>Ga0215285_10034_pt1 | contig 8565 bp, 8 predicted proteins | sample ZER3_1Amoeba_C21_FD_182624 | JGI IMG/M metagenome (GOLD analysis project Ga0215285, IMG submission 182624) | Enriched cells of freshwater protists from Biology Centre CAS, Ceske Budejovice, Czech Republic - ZER3_1Amoeba_C21 | ecosystem: Environmental > Aquatic > Freshwater > Unclassified ... | reverse complement strand
TCTCGATGCAATGAGGCGTAAGCTGTTTCGAATGGTTGCTGCTGTTGGGGGGCATGCGGTAGCCATTCGGACTGACTGCGTTTATGTTGCGCCCGAGAATGAGGCCGCTGCTCGTGCAGATCTGATTCGGGCTGGGTTCAAGTTTGGCAACCTGCAAGGGTGGGAATCGGTCGGAGCGCTGAAACTCGATCGCAAACCGGAGCTTGGAATGGATAACTTGCTACCCATTAAGTACGAACCCTTCCCTGGGAAGCCAGCGTGGTCATTAACTGAGTGCGATCGCTTTACTCTGGAAAATGAGCTCGCCACTTGCGAAAACGACTGGAGCGAAGTTGATGCCGCGATGCCAACTCCAGCGGTTGACCATCTGGCAAATGGGCGCGTTGCGCGTGAGATCTACCTCGCTGAGAAAGCAGCCGCCGAAAAGAACGACCCGAAAATGCAAGAGTTCCCTTTCTGGATGCGCACTCCTGAGTGGTGGTGGATTACGGGCGAGCCGCTGACCGAAATGCTTGAGCAGCGAGAGGCCGAAACGTGGTGCCCGCAAAGACCACCTGAACGAGGGCCACTGTTTATCGAGGCCGATGTGCCAGGGGCGGGAAAGACTTACTTAGTCAAGCGATGGATTGAGCGCACAGGCCAAAAAGAAACCAGCATCGTTGTGTGCCCTTGGAATGCGCTCGTTACAGACTGCCTTAAGGATGGCTTTCGATCATTGACGTTACATGATTTGGTTGGTCGACTCGCGGTAGAGGATCACTTAGCGAAGCTCGAGAAACGAGCCCACAAAGTTGACGATATAACCCACGTTCACTTCGAGGAGGTCTACCTCTACTCCGCGAAAGAACTCGGCTGGATTAAGGCATTCATGAATCAGCACAAGCACCATATCTCGTTCACCGCGGCGGGCGACCCGGGCCAGCTGGCTCCAGTGAACCAGGTACTGGCGGTCGAAAGCGATGTCTGGTATGAGCGCGCCTTTGCACAGCTATTCCCTCGGCGCCTTACACTACAAGTCAGTAAGCGGTGCTCCGGGCCTGATCGTGCGCGCATGCACACACTGTGCAACCAACTTCGTAATGAGGGCAGGCCGGTAGAGAAATCCCTGAAGGCTGCGAAACTCCGAGAAATCAGCTTTGGCGACCTCACCGAAGAAGACGCCCGTTACCCACACATCGCGGCGATGCGCTCGACCATGGCGCGAGTTGACCACTGGGCTCATTCAGTCATCGGGGAAACCTTCCAGGATGAATACGAGGTTGGTCAATCACTACTCGGCGTGGGTGGATGCCGTTGCAAAGGCGGCCGTATCTGCAGCAACATGACATACGAGGTGAAGTCGGTAGATGAACGCGAACGTAAGATCAGCTATGATGATGGCACAAGCGAAAAAGTACTCCAGACTTACCTCACTGTAGCCGCACCAGATGGCGGCTTGCGTGAACTCACCCTCGAGAGCGCAAATCGATTCTTGAAACGGCCATACTGCATGACAGGCCACGCTACACAAGGGCTGTCGCTCGGAGCGCGCATCTACGTGCATGACTGGAATTCTCATATGGCATCACACCGATGGATTCGCACTGTAATGAGCCGCTGCGGCACTCTCGATATTGTGCTCGTAAACGGGTCAGGGGGCGTGCAGTCAACCCACATTGACACCAACAAACGCATTGCGGGCCACATTGCCGCCGATGCCGCAAAAGAATTCAAGTGGGAGCAGAAAGACTACATCACTAATGAGTGGGTTCGAAATAGGTTACACACACAACAATACGGCTGTTATAGTTGCCGTGACCCACTCGATACCGACTGGTCGGTTGATCGAATCGATAACACCCTGCCTCACCTCAAAGTTAACTGCATGATTAGTTGCAGGCGGTGCCAAAATGCGAGCTCCCATCGCCCGACTTTCAAACCATCACCAAAACCCGCTGCTGCGACTGCATAGAAAAATATTCCGGCACTAATAAAATGAGCGAACTCCTCAAAGTCTACAAAGACCCACAGCTAACCAGCCGGAACCCAGCAACCCTCGCGAAGAGGGCTGGCGTCACCCTTGCTGCGGCGAAGAGCTTCCTCAGAGATCGGGAGGAGGCACAGGTCAGGAAAAGAGCGGCGCGCCTCAAAAAAGCAGCGTTCGTACCAACAGGTGATGAGCGCGGTGTGTGGATCGGCGATACCATATATTTGAAAGATTATGCAGGGGCGAACAAGGGCCGCAGCGCGATATTCACGGTGATTGAGACCAACTCACGCTACGTCTATGCACGCGCGCTTACAGCTCCAACGTCGGCTCAAGTCGCGGTGGCCATGGAAAGCATTCTTGAGGACAATGAGAGGGATCAACCCAAAGTTGCCCCAATCCTAAAGTTGCGCACCGATGGCGGGCCTGAGTTTTCGGGTGCGTTCGCTCAGCTGCTTGAGAAGCTCGATATACCGCACGAAAAAACGGGGGCCGGCACTCACGAGAGGCTGGCGCGGCTCGATCGCTTTCACGGTACGCTCCGGCGCATGATCGGGGAGTACTTCGCATTAACCAATAGCCATGTCTGGATCGATGCCCTGCCTGCATTAATTGCGAACTATAACACCAGGCCGAGCCGAGCGCTTGATGCTGCGGGCAAACACCTTGCCCCTGCCGACATCGGGCCTGAAGAGGAGCAGAAGTTGCGTGAGGCTGATATTTTGCGCGCGGCAGAGGTGCGGAAGCTAATCGATGAAAGTGGAGTTGGGCCGGGGGCTAGGGTCAGACTGCTCTACGCGCGAACGAAGGCCGGCTCAAAAGATAAGTTCGCCAAGTCGCAGGAGAATCTATGGACTACAGAGATCTACAATGTTCTCTCACGGATGGGCCCTAACTCATTTCTCGTTGAGGTACCGGCGGGTGAGATTCCAGTATGGCCTTTTCACTCGCTCCAGGTCGTTCGAAAGGCCTTGCGTTCTACCGAGAAAGGTGAGAAGGTCGAGAAAAAGGTGGTGCGGGCTCAACGTATGGAAAAAAGAAACATCTCTGAAGAAGAGGTCAAGGAGGCTCAGGAGGCACCGTCACGGCCTCGTAGTGCGCGAGCGAAGAAGGTTGATTATAGGGCTCTGGCTGGATTAACGTGAACGTCTGCAGCAATTACATTCTACCACAATTTGTGGGGCAGAGAACCATCCAATCGTGTATCCAACCACACCTACACCAAAGATAAGCAATACATCCACAATAAATGTATCCACGGAAGTTTGCCAAAGTTGGTTGACTGTAGTTGCACGGCCGTCGGTCATGGCGTTGTCGCGTATACATACCACGAATAATTTTCAAATGAGGAAAATTAATTCCTAATGTGCAAGAGACTTGATAGTATAGTGCTGTCGAGCCAATACTCATCGCCTCAAGACAACCCCAGTTTTCCCAAACGGGTGGATCGTGCACTTGTGGAGTTTCATTGTCGGGTATCGCGCAGCACACAGCGTACATGCGGCAGCACCCTCAAATACGAACTCTGCTTGGCCCGCCTTTTTCGCAGCATCGAAGGCTGCTTTGTATTCATAGTGCCTATCCAAGCACGATTGACAGAACTCTCTACCCGCCAGCGCCCAGTTGCGGCACGTCAGTGTACAGTAGCCGATGCAGTTGTCCATCTTGCTGCGGTATACATACCGCGAAAACATTCGGCTGCGGAAAAATAATTCTCATATGCGAAGAAAGTTGACAACAAACATAGATTGAAGCTACCAATTTCGCGCACTGTCAACACACTCAATTATTTCCATTTGAGGAAAAAATTTTCCCCTAGTATAGCGAGCCACCATGCCACGCCAGCTCACTCATGACTTCGGGCTCGACATCAACGAACAGCACCTTAATCAAATGTGTGTGACAAACTGCGGTCGGCGTGCTTACAACTTGGGAATAATGTGCAGAGAGTGCTGGGAGGCAAAAAATCTCGCATCCTACAAGCAAGCCATTAACCACGCAAAAGCAAATCGAGAGAGATGGTGCTTCACTCACTATTTCAGCGAACCTGTTTGGGTTTGCGTACAGTGCGAACACCGATACACCGGAGCTGTACCTACTTCATATGGTGGTAAACGTGCTCCTCGACCTGAACACTGCCTCTGTAACTGACTTGTCAGCTGAAGTCCAGGAAGTCAACCCGCCGCAGTTTACGGCATTTCCTCTCGAGTTGTTTTCATTTGCTCAAGCAAAAGTACCGTAACGTCATTTGCGTATGAGTTTATTTACCTCGGTGCGAGCGGTCTCAGCCTCGGTCAGTGCCACGAGATATGAATGCTCCTGGGATCTCCAATGCATACGTAACTCTTTGTTGATCTCATCTTCGGGTTCGTCTTTGACCTGTTCGAGTGCGAAGGTCGCAGCCGCTGCGGCGACCTTCAACTTAGCAGCGATTTTCTCCTTGGATTCCGCTTCAGTCAGAGGGTCAGGGTCGTCACATCGGGGTCGCCCATGTTCTACCAACCATTGGTCAATGTGCGTCTTTCTAACGATATACACAGCAGGATAGTCAGGATCACCCCATTGTATATTATGGGCGGAAACACCGTAGAATTCAACCCCTTCATGCACATCGGTGAGATTAGCGTGTATGGTGAGCATATCATCGCCCCTGTTCTTATATCCGATCATATATTTTTTTGCCCCCATTCGATCCATCGCTTCGCTGAGCGATACTTGGTCGTCACCCCAATATCGAGGGTACCTCTTGCCTCCGTACTCAATGTTGCGCTGCATGTTTCACTCGGTATACTAGGAATTTATTTTCTCCAACATCAAAATAATTTTACTACATACCTCTGAACCGCGATATGAAGTACGCACAGATCCTTCAACTAATCCTGAGCCTCCCCCGAGATTTAAGATCCATAATATTCTCGCTCTTGGGAGATACGCAACTGCTTGAGCAACAGATCGCAAAGGACATTCAAAGTGTGGTCACAAACATTCCACGAACACTCCGTCGTACCTCTGGAATAACTCAAAATCATATCCTCCCACGTCGAACACTTGCTCTCTTGCATGCCCATGGCTTTCTCGTGTAAAACCGGCAGGACGCCCTCAGCACCCGGGGTGCTTTTAAATATCACACCCGTTTTTTCGCGTAAAAAACAGTAGGATGCCCACGCGACTCTTGATCACTCATCGTCACATTCTGGGAGGCCCCTTTCCTTCAACCAGTGGTCGATTTCTCTCTTGTAGATAACAGCCTCGCCATTATCGGCATGCAGGGTCACCGTGAAGAACTCAATCCCTTCAGGAGAATCAGTGGCATTGCAACGCAATGTAATGTTGTAATTGCTACGAGATTCGTATCTCGTGGCGCCCATTCGATGCATCGCCTCGCTAAGCGATATGCTATCGGATCCCCAGAACCTGGGGTATCTCTTGCCTCTATACTCGATGATGCGACTCATGTTTCACTCGGTATACTAGGAATTTATTTTCTCCAAATCAAAATAATTTTACTACATACCTCTGAACCGCGATATGCTTTTATGCTTTTTTTCGTCGAAATCACATTTTACGTCAATAAATGGTCTTTGGATTTCACGGGTCACAGGATGAATCATTCCGGCAGGACGCCCTCAGCACCCGGGGTGCCTCGCCGTAGCCTGCCTTTTGCAAGTTTTCTCCTCTTTTTCAGCCTGCTATCAGGGGGGTCTTGGATAGCCGGGTGTAAACCCTTTTTTCCGAGCTGTCAGCAAAACGGCGCGCTCAAAAACGAAGTTGCCTTTTTAAGCCTCGGCGCGCTCTTGGCGCCTTGCGAATCGTTGAGATGAGGTTTTTTTTTGGCCGATTCGGCTCCGTGGTAGCAAAAGGGGGCAAGGAGCTATCTCCTTTCACCCCCCCTCCGAAGCGACTTTTTTCGAGGAGCGATCTACATGCGTTTTAATATCACGGAGATAGCTTCGTGATAGCAAAAGTAGGCACGGAGGGGCGAAAGACGGAGCAACCTCCTTGGCCTGTTTTGCTACCCCGCAAAAAGGAATAGTGGTGGGTCGACGACGGACGATAGGAGCCTGTGACAAACTGGAGGAGTTTGATAGGGACAGGGAGATGGGGGCGGGAGCTTGTGGCAAACTCTGCGCCACCGGCGATTGGTACTGTGAAGGACCTGTCCATTGTGGAGTGCTGGGAACGAATGCAAAACCAAGAGCACAGTTGCTCCGATACTCGAAGCGACCTGAATTAATCCATCTACCAATGCAGCACCAAACGAAGGAACACAAAACGCCATGACTCTTCTTACTGGCAGTCTGAGTTGATCAACATCCCAAACCGAACTTGTCAACTGAACACTGAACTTGTTAGAACTCATCCACATACCATCCACATACCATCCACATACCATCCACATACCATCCACATACCATCCACATACCATCCACACCTAATCTAACCCATACCATGTTGCCACACAGCGCTGGAAAACTGGAAGAATAACGGCACGACTTGACGCGTCGCCAGGACCTTGGAAAACAAGGTATTGGTCTATCATGCAATCGCACTCCAATTACCTTTTCATATTTTTGCTCCTACTCCCAATAACATCACTGCTGTATTCTCCTCCCATCTGCCCTGTGACTGCCACATTTTTAATTTCATTATTGGTAGAGATCTCATGCACACAAGAACTCGGTTCCCCAAGGTAGGAGCCCGGTCACGATCTTTCTCAATCGCCTTCAGGCTATGGGTGGCTGCGCTCCCCCTACACATCGAGCAGGGAATTCTGCTCCTCGGTCGATAGTCTAGCGCATGTGAGAGACCGATTCATGCTCCAAATCCTGTCTAAGGAAGGCTCGAGCCCTGCTTGTTGTGGAATCCCCTGCACCGCAGAACGTTTTCGTTGGGTTTCGACCAATCTACTTGAAGATGCTTATCCTGCCGTTGGCCGAAGGCAAGAGCAGCTGATCAAGACGAGAATTGTTGGCGATTATCACTCCTCACAACGAAATGCGTAAAAGAGAAGTTCAAATATTGGTTACCAAAGTTGAACAACCAGCAAAAAAAAAGGAAAAGGAGGCGTTCACTTAAGAGCGAACAACACTTGCACCTCTTGCGTGGTCATCCTCGCGAAGCTCGCTCCTTGGTCCATAAACGCCCCTGCTGCGAGCTTTTTGGCCTCTTGCAGCGACAGAATGCGGTCCTCCACGCTGCCTCTCACTATGAGCCTCACCACTTCGACCTCGTGTGTTTGGCCGATGCGGTGTACACGGTCGATGGCTTGCTCTTCGATGAAAGGGTTCCAGGAGGCGTCCAACAGCACTACGCGAGAGGCGTGACTCAGGTTCAAGCCACACGCACCGCATTTCAGCGACATGAGCAAAATCGTCTCTTCGGGGTCAATCTTGAAACGTTCAAGCACTTGCTCCTGCTCTGTGTACTCCATGTCGCCATCATAGCGCAAGCAGTTCAGCTGTCGTTGCTTTAGAGCTTGTTCAGCGAGATCCAACATGCCTGTGAATTGTGTGAACACGATTGTTTTCGTGGCAGCGTTCTCGCGATGCGATTTTTCGAGGTACTCTACAAGAGTGGTGATCTTGGACCCATAACGATCCCTCCACGAGTCGTTGTCCGCGACGCGCGAATTGTTCGATTTGTTCTTTTTCGCCAAGTTAAATTCGCGTTGTTTTTGCTCTACTACCGACACGGATGTAAGTTCTGCTTCCGTGATTCCCTGTCTACACTCAGGACAAGGTTTGGTGCCTCTGTCACCGTCAGAAGTCAAAAATGTGTGCAAGCAGCCCCTACAAAACACGTGGCCGCATTTGGTCACCACCGCATTCTGACACACGTCGATGCAGATTGGACACTCGCTGCTCGAGAGGTCTTCTACACGCATCAGGCGAACGATTACTTTCGACGACAATATGCCAACTGACAAATCTGACGATTGTTTTGTCGCAGAGTCCACAAAGGCCACCCATCGCTTTTTCACGTCCTCCCAGCCACCCAGGGCTTGGACCAAGTCATCCACATTGGGCACCAAATCGATGTGACTGCTGGCTTGTCGCAAGCGCAGCAACAACACGAAAATGTTCGTCGATTGTCTGCTGAGGTTATCCACCATCAGAAGCCGCTTCACCTCGACCTGGGCCTCCGTCTCGAGGCAATGGTACAGCGCTTTTTCATTTTCGGTGCACACAACCTCTAGCACGGAGACGCGTTTGTTTGGCACCTAAAAAGCTCTCTCTCTCTCTCTCTCTCTCTCTCTCTCTCGCTCGCATGTGCGACCTGTGCAACAGTCAACACTTTGGCCTTTAATCTCCGCAACATGAACGTGCTCAATACGGTTTGCAGCCTTTTCTTGTCACTATCGGTCACACAGTTGCGGGTTAGTTGGCGAAAGGTGGAGTAATCATCGTATGGCCGCAGTTTCAAGAACTTCATGGTGCTAAACAGGTCGCGCATGCGCGTCTGGATGGGGGTGCCTGAAAAACAAGAAGAAAAAAATTATGAATGAGAGCCTCTCCTTGTTCAGATCCATCTCCAATGAGAAATGGGGAAAAGGGAACCTGACACGCACCATCGCCTCACTGACTGCAGCGCGAGGCAAG
>Ga0215285_10032_pt1 | contig 8638 bp, 8 predicted proteins | sample ZER3_1Amoeba_C21_FD_182624 | JGI IMG/M metagenome (GOLD analysis project Ga0215285, IMG submission 182624) | Enriched cells of freshwater protists from Biology Centre CAS, Ceske Budejovice, Czech Republic - ZER3_1Amoeba_C21 | ecosystem: Environmental > Aquatic > Freshwater > Unclassified ... | reverse complement strand
CCCAAGTTTTTACACAAGTCATCGGACACATTAAAACCAAGTTCCCTTGCATTGCGTACGGCGTACCCTTGGTTTTGTCAATCATAATGAAATCGTAGTACTCGGGGCAAAACTGCTTGAACATGGCCTTTAAGTCGTCTGCATCCATTCCAATTCGATTCGCTATGCTCACAAGCTCTATTTTGGAGTTTGGTTTGTATATCAAGAAGCAGTTCGCGATCTTGCGACAAATGCTCGGGCAATCGAAAAAGCTCTGATAGCTCGCCAGGAGCGACACGGACTTGTGAGTCGAGATATACCGAAAAAGAGTTACCAATTTGCGCTTGTTCTCACTCGTCATACAAGTGAACTCGAAATCGTCAATAATGACGCATACCTTCTCGCCTGTGTCAAACATATCAGGATCCGGCATGTCTTGAAATACAGCATCTGGCTCGCAATCAAGCCACTCTACTGATCGCTCATCGCAAGTGATCACATAGAGCTTTTGGAACTTCCTCGCGCTGCTCTGGTGTTGCAAGAAGAGGTTCTTCATCGCGTTCGTCTTACCTCGATTGGTCCCTCCCAAGCACAGTAATCGGAAACTATGGGGAATACATCCCGGGCTTCGCTTTTTAGGCTCGTCCCACGTCTCTTGCCACCCAGAGTCTTTATCCTTGTTCTTAATGATAATAACCTCATTGGGAAGCTTCGGAATGCGCTTCTTCTTTCGCTTCTGCTTCTTCTCGATCGGTACCTCAAGGTGTTGGTGCAGGTCATCTGTGTCCATCGTGCACACGGTAAATATATAATTACTGCCCAAACATTTGGGAGCAATAATATACTCCCATCCATTGTTAACAAAATGGCCGGTTTGAGAAAATGCGATGACTTTTACCCATTCGGTTACAACGATCCCTTGCAACCACTCGCACGCAAAGTACCTGCACCGGAGCTTGCCCCAAGTGAGTACAACAAAAACGCTATACCTGGAGCACCTTCGTCTCGTCTGCATGTTCCCGTACCAGTGGCGGCAATCTTAAATCCACCTCGTCGGGGACAGGACAGAGCCGGAAATGTAACAGCTTCCTTGTCACCGCTAGTACCTGCCGATCCTCGGTCTTTTAACAAAAACTCAATCGGTACAAACTACGATCAGAAATATCCCGAACTCGTACCTTGGTCTCGGGAGTTGGCAAAGGCGCAAGTGAGTGAATCGGCCGCGGGAGGCAGTATCGAGCCCAAGAAGGACTTGAAGTCGGTGGCCGAAACCTTCGCTAAGACAAGCACAGACCCAGCTCAAAAGGACAGATGGGAACGCCTTGTTAACAGTCTATCACAACTCGAGGCAATTGAGATCACTCGCGGTCTGAATGCAGAGGAAAACAAGATCAGAGATGACATCATGAAGGAGATCGCCAATGCGTCCAAGGACCTCAGTACACTAGCTATTAACGCAGCTCCATATGCTCCGCCACTTGCCAAACCCCCGAAACCAATCCCTGCTAGTGCAGCGGACATTGCCATGCTTCTTGCACAAATTCAGCAAGGACAAGTACCCCAAGTGCCCCAAGTGCCCCAAGTCCCCGGCCAGCAGCAACAGCAACAACAGAAAGCACCCATTGTGAAAGATCCTGTTGGATTAGGGCCCCCACAAAACGGTGTTTACGAGTACACTTTCATTCCTGCAGACGAATGGAAAACAAAGGCAGCTCCGGATACCGCATTTTATGTTGGTATTCCACAAAATGATACCACTGCGATGGAGAAGAATTTTCGAGGCAAGTACCCAACGGGATATATGCCTCAGGATGAGATGAAAACCTGGAAATCTGTGTTGCTCATGTTCAACCCAACTAAGAAAGTAAAACAACTTACAAAGGCCCCTGGTGAAGACGACATCTCTTACACAATGAGACACATCAAGCGCGGATACAGTCGCGTTCTTGATGCTTATCTTGCCAGCCCAACATACTTTGCAGGTTTCACCAACAACACGATAGTCGACATCCCGAAGTTGGCTACAGCTTCATTCAAGAATGAATTTCCATTCCATCCTGGTCTGCAGTTGAAGCCAGCCAACCCATAGTTCGTCAAAAAAATACACGTGGTGGCACTCACGCCTCGAGATCTCTGATAATGCCCTCAATCGCAGCATTCACAGCAGCCTCGTCAATGCTTGGGGCCACACGCGCGACTACTTTCTTTTCCTTCTCCTTCTCGCGTTGCTTTGCAAGCTTGATCAGGAGCTGCGTACCGGGTAACTTTTTTTTCACCTCTTTGGGCTTCAGTATCACATTCGCGGCCACATCCGGCTCTGGCTCTTTAAGCGCTTCAATCAATCTTACCACACTTCTTGCGGCGAGGTGGGAGTTTGCACATCTTTTTTGCTTTTGCTGCATCATGCTGCTCGCGTATATACTGCGTGCGTAAACTTTATACACCAATATTAACATTCAGGCAAGACTTTGGCTTTCGGTTTGCGCTTAGGTTTAGGCTTTTCCTTTGTTTCCGACTTGGGTTTGTCGTCCTTCGTCAAATTGTAGGTCAACTTGGCCTCCTGCAGCGCGGCTTTCAAACTCAGAGTTGGATTCTTTTTCTGGTGCGCGGCAACATGTTTTCGCCACGCGGCGAGTGGGTCGACCTTCTTCGGCATCGAGTCAGGTATACAGAACAACACAAAAAAACACAAATTCATTTTACTTACTCTGCTCCAAGAATGGGCACCAGCGCGCTCGTCCATTTGCCAGAATGCTCATTTTGCTTAAGTCCGTACTGTAAAATAGACTTCGCGCACGGTCGAGTTACTTGCCCTCGATTGAGCTTTCCGAGGATCTGAACAGCCAACATCCGCTGTTTATCGGCCTCATACTTGTCTGATTGCTTCTTGTTGATAACATCTCTGTGTGCAGCGCGATATTCTTTCGAATATTCTCGGTAATCAAAATGCTTTTTAGGTGCTGCCATGGGTGCATGCTTCACTTCTGGAGGTAATACAGGAATTGTTTTTACTTCTATTGGCAGAATAGGAATTACAACCTCGGGCACAGCAACAAGCTTTGTAGGCTCTAGGGGTGCCGACTTGATTTCCGAAGCGTTTATCTTCCTGTAGCTCTCCATTGCAACAAACAGGGTATATCTCATTCTATGTGCAATCTCCTTGAGTTTCCCTGTGCTCAACTCTTTGCGATGCCAGTAATTGATGTAAGCCTTGCGTAGCGTGTTTTGTGTGGGTTTTCTTGGTTTAAACATTGCAGCTAGTGCGGCGTTGTACCCCGTGTCTCCCATTTCTTGCCCCGTCTTAACACCCACAAGCACATAGTTGCGTGACGCATACGTGAGAGAAGTATTAATCAACTCGTTTAGGCGTTTGCCATTGGTCACCCCTTCAATATCATCGTTCAGTCTCATTATCTGCCTCGGCAGGTCTCTACTCTTGCGCTTTGCCTCAATCTTGTCTGCATTAATAACCACAGCCCATTGCCCTTCTTTCTCTTCCCACAAATAGTTTTCCAAATCCTCAGGTGGTGGCGGCAAAGTGCTTGGATCGGCGCGTTTCTTAATCACTTTACGCGGAGGGTAAATGTTCATATCTAACCAATCTAACCGCAATGGGGGCACATACGTGTTAACAGCTAGTACCATGTGGTAAATGTTTAATTTTAGGTTGCTCGGGTCCTTCATCCATTCTTTCTCCATCTCGTCGCGCCGCGAAACAACCTCCTCGTACGTCACGAAGTTTGCAAGGTCCTTTTCGCTCAAAAGTGAATCTTCTTTTGTTTTGTCTATGCGTTGTTGTATAGTCAGAGTGAAGTTGAACATTGGTCTCACAACCTCTTTGTAGGCGTTTTTGTCGACAGCTAGAAGAATGTTGGCCAGGGCCTCCAGATGGTTTCTTAAGCTGCTTGTTTTGTATTTTGGTTCTACGTATGTTTCACGAATGTATTTTTCAATTGTTGTGTGGTTGTCGGCAATCCACTGAATAGGTCCTTTATTTGGTGGCACAAGCTTACCGAGCCCGTGGTAGTAATTGAACCACACATTGTACACTTGTTGCTCATGCTTTTTCAAGGTTGTTATGGTTTTGATGCCTGTTTGTATTGCGTTGAACTCAACCACATTATCGAGTTTTTTAACCACAGACATGTGGTTGGCATGGTAAAGTGGGTCAAGTGGCTCAGGTGTGCGATATATAGATTGAGATATATGTTTGCTCAAAACAATTAAATGTTTGTGGTTAGGAATGCTTGAACCAACTCTTCAACCTGATGCGCAATAATTTGATTCCGTTGTCAATGCAATATCGGTTTTTGATTGCATCGTGCCGCTTCGTCACTTCAAAGCGTTCTGCACCTCCAAAGTGCTCGACTGGTTCAAAGTGTTGCTGTCCATCGTATTCAATTGCCACTGTTAACAATGGTATATAGAAATCAAAAGGTAGCGCATATGAATCTCTACAATCGTGAAATCGCATCTCTCGCACAAATGCAACTTGCATCGCCTCGAACACTCCTTTTATCGCATATTCTCCAGCCGACATGCGTTCTCGACCTGTGCATACTTTGATGTGTTTTGTTAAATCACTCGTCATGCTACACATGTGGTCACATTTTGGGCATTGTTTATCTTTTATTTGGTCATGCACAACCTTGATATGTTTTCTAACGTCACCAGACGGCGAGCATTTGTACTCGCAGTGGGGGCATTGCTGATTGAGGAGCTGCTCGTGCACAGTTTGAATGTGAATTTTTAGGGTTATCGCTGCATAGCACACGAAATCACAGTTAGGGCACATTTCATCCTTGATTTTTTGATGCACAGATTCAACATGCTTTGTTAGCAGGTCCGGGCGACAGCACTTGTATTCGCAGTGGGGACATTGCTGATCCTTTATTTGGTCATGCACAGTTTTTATGTGTGTTTTAAGTGCACATGGCGCCGCAAACTCTTTATCGCATTGTATGCAACGCACTTTCACTCGACAGTCATTGCAACACTTGTAGCGGACTCCGGTAGTTGCCTTGCCTTGATTGTATAAAACTCAGCCAGTTTTCTCGAGCGGCACTTGGAGCACTTGAACAGTTCAGACATTTGCAGAGTTGCTCAGTATAATACAGAGTTCTTGTGCCCTTTAAAGGAAATGTGTTTTCGCACAAAATTCGCTTTTTGCATGTAGCGCCACCTACCCATATTAACAACTAAACATGCTAGCCGCCCTAACTATCGATTTGAGTGAACTTTGAATGTTTTGCGATCTCTCTCTCGCTATCCGACCTAAAAAAGACCAATATTGAGCGAGCTGTGATGGTTTGAGTTTAAAACGCCATTCAAACAAGGCTTAAAACGACACATTTTAGGCCAAAATGAAACTTTGACTTGAGCGCACTCTGTCACTCCTGGACCAGGACGCTCGTGTGGGCGAGACATAGAGGCCACCTTAAGTTTGTGCTGAGCATAACAAAGGCAAGGTGCTGCACTTGACGACCACTTTAATTTATTGTGTGGTGAAGCCAAACATTTACATTCTACAAAATCCAAGGTTTTGAAATAAATTAAGTTCTCGACTCCGAGCAGTAGGAAGGACAATCATTATGGTGATATTTCAAGTCATAGTGAATTCGCAATGTCTCTAATGCATAGCAACTTGCGCGGCACGAACTACGCGCGCTAAATCCAGTTCAAAATTGTGTATGGGCAGAGGAAACGCGACTAGATTTCCTGCGGTATCGCGGACCTTGTACACTACGTCATAATGAGGAATCTGGAAAAGCCAGGGGGCAGGCGAGGGACCTGCAGCAGGAGGTGGTAAAGCACCCAACCAAGCAGGAAACGCAGGAACAGCGGGCAGCTCTCCAGCCACAGCAGCTCTTGTAAACGAATCTCTTGATTTATAGTGGAGGTTCACAGTGCCACAATCAAATGCAGCATGAAAAACAATAGGAGGGGCAGGACCCCCTACAAGTGGAGCTGCCGCTTGCAAGTAATATGGAGGAGGGCCTGGAGGAATAGGGACTACATAAGGGGCAATAGGGACTAGATGAGGGGGAATAGGCACTACAGCACCCGCGGGAGCAACGAGCACAGTGCCAACGGGAGCTGGGGCTCCAATGGGGCCTTTGTTCCACATAACAACTGCTACGCCAAAGTCGTGCGCGTAGCGAAAGATTTTGATCGAAATAAATGCTCGATGATACTCAGAAGCTGCGAGAAACGCATATCCGTGTGCCCTGGTTGCCTTTGTTGACCGATGAGTGTCTTCAATTTCAATCATAACACGCGACCGTCCATCATGAATATCCCACGGCCAATTGGCTTTCACAAGGATATCAGGATTTGTTCGAATACCCCCATAGAGAGTCACTTTTTCGATGCTTGGTTCCATTAAGTATTCCAAGCCATGTGCCTGGAATTGGGTGAAAAGGGCACCATGAGCTTTAGAATGAACATCTGAATGCACTTCGCCAGGAACAGTAATGAACAAATTTCCATCCTTGAATAACACTTTCACGCCTGCGCATTCGGTGCGATCTAGCCATACTTCTTCTACACCTGTAGCAACTAACACAGGAACAACTTCCATTTCACTTTCAACCTGGATTCGACGTTCAAACTCTGCTTTAGCGAGTTCCAATTGCTTTTGAGAAGGGTTGCCGCAAACGTGCGAAAAAGTGCAAGTATCTTTGCTCTCTCTTTCATTTTCAGCTGCCAGCCACGTTGAAAACCAGGCATTCATTGACTGTCCTTTTTCTTCGCAACTGCCAATATTTGCTTTTTGTGTCAAGCTAGCACTGCTTGAGAGAAAGGTGGCATCATTTTTTTGCAGTGATTTCGCTTCCTGCGAAGACGCGGTTGAGAGGAAGATGTTTCCGCACCCTTCCCAAGATTCGCCGCCAAGTGTAGCCATCTACAAGAGGCGTAAGATGAAAGACAAAGGAAAAAAAAAAAAAGAACAAACTAGTATTAATATGAGAATAACAACCACAAGGGCGATACAACAAGTGGAGGGAAGTGAACAGCTGCAGTAAAGACCCGAAGGACTTAAATGGTTTGTAAGCACGTTCACAACCCAACACACGATACCATGTATACGGACATATCACATATGTAACACAAAACACCAGGGAGCTACCCAACACCCATTACTGTAATCCGCGGCCTGAGACGTATACCCAGACAACACAAACAACGGGGTATGTACAAATATATAACGACAGAACAAGTTTGTGGCTACATAGCGTGATAGTGGCAAAAGAACAAACTAGTATTAATATGAGAATAACAACCACAAGGGCGATACAACAAGAAAAAAAACAAAAACAAAAAAAAGTGCGTTGGTGTGAATCATTTTTCGTGAAGTCTCTCAGCCGATTGTTTTTTTGTGCTTTTTTTTTCGACGAAAAAGCCTTCCCTGTGACCCAACACTCCCCATCTAACCAATATCAACCATCCCGCCACCCAAAACTTTAACTTCACGCTCACGCATCTTTTTTTTTGGCGTAATTTTGAACCCGAAAAAAACCAACTCAGCCTCGCAACGAAGCCAATTTTCACCCCCCGGACCCCCGGATTGCTTCTAAAATCGTTTTAAACAAAGTTTAGTTCGGCCATAAATTTGGAAGGGGTTGGTCGGCCCCGTAGGCATGGACTTGACTCCGTTTTCACCCGAAATCGAAAAAGCCGATTTTGGACCTTTTTGGACCCCTTCCGGCCACTTTTTGAGTAGGAAGGAGGCACCCCACGCCTATTTCGACACGCGCGTTAGATTCTAGGCTGTTTTTGGGACAATCTACAATTTTGGTTTGGAAAAATTCGACCGGAAACTGACTTAGCAAAATTTAGATCAAATTTTTGGCTGTGAAAACAGGCTTTTTCGACCGCAACCACCCCAAAAACCACTATTTCGAACCCAACTCAGCCAATTTTCAAGCTTTCCGGATGCCGTTTCGACCCAATTCATCCCCAACTACCCCAATGTTAACAAAAAACAAGTCTATTTGGAAAACAAGAAGAAGGTGAACATGAACCCCGAATTTCGAAAAGTCACTGCTGCATATGATGGTTTAACCAGCACCGTCCCCGCCGCAGTTGCGCGAAGCGGTCCTGCGGGCGCACCTCTCAAAGTTGGAGATTGGGCAGAACTCACGAAGGAGTTATCTCCAGCCATCGTCGCCGAGTTCAGCGAAGTGAGCGAAGACCGCAACCCGCTTCACCTCTCGAAGGAGTTTGCAGCGAAGACGCAGTTCAAGAAGCCGATCGTTCATGGAGCCCTGGTCAGCTCGCTGTTCTCAGGGCTCTTGGGGCTGCACCTGCCTGGACCAGGGACGGTGTATCTGTCACAATCTTCGCAGTTCACACGCGCCGTGCCCGTCGGAGACCGCGTTCGCGCTCGCGTGACAGTCAAGAGCATTCGCGCCGACAAGCCCATCGTCACCCTGAGCACTGAAGCCTTTGATGAATCTGGCAAATGCGTCGTCTCTGGAGAGGCAGTCGTTATGGCCAAAAACGTGACATCACGTTTGTAGGACAATAATTCTAGAAGTTTTTTTTTCTAACATAGCGGAGACTTTCCCACAACCTGTCTCGCGCCAAACGACGTTTATTGCGAGCTCTAATATGTTTGACACAATAAACAACCAGGTTACAGGAAACTCGGAAAAAG
>Ga0215285_10031_pt1 | contig 8651 bp, 11 predicted proteins | sample ZER3_1Amoeba_C21_FD_182624 | JGI IMG/M metagenome (GOLD analysis project Ga0215285, IMG submission 182624) | Enriched cells of freshwater protists from Biology Centre CAS, Ceske Budejovice, Czech Republic - ZER3_1Amoeba_C21 | ecosystem: Environmental > Aquatic > Freshwater > Unclassified ... | reverse complement strand
AATTTCCTCGTTTGTTCCCCTGAAATGAAAAAAAGCAAACCAAAAAAAGAAAATAAATGAAGGTTTTTTTTTGCGGGGAAAGAGTTTAGAGCTTCGCAGGGATCCAAGGAGGGTCCGTGCGGTTGCGAAAGGCTTTGATGCCCTGCAAACCTTCAGGGGAGGTAAACATTTTGGGGGAGATCTCCCCTGTCCATGCAAAGGCCTCTTTGGAGGTCATGTCAGGCACTCGATTGATCAACTCTTTGGTCAGCTTCAAGCCTGCAGGACCCCCTTTGATGAGCTGCGTTACCACCTTTGAGAGTAAAGTGATGTGATCTGTGTGTGTGTGTGTGTGTGTGTGTGTGTGTAGAGAGAGAGAGGAGAGAGAGAGAGGAGAGAGAAGAGAACGAAAGAAAGAAAAAAACACACACACACACACACACACACCTCTTGCACTTTTGCATCAATATCAGCAGGCTCTGCGACGATCGACAACAAGCCCACCTCCACCGCGTGTGTCGCGGAGAATTGCTCCCCTCCAAGCATCAACCGGCATGCATCGCCTCTCCGGAGTTTGGGCAAACAAACCACAGAAATCACTGCAGGAGCAACCCCGATTCGTACCTGTAACAATTTTTTCACTCTTATGCTCTCCTCTTGAAAAAAAAAAAAAATCTCCATCAATCAGATGTTTCTAGATATTCTCGCAGAAAATCGATATCCCGCCATAAACTGCCACTTTTTGCACTTTTTGCAAAACAGCTGATCATTGACGAGAAGAAGGACAAAAGCTTAAAACTACACAAGCATGACCAAGGCACCATTCCGCCAAACTTTTCCCCTCCACCCCCACCCTTTCTTTCTCCAACATTTCTACATTGCCCACTCGACAGAAGGAGCAAGGTACAATCCGATAATTTGGGTGCTGTTTTTGTGTTTGGTTTTTGCGTTGGAGTACCTCAGTGAATCCAAGGCGTGCTTGCGAGGTGACAATCGAAATGTCACAGGCAGCCGCAAGACCCACTCCCCCACCCATGCAGTGGCCATTGATGCGACCCACAACGGGCTTGGGCCCCTCACGAATCAATTGGAAGATATCCACAAGCGAATATCTAGCAGGTGGTTCGCCAGCTCCGCCCTTCAAGTTTGCTCCCGCGCAGAACGTGTTGCCGGCATTCGTCAGCACCACCACACGCACGTCATCCCGCTTGAATGCGTCAGTGAGACTATCGCACACCCCATTGATGATGGTTGGGCTGAGTGAGTTCTTTTGCTCGGGCTGGTTCAGCGTGATGACAGCAACCCCTCCAGACACGCTGACCACTACTGCGTTGCTCATCACTAACCGAAAACACCCGTTGAAAACAACAGTGTAGTCTCCCGGAGCAACAACCAAAAAAAAAACACACTAACTTAGGTTCTGTTTTCGAAGTACATTAGATGGCTGACGTCAGTCTGCCCGCGTTCCCTCTTCGACAACTCGCTTTCGTACAAGGCTCTTCGATATCTCTCCCTCAGTCCACTCCCCATCCTGTCTATGTGCTTGAATCTTGGGCTACGTGGTCACAACATCAGCAACAACAAACAAGAACAATAATCAATAGGAATAGAGAACAATAATAAAGAAGAAGAAGACAAAGACAAATAAATAAATAAATATCCGCCGTAGGTGCCCGCCTTGTCGCCAAACTATCCCTCATCTCAACTCTCTCGCGCAGCAGTTCCAAAGTCGTGGTGTCGTGTTCGTGGGAATCACCTCAGAGAACGACGAGTCAAAAATCAAGAAGTTCATTGCGGGCATGGGCAACGACATGAAGTATCCAGTTGCTTTAGACAAGTACTTCTTCTCACACTCGCACTCTACGACGCCCCCCTTCCCAAAAAAGCGCAACCAGATGTCACATGATAAAAACTCACAAAACCTGCGCTAGAGTCGTTCTAAACACACAAGCAACACAGCAACATCTCCACCATATTAGGGGGAGAGAGATGGACGCGTACGCACAACAGTTTGGTGCCTCGGGGATTCCTCACGCTTATCTCGTGGACTGTATGGCGGTGGTGCGATGGCACGGCCACCCGGCTGACCCCTCCATGGCGAACAAGATCGATGTCCTTGCCAATGAGCGAGCTGCGAAAGCTGCGGAGGACATAACCACTGTGCCACCTTCCGAGCTCACAGGTTTTGCATTGTGTGCATTTGGTTTGTGGTTGTTGTTGTGGTGGTGGTGGAGAGAGAGAGAACTAATCCTAATCCGTGTTTATTATTTTTTTTTTTTTTTTGCAGCTGCGATTTTATCCTCGTTGAATATGGCAGACGTGAAATGGGCCATCACTCACAATCATTTGAACCCTGCGGATTATTTGGAGAAGGGAGAAATGTTGGATGCATTGATTCAAGCGAACAAAATGCAAGCGACAAAGCTTCTGGGGTTCCTAGCGGTCGAGTTTTTTTTTTTTTCTTTTTTTCTTTTTTTATTCTCTCTCTCTCTCTCTCTCTCTCTCTCTCTCTCTCTCTCTCTCTCTCTCTCCTCTGTTTTCTTCTTTTTTTGATTTCTTCTTTTGTTTTTTTAAACCCCTCCTCCCTTTATTTTCGCTTTCAGTTACCTAAAGCCGCCGCGCAAGCCGCCAAGACTGAGGAGAAGGCAGCATCTACCCAACCCTCCACTCCTCTAGCGGTGAGAGACGAGAGAAAGACAGAGAGGAGAGAGAGAAAAGAGATGAGTGAGAAAGAGAGATGAGAGATGAGACATGATGTCAGAAGCGGGCCCCTTAATTTTGTTTTTTTTTAGGATTTGACAAGCGAGAAGGTGGCTGCAATGTCAGTCTCGCAGCTGAAGCGAGTGATTCAGGAACACAACATCACGATACCTGTGGGAGATGTGGAGAAATCGGACCTTGTAAAGGCAATCGTGGCTGTGTTGAAATGAAAGGAAGCAAGAAGGTGCGTAGTAGGAGAAAAAGAGAGAGCAAATTGTTTTGACTCTCGTTTTGTTACCCTAGAAGAAAGCAGGTGGCACATTTGATTTCTCTTTCGCTTTAGTCTCGCTCACTCCTCGCTCCTTTTTTTGTTCTGGCACGACAGACGCACACAAGCGCCCACCACGCATGACACAGTCAGCACGATTTGCCAGCAAGCCTGGTTGTTGTTCTTTAAATGACCGTTTGTTCGTGTTTTTTCCTGGTCGGTCGCAGCTGTTGGTTGCGCCGAACGCTTGAGAAGGACAAACTTGTTCCTCTCGATGAACCGGCGAGTGTTGGTTTACAGGTTGGCGATGAGTCGTCTGAGCTTCAAAAGTCATTCGACTTGGTGTTCAAACAGCAAATTTAAGATTTCATTCCTTGAAGCGTTTGCGCTCCTTTGTGCATAGCACATGCTCAACTCCTAAGTAGCCATACGAGGTTTGCAATATCGTCCGCTAGACAAATTGCTACAGGCCCTTCGCAGAAGTGCGTTAAGATTGGAAACGGCACCGCATAATATTGGAGGATTTCCTCACAGGACATTTTGGACTGGAAAAACTTGACACACCACTCATCCCCCGCACGAAGGGAGTAATGATAGGGTGTGTTCCCATCGTTGTTGATCACATGCAGAGCGGCCGGGTTCAGACGCCACACTTTCTCGATGACATGATTGTTACGCGAACACCAGCAACACAACAAGTGCAGCACCGTGTTGTTGTCTTCTCGGGTGATTCCCTTCGCCAGCTCGGGTTTGAGGTCCAGCAGCAGTTCCACGAACTTCTGGTTTAATCAGGGTAAAATGGAGGGTGCGCTGAACTTCTCGATCGACTCTTTTCGGTTTTCGGTCGCTTTACCGTTCGGTTGTCCGTGATATTGTCAGGTTTTGCGCGCCAACCTGCACCAACGAGCCAACCAATTGCGATTGCGGGGCGCTTGGCAATCCGCGGTCAAAATCGTTGGCAAATCCAATTTGTAGAGGGCTAATGAAAGAAGGGGATGGGAAGGCAGTGGGGTTCGCAGAGCTGTTGGGGGGCTTTCCTGTGGAAGACCAAAGCCCCGAAAACAGTGTTAGTAAAGATAGAAGGAACAGCGAGAGTCTGAGCAAGAGCCGTCAAGACGACGAGCCGGATGAGCACTCTATGATTTCTCATAGCGCGAGGGAACCGAGTCAAAGCAACCTCGACCCCAAGCAACAGAAGGCACTCGTGAAGGCCCAAAAGGAAGCATCAGAAAAGAAGAAAAAGGAAGACAACGAGAAGGCGAAGAAAGCGAAGAAGGAGATGGAAAAAGCCGCCAAAGTCAAAGCAGAAGCCGAAGCTGTCCTTGCCAAAGCGACAAAGGCGGCAGAGAAAGCTGCGAAGGCGCAGGCGGATGCTCAGAAGCATATGATGGATGTGATTAAGGAAGCGGAAGATGGAAACAAGAAACTCGAGCCACCCGAGACCAGCGCTAATGGCCAGGAAGAAAGCGTGGCAAGTGCCATACGCGAAAGTGTAGTTACCGGAGATGTGGAAGATCCCAAGGCAGAGAAGAAGCGCCTGAAAGCTGAAAAGCTTGCGCAGGAACAGGCAGCCAAGGTGGAGAAGCAACAAAAGGAAGCCGCCGCCAAGCAGGCCAAGAAGCAAGCTAAAGAAGATGCACTCAAAGCCGAGCAGGCGGCAAAAGAGGCGAAGAAATTGGCAAAAGCGCAAGCTGGGGAGAAGCCCGTCCTCACACCCGAGGCGCAAGTCGAAAAAGACGCCAAAAAAGCCGCGAAGAAGAAAGCGGAGCAGGAGAAAGAGGAAGCTCGTCTCGCTGCCAAGGCGCTGAAAAAGCAGATGGAGGCGAAGGAAGCGGAGGACAAAATCGCTGCAGAAGCGGCACGAAAGGCAGCAAAGCAAGCAGCGAAAGCAAAAGAGGCCGAAGACAAAGCCAAGGCAAAGGCAGCGAAGAAACCTTCTGACAAAGAAGCGACCGCTTTGGCGAGTCTTGAGGCGCTCGCCGAACCGAGGCAGGACTCTCCGGCTGGGGAAGCCAAAAAGAAGGCGGAAGAGGACAAGCTCCCCAAGAAGCGGGTGAGTGTCTCACCAGTCGGGTCCTTTGATATGGACCCACGACTTCGAGACTTGATCGAGACTGTGGAGCCGTCGAAGGAAGAGAAGAAGAGCGGAGGAGGCATTCGGGGACTGTTCAACAAGGTTTCCAAAAAACGCTCGCGAAAATTGTTGTGTAATGCTTTTGAATAGGGCGAAGAAGCAGAGGCAAAATCTCCAAAAGTTTTTTCTGCCAAAGACCGCGAGGCGCTTGAAGGTGTTTTTTTTCTTTTCTGAGTCTCTATCCACACATTATTATTTTTTCTATGGCCCAAATTATCGGATTGTCCCCTTTTTACTGTCGGGTGGGCAATGTAGAAATGTTGGGAAGAGAAAGGAGGAACAAAAACCCCAAAAAAACAAAGATGACGCCTTGGTCATGCTTGTGTGTCTCTTTCTGTTTTTTGGCGGCTCTTCCCTCTCGTTTTATGATCAGTTGTCTGTGATTTTCACGCGCAAGACAGCAGTTTATGGCGAGAGACAAGCAATTCACACAACTTCACTTTTTTTTTTGCTTTTTCCTCTGACGACATAGTGTTCATTCCGTGTCTCATACACATTCCTCAGCTGCTGCTCGATTGGTTGCAGTTAAGGCCGCTGCTGAGGTGCATGTCTTGGGAATTTATGCGTGTTTCTTCTCGTTGCTTCTCTCTCTCTCTCTCTTTATATATATCTCTCTCTCTATTTATATAAATGTATATGATTTAGGTTGTTTGAATCTGCTTTGTTAGGACGAGGTGGATTCAGACGCAAAAACTGGGGATGCCCGAGCGAAGGCGAAGAAAGCTGCGAGGGACGAGGAGGTCCGCAAAGACACTTCAAAACGAAAAAAGAAATACCCAGAAACGAGAAAGGAGGGGGAAGAATCTTTCATTGGTAGGCGGCAAAGCGAGCGGCGAAAGCTGCTGCCAAGGAAGCCGGAAAGAAGAAAGGAGAGCCCCCACCTTCTCCCAACACTACTCAGATCCATGTTACGCCCTCTTCTCCCCCGATTTTACCAGCCTCCGCACTTGGAGCGAGCGCTCCGAACTCGCCTTTGAATTCTGCCGCTCCTGACGCTACCGCTTCTGCTGCTGCTTCTCCTTCCTCCGCTACTGTCCCGACCACTACAACTACCACAATTGCCACGGGCACTTCTTCTCCTGCGGGAGACACCAAGAAGCGATCGGTGTTTCGTGCTCGGAAAAAAGGTCGCTCGTCTCTCTCTCCGCTTTCTCTCTTTTCTCTCTCTCTCTCTCTCTCTCTCTCTCTCTCTCTCTCTCTCTCTCTTTTGGGGCCGTTGTCACGATTATTTCTAGAGACGATCCCAGAGCTTCCGGTAGCAACCCGCTATTTGTTTGTTTGTGGTTGTATGTGTTGTGTGCGTGTGTGTTGTGGTGTTTTATTCGATTCTTAGGCTGCTCCTCGGCCCCGGCCCTCGATTACTAACATTCCTGCTGCGGCGGTGCCTCAGTCTCTCGAGAAAACTGTGGGAGGCTTCAGTTTGGATGGTCAAGGTCAATCAGCAGCCGCGCCTGCTCCTTCAGGATCTTGGTCACTCTCTCTCTCTCTCTCTCGCTCTCTCTCTCTCTCTTTTGATGCCCAAATTATCGGATTGTCCCTTGCTCCTTCTGTCGAGTGGGCAATGTAGAAATGTTGGGGAGAAAGAAAGGGCGTGGGGGTGAAGGGGAAAAGTTGGTGGAATGGTGCCTTGGTCATGCTTGTGTGTCTTCCACCTATTTTTTCCCGCTAACCCTTTTGCCCTTCTTCTTGTCAATGATCAGCTGTTTTGCAAAAAGTGCAAAAAGTGGCAGTTTATGGCGAGGGATATCGATCAATTTTTTCAAAACACATTTCACACATATTTCTCTCTGATTGTTTGTGAGTTTTGAAGTTTTAAAACGATTGCTAGGGTTGGGAGAGCATTTGGACGCGCATTCGGAGTGAAACCGAAACCCAAGGTTGCCCCTGCATCGACGACGACAACTACCACGCAAGCGGCCACCACCTCGACTGCCATCTCGACTACCACGAGCGCGCAAAACATCGCAGTTTCCACCACGGTGACGACTTCGACGAGCGCCACAACCCCTTCAGCCTCGGCAACCACTACGGCGACTGGGAGCAACTCGACGGGAACCACCACGACGACTGCAACTGCTGTGACGACCGTCACTGTCACTCCCAATGCTCCGAGCCCCTCGCCGAGTGGTGGCGCGGCGACCTCCACTACGACTTCCCCTACAGCGGAACCTCGAAGGATCGCCCCTCCTCCTCCACAGACGAGCCCTAGTGCAATTACCACGACTTCGACCTCTGTTGTCATCGCCACATCCACGAACACTTCCTCGACTGCAGCGACCACACAAACGTCGGCGAGTGGCACTGCCAGCCCACGCACTCCCCCGTCGAAGGCGGCAGACCAGCCTCAAGGCAAATCTCCCCCTCCTCCTCCTGCCGTCCCCACCGCATCCACGGCTGCCGAATCTACGCCTACGCCAGGCTTGCAGTCTCAACAGTCCTTTCGGAGCTCGACCTCCAACAGCAGAGCGTCGCAGACAAGAGGATCCCAGATCTTGGAGGTGTTCGAGAAGGAGCCAAAGGCGTCCCGAAGCCTGTTTTTCGATGCTTCTGGTTGTGCGTGTTCTGGTGCTTGTTCTGGTTGTGCCTGTTCTGGTTGTTGTTCTTCTAGTAGTTGTGCTTCTGCTTGTGCTTCTGCTGGTCGTGCCTGTTCTGGTTGGTGCACTTCCGGTCGCACTTCCGGTTGCACTTCGGGTTGTGCTTCCGGTTGTGCTTCCGGTTGTGCTTCCGGTTGTGCTTCCGGTTGTGCTTCCGGTTGTGCTTCCGGTTGTGCTTCCGGCTGTTCTGGTTCTGCTTGTACTTGTTGTGCTTGTTCCGGCTGTTCCGCTTGTGGTTGTTCTTGTGATTCTGGCTGTGCTTGCGACTGTTCGGCGGCTTTTGATTCTTGTGAGGGTGTTGCCAGTTGTTCTGTTGGTTGCCTTGTTGGTTGTTCTGTTGATTCTGCCGCCGGTTGGTTTCTTGGTTCTTGTTGTGTTGTTTCTGGCTCTTGTGGTAGTTCTTGGGATTCCGGCTGTGCTTGCGATTGTTCTTGTGGTTGTTCTTGTTGTGGTTGTTCTTGTTCTTGTGGTTGTTCTTGTTGTGGTTGTGCTGGTTGTTCTTGTGGTTGTTTGGTCTCTATCGGCGTTGCTTCCGGGAGCGATTTTCTTCGTGGTTGAGTTTCTTCGTGTTGCTCACTGTCCGCCGTATGCATCGTCACTTTTGCTTCCTCTCCTCCCCCTCCTTCCTCACTCTCCGAACCTCGTTTGCTGTCACCTTCGTGGTCATCGGGTTCTTCTTCGTCATGCAAATTCAAGTTGAGATCGAACTTTTCGTTGATCGATTTGCGGACGTCTCGAATGCGGCGGAAGATTTGGTTTAAGTCCGCCTTGATCTGAGCCACCTTCCTCGAGTGCTCGACGAATGTCAGCTTTGCTTTCTCATAAGAGGCCTAAAACAGACAAATCCAATCGGCTCTCCCAAAACAGGGGGTAAAGAGAAAACCCAAACAATACAGAGATTGGGAACTCCTTCAATTCGCACACTGCTGGGCAGAAAGAATCACGACAAGCAGCTGCCGACGACGAAGAAAATGAA
>Ga0215285_10030_pt1 | contig 8687 bp, 10 predicted proteins | sample ZER3_1Amoeba_C21_FD_182624 | JGI IMG/M metagenome (GOLD analysis project Ga0215285, IMG submission 182624) | Enriched cells of freshwater protists from Biology Centre CAS, Ceske Budejovice, Czech Republic - ZER3_1Amoeba_C21 | ecosystem: Environmental > Aquatic > Freshwater > Unclassified ... | reverse complement strand
CAAGCCTGCAGAGAAAACCGAATCAGTCTAAAAGCCCCATCTTTTAGACTTAACAGACATTTTTGGCAACCCCCTAACAAAATAAACTAGCAAACACCTTTTCCCCAAAAAAAGGTGGCTTTTTGTAGTAAACCATGTGAATTTAAATAAAGGATAAAAAACGCGGAGCACTGCACATACAGACAGACACATACAACGATTCAAGGGCATCAAAACATACACAAAATCATGCGTGCAGGCTGCAGGGTCGCAGCTGCCAGCAATCGGCCTGCTCGCAGTATGTCACGGGGCTCGCGCGCTAGAATAAAAAGTTCATAGAAACCGAACTCAGAAAAACGAAACAAAGAGGCAATATCCGCATTAAAAAAGGAAAGTTTCATTACCGGGGTATTTCGTGGATCACTGGGGATCAGCTCCGCGGCTGTTTCGAACACGAGCACATCGCCTTGCTGCACTTGCGTGAGGTCCGTGAGCGGGCTGGACTGATTGGCCAGCCTCACGCGAATGAAATCGGGTCGTAGGCGGTCTGACGGGACTTGCAGCACAAGCGTGGCCTCAGCACACGCAATCTCCACTGAATCTAATCAACGTGCAATGACACAAAACATGTAAGCATGCACGCATGCACGCGTATGCACGGATGCACACAAAACACGCATACACCTTACAACAGGCACAGTTTTGTTGTTTGATTGTGTTTTTGTGGGTGGAAAGTACTCGTGCGGAGAGTGAAAGGCACAGGGGCTCCCTCCAGTCGACGAAAGTAGACCGCAGCGCAGTGCGCGCGCTGGATCTCTCCCAGGTAGCGGGTCTCGATGAGTTTGCGGCGAAGCTGGGCCTTCTCCAGAGCGATCAGGCAGCCCGACTTGAGGGCGATGAGCGGCACTTTCCCGCGGTCCAGGGTTCGCTGAACCAGCTCCACCAAGTCTGCCTGTCTGGAATTCTTCCCCTCGTACTGAGCAGTCACCTTTGTCCCTAAAACGAGTACCTTGTTTATGGGCTCTCTTCTCTTTTGTATCTGTGTGTTTGTGAAAGAGGGAAGAAAGACCTAGATACTCTGCCAGCTCTTCATATTTCATTCCGTGTTTCATTTGTGGCTCTAAAATAAAGGCCTTGTAATCGTGTTCTTCGCCAGCTATGCTCGACAGTGTAGTCCACTGTGAGGAACTCTAAAAAAAGCAGCAAAAAGAATGAAAGTTCGTCTGCGATGTGGAAGTTTTTTTGTCGGAACCAAATGATGGGTTATTTCTCTTCAAAAACACTCACCAACGCAACACAATACAATATAACACATGCATACGCACCTCTCCGATCCCCAAAGAAATAATTGGTTCTAAGTTTGCATACTCGGTCATGCTTGAAAATTGGCTATACATTGCACGACAGGCCACCTAAACAATACCACATTTGCGCATACTAGGTGGGTAGATATGCTTCCTTTCAACCTACCAGCTCCATTTGTCCCTCAAGCCGCTGTGGCATCAAAAAGCTGTCCGTCTCCAGACCCAGAATCTTCGAGAAGTGCGCCTCCCGTCCAAGCACCTCCTCTAGGAGACTGTTCACCTCTCCTGATATTTGCACTGCTTCTTGAGGGTGGGACTCGAAGTGGTTGCGGATTCCTCCCGTCACAAAGGCAAACACTGGGATTGTGAACACCTCTCCACGTAAACGAGCGTGTTGCCGAACGAAGATGTTCGCGAGCTTGGATTTGACCTCCAGGTTGTTCCATGGCGCATTTTCCAAGCCCTGCTTGATCTGGGAGATGATGGCTTGGCGTGTTTGGAAGAACTTGGGCTGATAGGTGCCCACATAGAGGTCGGAGATTCTCCCCGTGAGCGAGGGTTTGTACTCCAAATAGCAGGACACAACTCCACCAATCTTGATGTACAATTGGAACCTTCAAAAATATGCCTCTCTTCTGTTTATTTAGAACACTATTCGTCCCTCCTAACCTTCTGATTGCTACCTGACGCCGCGACTGCCGCAGTTCAGCAACGCCACTGCATTGTGACGGGTTTTGGGGTTCTGCAAAAAAAGCGTGGCCAGGCCCATTGATACGGAAGTGTTGCCACAGTCTGCTGTCGCTTTGAGGAGTCCGACGTGGATGTTATCTCTCAGCTGAGACCATTGCGAACCCTACGCCATTCCAGTAGAAGAACTAGTCTTCAAACACAATGCGACAGAACAGTGACATTCTCAGTCGACCTGGAGGTAATAGAGGTTCTTTAAGCACGATAAGGCGGCATGGAGAGCAACGGTTGGGCCTTTGGTCTTGTCAGCATGGTAGTCCTTCAGTTGCGCCATCACGAATTCTCTGGAATGGAACAGCCATTTTTGGTTGATGTCTTTCAGCGGAAATGCCACAAATTTCATTTCAGCTGCTTGCAAGTTCTCCTCGTGAATAATTTCCTAAAGAAAATTATCCATAGAATCAATGTGAAAGAATACGACCTGTTTCGTTTCTGATTTAGTTGCCAAATTGCTGAAGAACTTGTGCAAGTTTGCCCCCAAGCTCTCCACGCTGAACCGCACTGCCCGTGCAATTTGCTGCTTCTCCATGGACCCCAACCGAAAGGCCCATACAACTTCTTCCAAAACGCGGCGAATGTTCTCCTCTCTCTTCGTGGTCACTACAGAACATTCCACGTAGCGAGTCTTGGTTTTGCGCATGTATGCTTCTGCATCCAGCTGGGAAATTTCTCGCCTGTCTGACTGCGACCCAGCGACGACCACGGGCTTGGCCCCGAACCGCTGGCGAGCTTGATCCAATTTTGCGATAAAGTCTTTGGTTTTGTCCTGCAGCGAAGCCACGTGTAATACTACGTCAGCCTGTGCGATTGCATTTGGACTGGACAAGAAAGTCAAAGAGTATTTGGTTCCAAAGGCCTCAAATCCGTGGTGAATCTCTCCCTTCGCGTTTGGTAGCTGGCGCGTGGCGATTCCCATTATCGCGTGCTTCCCGGCTTTCGGCCCGCCCACAACAGCGATCTTTATGCCAACCGTGCCATCTCCCACCTTCAGCTTCATGCTTCCTGTGATGACTCCTGCAGGCAGTCCACGACGAGAAATTGGGCACTCGAAACTGGTCCGGCATTTTGTGCTTCCAGCCTCAGGAACTGCTAAGGGGATTCGTGCGTATCCAATGGTAGCGCCTGTCTCGGTAATGATCTTGACTGTGAGGTGCTCTTGCTTCAAGCGTCGAAGATTATTCCAGCCGAGCCGTATGCAAGGAAGGTCTCGCCTCCACTCAGGGTTGATTCCAGCTTGAAATGGTGTCGTGCATTTCTCCTCGAGAACGTGTTGCATCTCGAAGTTTGTCCCCTTCTCCAAAATCTCCCCCATAAATCTCAACGCTGTTCTGACGCCTTCGTTATGGATACCATGGCATTCAATATGCTCGATATTCAAAGTGCACTCTCCGAGCTGAGATTGATGAGGACTGCCTCCCTCGAAAACAGGCAAATAAAACAAGCCAAACACGGGCTTGTGATCACTCAATGTCAGGTTCTCCAAGGATTGATAAGCGCAGGGAGGGCGTACAGGCTTGTTTGGCCCGGAGTGCCAGAGAATTCGATCGCACCAGGCGGGCAGGCGGGCAGGAGAGTATTCCAGCATGCCCTCTTGGATCTTGCACTTGAAGGTGGGGCGAAATTCGATCTTCTGCTCATTGAACCCATAAAACACTTTCTTAGCACGCTGCATTTTTAGCAATTGGTCTTTTTCAAGTAATACTGGGATGTCCTCCGGGATCATAGAGACCATGTGATTGAAATAACCGAGCTCCGGTTTTCTCGGTGTCTCTTTTTGGAGGAAATCCATAAAATCGACCCGATAGTTCAGATCGCCCATCCAAAATAAATAATCCGCTGAAGAACATAAATCCATGTCAGGTTGGTCGGTATGCAAAGTTCCCATAAGTTCTTCCACATCTTTGTTTCTATGTAGCATCAAATCTTGGTGTGCAGTCAAATGGCAGCACACAAAGCACACCCGATGCCCATTCACCTTGAAGCTGGTAGAGACTGCCCCTTTGTTTCCAAGGCGATTGCCTGGGTTCGTTGGGCCCCAATCCTTCTGCCATGCGGCCCCCATGTGTACATCAGTGATATGCTGTCGCACAGCACTCCGCACAAACACAAAGAGCCCGATCATGGTCATCCATGGAAAGGCCTTCATAGCTGGTCCTCCACCACTGCTCTCTGTCAACAACTCGTGGTTTGGAAGGATTTGCTTCATGAGCGCGGGCAAGTTCTCAGAACCCCGTGCCTCTTGTACGCCTATGGCGTAGATGTCTTGATCGTTCGCTTTTTTGGGCAACCAAGCCTGTACATCCTCTTCTGAAATAACTTTATTGGCCAGGTTCCAAGTGCCACAGAACAGTGCGAGCTCTCTTTCGCCACGAAGACTGCATTGGCCCGCGTAGCCACGACAGTCCCCCGAACACCTCTTTTGGCTGGCCGTTGTCACAAGGAGCTCCAGCCCTTCGAAAGATCCGATACTCGCCAGAGTGGTTCTTCGCCGTGTCGTTGGCGCGAGATTGCCTACGAGGCTTCCAGTGTCTGCCAGACGATCCAAACGAGAGCGGGGAGCGTTAGGCTCATGCTCTGGTTCTTCCGGATGTGGAAGCAGAAGTGCAGTTGATGGCTCGGAATGGAGCGTGGAACGAGAAAACCCAAATCGCGGTCGAGGAGAAACTTCATCAGTTTTTCCTTCACGTGGGGAAGGAGGAAACGTGAAGGAAAAAGCGGGCGAAAGAGTTGGCTGAGAAGAGGATGGTGAAGAAGAGGATGGTGAAGAAGATGAAGGCGAGGATGAAGACGAGGAAGACAAGTGAACAATGAGTGGGGCAGCAGAGGGAGAAGGAGGCGCAAGATTTGAAGTGGATCGGGGGAGAGAAGGAGAGGGCGGAGACACAATAGAAAAGTCAGCAGCGAGGGGGAAAATGCTCGCAAGGGTTTGAGTTGATTCGCAAAAAAGACTTGACGTGAAGGAACCTCGTTCCGTGAACACGAGGTCCGATGTCACTGTCTCAGGAAATTGGCTGGGAAGAATGCGATTCAATTCAACCCATGCAGTTTTTTGGAAGTCAGAAAGGGTTGTTGTGGCACTAAATGACAGTGTTGCATGGTATTCGTTATCTTGAAGAAGCACGACAAGGCGACAACGACGCATCAAGCCTGAAACGAAAAAGAAAAAGCAAAATTTGAAGCAAAGAAAAGGAAAAAGAAAAAAACGGCTTCTCCATTTGACGATGTTCGTCAAATGACGATGGCACTTACTTTTGCGCGGGTTGATCGCACACATTGTGCTTCAAACCCTTGGCTATGCGCTTTCTTTATTTATTGTTTGTGGCCTTGGTGGGGGCTGGGATTGCTTCAACGGGGAAAGCACCTTCGCCACTATCTGGTCTTGCAGCTGCGCAAGCAGCTGCGCTCAGGGCGAGTGCGAGTAAAGCGGCACCGCCAACAGGAAAGAGTAGACCACCCGCAGACTATGATTATGATTACGCACCGCCTCCGGTGGGAAAAGCCAGCGCAAAAGCTCCTGTCGGTGCAGCAGGCAAGGCAATGAGCACAGGTAAAGCGCCAGTAACCGCAGGGAAAGCGCCAGCAATGGCAGGTAAAGCGCCAGCAACGGCAGGTAAAGCGCCAGCAACGGCAGGTAAAGCGCCAGCAACGGCAGGTAAAGCGCCAGGTAAGGCTGTTATTATGCGAGGCCCCCAACAAGCGCAGTCGAATATATTGCCTGCACAAGCTGCAGTGCTGAAACCAACGAACATCACAACCCCAATCGGACCAAATGATTACGATTACGATTACGTTACCACTGACCAAGGACAAAAAATTCCAAAGTGCATTTGCCCGCATGAATGGGAGCCTGTCTGCGGTATCGTAAATCAACGAGGAATCATATCACGTGTCACCTTCTCCAACCGTTGCCAAGCATTGTGCCGTTCAGGCAACATTACACTTGGGGTGTGTCCAGGAGACAGCGACGTCTATGAAAAATGTTATTTTGACAACTGTCGAGCTGATGATGTGAACCCAGTCTGCGTGCACAACACAGACTTCCCAAACCCGTGCACAGCCACTTGCCGATTCACTGCGCTGGGACTTCCTCCTCCTCCCTTCACCATCATGACCTCTGGTCCCTGCCAGAGTGAGTGTGTCAAGAACAGGACCGTTTGCCCTACTGGTCGCTTGTGTTGGCCAAAGCCCGGGAAGTGTTTTCAGCCTCCCTGTGTCGACTACAAATGCCTCGACCCCACCTGCGCAAACCCGGACAAATGTGGCCCCAAGAAATTCAACTATGTCTGCACTAATGGAGTGACTTACACCAACAAGTGCTGGGCACAATGTGAAGGTTACACCAACGTGACGAACGGCATTTGCCCAGATGGTCCCACAACCCGAAAACATTGTCAGATTACTGATTCGTAACATAGGCAAGCGCGACCCCTGGTTCCCGCGAGTGATTCCTTACGATCCCATCGCCCAGGGCCTGCCCGATCCCCTCGCAAAGCCGACTCCTGCAGTGGCCCCGCTTCAATGCGTGCCAGGCCTCTACTTGAACGGCACCTCGTGTCTGCCCTGCCCTTCGGGCTTTACCTCCACGGTTCTCGTCTTCTCTCTCTCTCTCTCTCTCTCTCTCTCTCTCTCTCCTTTTTTTCTTTTTTTTTCTTTTCTTTTTCTTTTTTGAAAACAAGATTTAGCCGGCAGCAACCAATTGCACCCCCTGCCCCCCTGGCTCTTATGCGGCTGTGCGTGCTTCTCCCCAGTGCACGCCCTGTCCAAACGGCACCTTCACCAAACAAGTTGGATCCTCCACTTGCCAAGCCTGCACACCGCCCTACGTGACTCTCAAGTCCCTATTTTGTACATACAACATGTGAAAGTCGTGATTAGGATCGGAAGCGTGTCGTGCCAATTGCCTCCCCTCAACATGTATGGTCGCTCGGGCGACTGCAATGTGGATGACCCTTGCCAATGCGCCCAGCTCGTAGGAGACTGTGGCTGGAGCAGCTCATACTCGAAGTGCATGAAGGACAAGGTCTGTAAATATGTGGTGGTGTATCTGCCGTGTGTTGTGTGAGAGTCTTTCCAGGACACCGATTGCAAAGAATGCCCCAAAATGAATATTTGTCGCGATCTGGTAAACGCCACTGACTCCTCTCGCAAGCCCCCTGCTGTGCGGGAGCTGGTCGTGAGCGATTCCCAGCCTCAGCTGCTCAAGGCACAGTGGCTGCAGCCCGTCAAAAACTTCGTTTGTAACGTGGACATGTACAAAATCCAGGTGTCTTCTTTGTCTTTTACAAACACGATTGAAGTGTTACCTTCGCGAATTGAACCCCTTTTTTTTAGCTCAGGAAAGAGGATGGGCCGTGGCAGCTCATTGAATGGCCTTCATTTGGGATTTACGGGATCGACCCTGTGATCAGCATCGGGGGCCTCACCCCAAGTACAGGCTACACAATCATGGTCACCCCTGTCTCTCTTTCTGGGGGTGAGGGTCCTTCTTCCCAAGTGCCGGCAAGAACAGCCAAAATCTGAAGAGCCTGCCAAAAAAAAAACAAAAAAACTTGTTGTGAGTGTTTTGCACGTCGGTGTGCTCTCTGACTTTCCCTCACATTGCTTACGAAATCCTCGTTTTATGTTATCGCGGATTTCGTTCTTTGTCAAGACATTTATTTACTATCGCGCTGATTTGCGTGCCGAACCGATTAAAAATCGTATTGGCGGCAATCTCTTTTTCCGTTGAGTTGTTCGTGAAGCTAACCAGAAATTTTTTTTTCTCGTCTATGTGCCCTTTCCTTGATCTCTTCCTCTCTTCTTCTTCTTCTTCTCTTCTTCTTCTCTTCTTCTTCTCTTCTTCTCTTCTTTTCATAATCCCTGTGCTTCTTGTTCGTGCACCTTGTGCCGCTTGTCCTTGTTCTAGTAGATTCGTTAATTGATCCTTTCCAGAAGAAAGGCCATGGTGGGGCCATTTGACGCGCTGTATAGTCCCTTTTGGGGCCCTCCAACAGGAGAAGTAAGTCAAAAATGCACACTCTATTGCATATGTCGTAGGAACATTGTGAGTTAAGTTATATGGTCACCCCTTACATAGCGGAGTTTTGGAGTGCAGCGGTCAATGCACTGACTATCATTCAACTCCAGTTCGTATTCACCTTTTAGGCTTCGTTTTTGTTCGTACCGCTGGGTCTGTTCTTCGCGCTGAAGGCTTTCCAGGTACAGGTGGGACCAGATGTGCGTCTGCCCTGCTTGTTCGTGGGATTGTCCTTGGCTGCCGTGCTCTCCGTGCTCTCACATGCCACCCTCAACTATTCCCTCGAAAGGGTGAGAAAATCCATTGATATTTGATAATAAGAGTTGCCTGTTCAAAACTGGTGCGACAATATGTTAACGGAGTTCACAGATAGACGAAGCCTTCTTCAACGCTCTGGTGCTGCTGCTGTTCTATCTGAGCTACGAGGACTCGTTTCTGCTGATGTTCTACCAGATCCACGCCATCGTGTCCACGCTGCTGATCCTGTCTTACCCTTTTCTGTTCCACCTGCACCTCTCGCTGTGCGTGGTCCTGTTACTGCTGCGCTTGTGGCAGCTGTGCTCCGTAGACCACGACTGGGGCATGGCCTCGGCAGCCCTCGTCGCGATGGCTGTGTGCCTCACCTTCTGGACCTTCGAGCG
>Ga0215285_10029_pt1 | contig 8712 bp, 10 predicted proteins | sample ZER3_1Amoeba_C21_FD_182624 | JGI IMG/M metagenome (GOLD analysis project Ga0215285, IMG submission 182624) | Enriched cells of freshwater protists from Biology Centre CAS, Ceske Budejovice, Czech Republic - ZER3_1Amoeba_C21 | ecosystem: Environmental > Aquatic > Freshwater > Unclassified ... | reverse complement strand
CGGCTGCCGAAGATCACACTCAAGGGGGCAAGCAACTGGGAAAATAATGCTACTTTTTCAGGGAGCATGGGGTCTCCATCGTCAATGGCGGTTTCGATCATCGACTTGGCGGCGTAAAAAATGTGCGTGGCCAGCTCCTCTCTTTGATCGATAAATTTCGCGACCGTCGCAAGTTCAATCAGCACGCACCACCCGAGGTCTTCGATAGTATTGGAGGCAGGGAACGCGAACGTGAGGGAAAGATCTTCGAAGAAATCGATCGCATAGGGGGCCATCAGCATCGGCAGCTCCATACACAAGGAGGCGATCACACGCAATATACAGCTCCGCAACTCGAGCTGTGACCGACGAATTCGCAACACAGCGGTTTCCACATCGATCTCTATATCGTCAGGGCGGGCCTCGCCATCTCCGACACTAGTGAACTTTTCTAGTAGACATTGGCGAAACAGAGGAATCAAGTGAGGCAAATGGGGCGCGAAGTCGTTTTTAATCGCTACCGCCACACGCATCAGTGCCTCTAACATTGCGACTTGCAATGAGGGTCGCAAGTTTGAAAATTGCCCAGCCAAAAATGCCAAAAATTTCAATATCTCCAACGCGTCCACGCTAAAGGCCTCGGGACCAACTGCAATCCCTAACACAGAGATGCAGTCGAGCGTGCCTTGCAGGATCTCCACCCATTCCTTGGAGTTCGCATTGGGGTCCTGGGTGTAATTTTGTAAGATGGCGCACAGCCCAGGCATAAACATATGATAGTAGCCTGCCTGCAGAAACCTCTGCTTCGCCACCGCCGCCAATGAGGCGATCGCGGTCAGCGCGGAGGGCAGGCATTTGGGACCAGCTTGACACATCCCTGCCAGCGCTTGTATCAGCAATGGAATATGAGACAGCGTGTGAGGGTCGGCGTCTTCTTGGTCATAAGTCCAGTTTACTAGGGTGGCGGCGGCGTGACATCGAACCAGAGTGTCACCAAATGTCATTCGATTAGCGAGCCAGGGCAAACACTGGTCGGCATAACGTTGCACTGTAGGGGCGGAATACTCCGAACACAGCTGAGCCAAAGTGTTGCAAATGGCCCATTGCACCCTCAGATGCAATCCAGGGTCTTCTGTTAGTGGGATCAACAAACCCATGATCTCATCAAGATCCCAATATTCCTTGAATCCCTCTGCTGTCACGCCAATGCCCATTACTCCTGCGTATTGGTCTGCCCAGTTTTCACTTTCCGTGAATGAGATGAGCGCGGGCATGGCTGTCTTCAATGCAGCCTGTGGCATATTACATGCAAGTCTGTCCAAACTTTCCAAGCCAAGACCCGCGATGCCTTCATCATCGCGGTCGCTCGACCACTTTTCGTCGTTTCTTGTGAGGGCTCCTTCCACAACGAGAGCAAGGGAATTTGACACCATCCTGGCTGTAAAAGAATAAACATCTTTCATCGTTTTGGGCATTTCTTCCGCGAGATCCAGCAAGCACATCAAGGCGCTTGCTCGGGGAGTCAAGGGGATGCTCTTCGTTTCCACCACTTCATGGAGAACGTTAATAAAGGGCAGCAAATGCTCTTCTCGTCCTTTGTTCGTCCTTTGCCATGCCCTATCCTGAATCTTGGGCCATATTTCCGCAGGCACGTAGTCGCGGAGGGCATCCGCGTCCAACTAAAAAGTATTACAATGCAGTTGGAACTGTTTGTGGTACCGCCGAAAATGCCATCCCGCTGCTTTTCTGCGTTGATGTTGTTATGAAATTAACCCGAGAAAGCTTTTTTAGATGGGTTAATCATGTCAAGCTACATCACCCAGTTGATCCTCAAATATGCTCATAAATACATTCGTGGAATTGAAGCCAACTTGAAGCTTTCTCTTTGGGTTTGCATCTCCAAACTCCCCAACAAAGGATCGATAGGGCGGTGATGTGGTGCTCAACAACCTTGAGCTACGGCTCGATGTCATCCAGAAGGAGCTGAACATCCCACCCAACTTCCGACTTAGTCGTGGGTTTGTGAAAGAGCTCCGCATTCACATTCCATGGGCTGCATTGACGACAAAATCAATTGAGATCACTTTGACTGATGTTGAGTGTGTGTTGACATACGATCGGAATCCTAACCCTGTTCCTGTGGAAGAGCCACCGTCTCCTATCGTCGTCACTTCTGGTTGTTCTTCAGTCCTGAATTGGCTGAAATTCGTGTCTCAGGCAAAGGCGAGGCTGACCCGGAGCTGGAGAGCGGGTTTTGGGCACAGGTCTAGTCAATTAAGATAAGTGTGATCAGCATAGGATTTGCTCGCGAAAGTCGTCTCCAATTTGTGCGTTCGAGTAAATCAAGCGGTGTTTGTCTACGAGGAAGGCGATTTGGCTGCCACGTTGGTTGTGAGCTCCGCGAATCTCGTGTCCGTGAACGCGAACTGGGTCCCGCAGTTTGTGAATTTAGAGGGCCCCTGGAAGCTTCTTCGCAAGAGAGTCATGGTTTTTTGTGCGAAGCTGGAGAGATGCAAGTGATGACTAGGTCGAGAATGTGCGGGTCTACTTGGGGAAACTTCATAGTCGCCGACCCCCAGAGTCGGAGCTCGTGGTCAAGGATTTTTCGGCGGAAGTGCGGATAGCAACCTACACCAGTCTCAAAATGCCTTCTGGATTTGAACTGTGCGAGGCAAGGGTACATAATACCAAGGAGCCTATCTGTGCGAGAAATGACATTATAGGTCGATCAGCCAAGTGGTCCTGCCACTGTTGTGGATGTCATTTGCCAACCTTGTTCCTTGTTCTTGGATTCACGCCAGCTGGAATTGCTCATTCGGTAACCTCTGCAATCCCCGCGAAATCAGTACGCTCACTCCAGGATACTGTCAAATAAGTCTTCAGCCGGCGGGGTGCGGCCTCCAAAGCCTTCAATGGCACTGGAGGAGCAAAAAGACCTCCTCATTGACGTGCAAACTCCGAAGAAAACAGAGAAACGGACATGGTTGTCATGGGCTTGGGATATGGTCATTAAGAAGTCGATCAGAAAGTCATTTGAATCAGGTTGTCGACGATCAAGAGGGAACATTTGAAGCGGAGCGAACGCTGCAAGCGAAACTCCTACCTTTCGCCCCAGTGGACATGCTCGTGCTCTGCTTGCATGTGCCCGAAGTGACGATATCTTTGGGAAATGCTGGACCTGCATTCACACCAAAAACCCGACAAGACAGCTTGGTATCTTCAGTGGGTGAATATTTTTCATAATTCTTTAGTCGCGGACCCCCGAATTCAAAGCAGATTCACCCAGTTCCTTTCCATGGCCTTTGCGCTCACCCCAAGCAGCCGCCCCAACGCTCCGTTTCGGCCTCCTGCATCTGCACCAATTGACGTTGTGCATCGAAAAGAAACAAACCCTTGACGCTGTAACCTTCGATATCCAACAAGTTGCTTTTGTGGATAACACTTCCCCAGGTAAGCTTGCCAATCGTTCCTTAATTAGCTGTTGCCTAGGTCAACATCCGGTCTTTGTTTGCGGATCAGAAGCGAATGTACGACGAGCCTTTCCTTTTTCGGGGGTCAATGCGGGAGCACCGGCCCCGATCCGTAAGCACCCATTCACGAGATTCCCATTCCTTCATCTTCTCTACGACCAGGAGGCGTCAGGTTCCAAAGATGATCTTCTTCCTGATTTTCCCGAAGCGCTTCTGTTTCAACATAATCATTTATTAGAAAGTGATCTCTCTCGGTGGCAGCAAGGAGGTGCAGCTCTGTCGGTGTTTTGGTACGTGATATCAACCCAGCCCTCCCCACCTCCTCCAGCTCGTGTGGCCTCACCATCAAAGCCTATAAAAATGAAGGCGGTTCCTTCGATAGCCTACACGGACATTGCCATCGGGTGTGTTGGGCTTGTTGTCGATTGCTCGAACGGTCTTTTTCTCCTGTGTTCTTAAGCGCTCACTTGTTTCAAAGGAATTGAAGGAACCTTCATAACCGAGCTGTCTCGCTTTTTGAGTTTCAAATACCATGAAGATACTCCCCCACCAACTCCAATGGCCAGGCCAGCACCTGTTGTCGAACCGGAGGTCAACTTGCAAAGTTCTCAAATTCGAGCACACCTGAGTCATCTCTTGGGTGTTGTGAAAGTCAGTGAGTTTGCGAATTGGCGCTTGACTGCAGCGACTCGTGACACGAACTGTGCCGTGCTCGAATTAATTGGACTGCGGGCGAGCCATGGATGGAATCAACTCGACGAGGCTCAGAGAGCAGTCAGGGTGTATGGATTGAACCTGCAGGAAATTGGGATTCGCCTTGCGAACATCCAAAAGAAACCGGACAAGTGGAGTGATGCAATTGCACCAAAGGCTGTGTCACGAAGATTTGATGAGCGCTTGCTGCGGGTCGGCCATGTCGTCTTGGAATTGCATGTGCCACTTACATCCTCCGAACCTCAAGGGGTGCCCTCGCTGGGAGTGATGGGGGTTTTCTTCCGCAAGCTTGGCATGCAGCCAGAGAGGTACAAACAATCGAGCTCTCAAATGATTCACCTAGGAATGCATTCATTCAATTGAACGTATCCAGTACTACAATCACGATCTCTCCACATCAAATTGCATTTGTGTTCTCCGTTGCAAGCATGGTGGTGGGAATATTCAGTCCTCGCATGCAGCGAGTCCTTACCTCTTCTCGCTTGGTGCAACCGGTATACCCCTCATCCTTGAAAACGAAGTTAATGACACTAGGGGCGTCCTGACAAGCGTTTGGGGGATTGGATCCTAGAAGTGAGTTTGCAGCGCATTTCAGTCACGTTAACTCTAACACCGGTCTCAACCCACGTGAGGACATTTGCATATTGTCCTAGGGGCAACATGGGACTAAGTGTTTTCTGAATGCGAGTCTGGGATGGGCGGAGTCAACTGTAGAACGAGAGGGGGTGATTGTTCTAGACGATTATTATGACTCACTGGATCTTAGGCTCGCCGCCTGTTGTTTGTGGGTCCGTTTAAAGGAGACCGGGGGCAGAATGCGCCACTGGTGTCTTTCTCCATCTCATCCAGTGATGAAATGATCTCCTGGATTCTTTCTGTGGTGTCCCTTGCGACAGCACCGGTTGATCATTTGTCATTGCTGCCTGCAGTCTCTCAGGTGACTGACGTGCATGAGTCCACTTAAAATAGATGTTCACATTCTAGGGAAATTTAGTGGTCTTGCAAATTGCTTCCGCAGCGCTGATATGGGACTCAGTTTGGCTGGAAGTTTCAGACTTATTGATTGAGTTTCATTCGGCATTGTTTGAAGCCTGGACGCGGCAATCGTCGCTCTCCACAGCTAGTTCTTTTTCACCAATCGACTCCCCAAGCCCGAATAATGGGTTCTCTCCGCTAGAAATCGCTCACATTCTCCTTGTTTGTTTTTGCAATGTCTTTGAAGTAACCGTCGGTTGTCACCCTTGGTTTCTCTGCTTCCCGTTTAACGATCAGTTCCATCTTCGGCGCCATCGTTCACACTGGAAATTCAAGAATGTTACTCCAATTGTCGTTCAATTTCCAATGATTACATTTGCAATGTCTCGTAAAGATGAGCGGGCTACCTCGAATCAATTGCTCTCGGTAGACTTGCTGATTCATGGGCTCCACATCTTTTCACATCGATATCATATATTATCCTCTGTTGACCCTGCGGCACTCCTCCCATATTTTGAAACGTATTTTGAGAAGCCGACAGTCCACTGTGACATTATTGCCCCATGGTCTGTGGAGGTTTCTACTCACTGGATGCCCAACCCTGCATCACAAAGTCCATTTATCTCCGGAGAGAGAGAGAGAGAGAGAGAGAGACACGATTTGTAGCCCCATTTCGGGTCTGTGGAGTATTTACAACCGTCAAAGCTGATTGTTTTTCACTATCCCTCACTCATCAGCAATCCCTGGCAGTTTCACTGATTCTCGACACGTTGCGACTGGCGCATCATGACACTACTACATCAATCAGGTATGGTCACATCATGCTGGAGCTCAAATAAGATTCCTAGATCTTCCTCTTTTGCAAAGGGGCGCGCACAGCAGAGCGCAACGCAACCCCATCGAAGTCCCTTCATTCTCTATTCTGCTTCTCGACCCCCTGAGTTTCTTCATGCTATTCCCGGTTACTTTGACTTTCAAGTTGCAATGAGTGCAGTTGTCTGTCTTTACCCAACTTGTGCGACACCTGAAGCGATCTCAACGTCAGATCTCATCAGACTCGACATCGGTGCTGCTTGTTGTGTTCGATCATTTGAGTGATTTAGGCGGCATTTTGTTCGAGTCCAAATTCGATGATAAGTTGGAACTGGCTCAAATCAGCTTGTCTGTAGCTGTCCCTCACGCTCAGTATTTGCCTTGGCCGAAACCAGACGTCAGTCGTCCAGTCAATGAACTGTTTTTCTGTAATGGAATATTTTGCGGTCTCAATCGCGTGACTCTTAATTCGGTCGCCTGTTATCAAGTCCTCTTGTCATATGTCGTATTATTACCAAGTGGTGCAGGTCCGAGCTGCAATTCAGCCCTTGGCTGGCGTTTGCAATTTGTCTGTCATGCTGCAGGTGTACCAAATGTTGCTGGATATTGTACCTCCCCCTCCAATGGCCCACACTGCGACCACAACGGGACTTTCACCGGCTCGTGTGCGGACCCCCAGGTATCCAGTTTCTTTTGCTTGATACCAAATCTCAAGTAGCATACCTCCTCTTATTTTGGACGCAAAAGTTGAGCAGCCCCCCAACTACCAAGTATGGGTGTGCATAAAAGTCGACTCGATTCGATTTCTATTTCCGACATCCAGCGCGCCAGACCTGTGTGTCTGCGTAGGGTATGAACGTACAATAAGTCAGACACTATCTTGGCTAGGCTGGAGGGGATGTGGCTACATTCTCCCGAATCTGAGGTGAATGCCGAGTTCTTGAAGATGTGCGACCTGTTGGGGAGATCGAAGGATACTTCATGTCAACTCTGCAACTCCTTGCGCGAGCGACAGTATTCTATTGAATCGAAGGCCGCTGGAGGAATGCTTCGATTAGATGGGGGTATTTTGCCTTGCTCCTCACGACGTGAATTCGTTTAGGAATACGCCAATTTTGCATCCACACGGGAAGCTGGGGTGCCAGTTCGCAAATCACCAAGCTTCCATTTTCCAACACAATCGATTGTTCACTGAGCCTGATTCTTCATCGGCCTTCGTCGGATTCTTTCTCTTCTTCGGCTCCTCCCGTTAGTCCTGCAGCTTCTTCCGAATCAAAAACTTTTGACTTCCCCGTTTTATTGCATTTGCCGAATGAAGGTTGCGGTACCCCTTGTGTGGTCTGAACATTGCTCTAGGAGTGAGAACTATCCAAGGGAGTCGGCTTGAAGTGAATGTGCGAGTCACTCCTGTCATATTTCGCATCAGTCCTCATTCACTTCGTACTTTTCGCGCCCTTGGGCTTTTCGTTCTCCAAACGGTACTCTTGATCGCAGATATTGCAACCCACCATCGATTTTACAGAAACGGGCATTTGATGCCCTTGGCTCTCAAATTGAATCCCCAGAACCCACCGTTCAGCCTTCGCCACGATATTCAAAAGCATCGAGTCGGAGTCGCTCCAAATTGTTCCAGATGGAAATTATGCTTTGTTTGTCGAGCGCAACATTTGATGTTTGCAATGACTCTGTTTTATCTGAGCAGCACCTTCGCGTGGTCATGTCGGACATCTCCTTTCGCCACGTTCAAGATTCTTCCGCTTTGCAATCACAAGGTGGCTTGTCGCTGGCTAACTTTGAGATCACTTTCCGCAACCCTCATGAAATGTCACTTCTGACATGGCAATCAATTATGGATCCAGGCAAGCCCGGATTGTTTATTTCGGGAACATGGACCGTTTTTGCGATGGACTGGGAAGTGTCCCCATTCCATTTAAGGCTTCCACTAGACGTTCTTCAGTTTTTTTTTGACATTGCAAGAGCTACGCTCCCTGGGTCCAATACGGCAGGGTTCCCTTCCAACCAGGAATCCCAGCGCGAATGTCATCGTGTGGTACGCACTGTCAAAGTCATGTTCCACAAGTCCAGTATTGGATTCGATTTCACTCCTGCGTTGGACTCTGTGATCACTCTTGAATTTGAGAACGCATTTGTTCTTCAGGCTGCTACACAAACAGTAAGCACATCCGAACACCTGTTTCAAAATCTTGCCAGGAAAACTTTTTCGGGCACGCAGTTGTCTCAAATCCGCTTCAAGTTCGGGGAGTCGGCTTTGCAATCCGAGTTTCTGCCCTGAGCCTTGGGCCTCAAAGTGCTGTGCTTCTACTGCCTTGTACTTGGACATTGGAGTGTGTTTCCCGGTCCAAAGTTTCCCAAGAGAACTCAGAAGAACTCAGCTTTTCTGCGATACCTTTTCATCAAGAAACACGTATCATCCTTGGATTTGAAGAAGTGCAGTGTCGTTGGGAGACAGGGTATGTTCGTGTCGTGCTGAATGTAGCTGCGCAATTCACTCGGTAGATTTTTCCATGGTCTTTTTGCTCAGATCGAATAGGTTATTTCCTCCTGCCCCAATCCCAGCTGAAACGAGCTCGATGCTGCCGACCCCTGATGATATCATCGGAGTGCCGTTTCTACGGATGTCTCTTGGAGATTCCACGGGCCGCAAGTTTTTTCAGGTGTCAATCGCCTCGTGCTTTGTAATTATCGCGTTTAGGATGACTTTCGATCAATGAGCATTGATGAGCTCTTTGGGAAGCGACCT
>Ga0215285_10028_pt1 | contig 8942 bp, 3 predicted proteins | sample ZER3_1Amoeba_C21_FD_182624 | JGI IMG/M metagenome (GOLD analysis project Ga0215285, IMG submission 182624) | Enriched cells of freshwater protists from Biology Centre CAS, Ceske Budejovice, Czech Republic - ZER3_1Amoeba_C21 | ecosystem: Environmental > Aquatic > Freshwater > Unclassified ... | reverse complement strand
GTCTATCGCCATCCGTTCTTCACGGGAGACCCACAGGTTGAGGCGGCAATAGAAGTTTCCCCAACAAAATGGCTGAATAGGAGACTCAAACAATACTAGAGGCGCGACAGCAATATGACGAAACGAGGGTTTTCTTTCCTCCTCTCTTCTCTTCTTTCTTCTTGCTTTTTCTCTCTCGTTTCTGTTTCTTTCTCTGGCTCTTGCTCACTTTCTTTCTCCGCTTTCTCTTCCTCCTCCAAATCGAGCGAGAAATGTCCCGCTACCTCTAAATTTTACAAGAGTGTTTTCTTTTTAGAAAAGCGGAGGCATGAAATGCTTTGGCTGCAATCTCACGCTTCCCAAGTCGCCGTTGACCTTATGACTTAACAAGCGTCTTTTCAGGGAACAATTTAGCAAGAATCAAGTCAAGAAGAAGGTCTGTCGGAAAACCAAACTTCAAGGCAAAATACCACAAATTTCAGGGCGGGAAGGTGTCAAGCCGTCGGTGTCTAGGCTGTATGAAAGAGGATGCGTGAGATTCGTGCACACAAACCAAAAACCGAACAAAGACAGATAAATTCCAGCACCAATACATTTTTCATTCAAAAACAAGAGACACTCCACACACCCACAACACACGCACAACACATAATAGTACAAAGAACAGCAACAAAAGAAAGGGCTAATTGAAGCGGGAAAAGTCTATGCTTCCAATCTTTGCGCGCCCTTGGAGCTTTGGGTCATCTCGGTCGACCCGGCGGAACCAAAATCAAACTCATTGGCAATTTGATTTTGGTCGAAGGCGACGTCCTTCTTCTTCTTGCAGCCGCCATTCTTTTTGAGAAACACGACAGCGATGACGGCAATGAGGAGCAACAGGAGTCCGCCACCACCCACCGCTGCGATCAAGATGATCTGCGTCTCGGTGAGGGCTCCGCTTTCGTCCGTGGGCTCCATGGCAACGCCACGCTGGATCTTAACAAGCGCAGAACTTGCTTGGTTCCCATGGACATCGCGGATCGAGGCGCTGACAGCAGAAATGGTGTCTGCGGCATATTCTGCGTCGGTGAATTCGTGGCCCATTGTAAAGCCCAGTGTATTGTCGGCTCCATTTTTGTCGGTAATTTGGTTGAGTGCGTTTGCAGTCGAGCCGTTGCCGCTAGTATGATAGACGACATCCACGAGCTTGAACATTGAGATATTGCTCGAGTTGTAGATGGGCTTAGAAAAGGTAAGAGTGAGGCTTGCTCCAAGTCCAACAGCACTAACGATGGCCGGCCCGGCACCGTCTGTGGATTGCATGTTGGAAAAACTTGCGAGAGCGTTTCCATAGCGATCAGTGAGAGAACCCTTGGTATAGCTCACTTGAGGAGTCACAGACGCATCGACAGTACCACTCTTTTGTGCGATGGAAAGCTTGAATAAGTTGAAGGGTTGCATTTCAGTGACGTTGGTGACTGTGTAATTGACGACAGAAAAATCGGCCCGATTCAGAGAGGCTCCGTAGATAGGCTTGCTGCAATTGAATAGAAACCCATCAATAAAGCCGTCGCCATTTTCGTCTAAAGTCACGATTGAAACGACGGTAGGCAAGGATTTGTCAGGGTTAGTCAGGGCGACAATGCGACAGGCGGCATTCCCATCTGAATCCACCACGAGTGGGTCGATTTGTGCAGGCAGGATAAAATCTCGAGGAGAGAGAGGGGCTGTCATTTGGAATGAGACTTTGGAATCGGCCCCATTGCTGTCAATCATCGCCGCAATTTGAGAAGAAAAGTTCAGCAAGTGAAAGCCAGACATGTTCGCATCTGCGATTGGCCCCGAAAAGGTGACGTTCACCACAGATTGATCCACGTTTCCAACAACACTCAATAAAGCCACTCCAGCCCCATCACGAACGGTCAAGTTGAACGCACCAGCCAGGTTTTCGGACAAATCGGTCAAATTTCCGGGGGTGTAGGTCAGAGAGAAATTTCCAGCGTCTGTGTTTGGTGTTGTTGACTCCGTCACAACGAGCCTCACAATATTGGCGTTCGTGGTGGTGCCCACAACGCCAGTGAAGGCAAATCCTCCCCCCACCGTGAAGTCAGTGGCTTTGACACTTGTGCTAATAACACCCTCACTGAAGACGAGTTCAATTGCGTCAATAAAACCATTACAGTCCAGATCTCTTGTGAAGGCATCCGTGAGGTTGGGAGGAGTAACGTCGGTGTTGCGTAAACGAACTACACGAGGAATGCCACTGTTGTTGGCTGCATCGACAAGCGTCCCATTCCCCAAGTCGACCGTGCCATTGTTTTTGAAATCTTTCAAGTCCAAAACACGACTCAATCGAATGGTGATTACTTGGCCGTTGGCAACCTGTAGACCAGTAACGGTCGCATTACTCAGAGGCCCTCCGAGAACGAAAGCGCTGCTGGCAGCAGTGACGCTTTCGCTGAAATGGCAATCGATGTCACGAATATTTGGAACAGTAGCGGAACAGTCAACCAGAAACGGCTTCACACCATCGCTTACGTTCACGTTGAAATTTTGCAAAAAGTTCCCGTTCAAGTCCGTAGCGATCCCTGCCGTGTAAGTAAACGCAGGGGTCGCGTTCCCATCCAATTGCCCAGAACCATTGACAACCAGATCCATAACCATGTCATTGACGACAAGGTTTGAGAGCGAGTAAGATGCAAGGGCAAATGTTGAAATATTGAAGCTTGTGGCAAGCACAGAGTCGTCAAAAATAATGCTCAAATGGTCAATTTTTCCGTCTTCATTCACATCCCCGGTTTGGGCTTGCACCAGCGAGGGAGGAGTGATGTCGCCTTTGGTCACGAACACACTTCGATTCGTCGAAGTTAAATTGACACGGTCCCAGACTGTGGCGATCACCGTATCGTTGCTAAAATCAGATAAAGCCAATGCGTCGAGTCGCATTGAGGCAGTTTGATCCGAAGCATCCGCATCAAGAAAGCTTTGGATGCTTGAAGCGCCTCCATTGGTACTTCTGTAGTTGAAATTGGCGAAACTCAATACGCTTCCATTTGACGCCATAACAGGCTCGGAAAATGTGGCATTAGCCACATTTCCTCCTCGAGCCACGGACAAAATGGTCGCAGAAAAACTGACCAACACAGGGACAGCACCGTCAACAGCCATCTAAAAATTGGGTTTGTGTGCTGATAAGAGATTCTCTGTACCATGCTAGTTGTGTTGAGCAAGTTGCGATTGCGATCAGACGCTCCTCCAAACGGTGGTTTGGTGTACGTTACGGTGGGTGTGGCCCCAGTATCAGGAGCTGTTTTGATGACCAAGTTCAAATAAAGAATGTTGTCATTGGCGGTGGTGCCTGTAGAAAAATTGGCAATATCGTAATTGGACACGTTCCAGTGAGTAATATTGAAGGTACTGTCCTTGACTTGATCATCGAATGTCAACACGATCCTGTCAATCATCGCGTCGGAGTCGCTGTTCGACGTCACTGCGCTGAGCAATCGAGGTGCAGTGGTATCGTCATTGAACACATAACAAGAAGCTGTGGCGTTATTGTTGTTAGTATCGTGAACCGATAATGGCTTGATTGACGCAAAAGTGTCGGCGATATTGAAATTGATGTCAGATTCAACAAACGACGCATTGACGGTGATTTGATAAGAGCTCGAACTGTTCATGAGGATGCTGCTGGCGCTGACGGAGCTGTCGTTGAGTTGGAAGTTTGTCAGGTTTAAACTTAAATTTGAAACCCCGGTGAAAACAGGTTCCGAAAATGTGATTGCGATGTAAGAACCCCCCACATGACCAGAGCACTGCACCATACACGGTGCCAAACTATCGATTGCGGTCTTGTTGAAACTCACCATCGCATTACCCCCGTTGTCAACGATTGATAAGGGTGTGTTGTATGACACGTTGGGAGTGATCACATCAGGAGTCAGCAAAGGATATGGAGCAACTTGCAAGCTAAAGCCATAAGGCATCACGCCTCCCAAAGTCGCACCAGTAATATTGTAGCCGGGAATCTGAAACGAGCTCACGTTAACAGAGCTCAAGTTGATATTTTCGTTCATCGAGATTTGAACAGAACTCAATTTACAGCTTCCAGCAGTGGAAGCACTGAGAACGATGGGGAAAACTCCGTCAACGCTTGGGAAATTTGTGTATGCCGCCAGAGTGTTGCTGGCCATATCCCTCGCACCACCCACACTGACAGTCACGTTTGGAGTGGCACCTCCATCAAAACCACCACCGGTGGCATTGGCGATAGAACTCTGCTTGCTGATCAAACTGATACTGATCACGCATGGCAGCAGGCACACTGGGGTCTTTCGGCACACGATATTCGAAATCAAAGATCCATCGGCGATCGCGTGGCACATTCTCCATAAAATTCTCATTTCTAAACATGAAGAAACTGTGTGGAACGGCTTGATCATGAGATTCCTCATCGTCGTCATCATCATCGTCATCGTCATCATCACCTTCATTGCTCGATCCATCGCTTCCACCGTCGCTCTCGTCACCATCGTCTGAATCTGACCTATCTTGTGGCTGACTCGCACGTATTTTCTTTTGCCCCAAGAATGCGTGGAAAACTTCCATATTGGTGATTGACAAAGGAGTCGAATTGATATCAAAGTTCTTGAGCCACAGCACATTTTCTGGCTGAGCGAAATCTTGGGGATTTTGGAAGTTCCTTTGCACCCACCCATAGCGTTGCGTGCGCAAACTGATAAACCAGGGTAAACCCCCATTGGCACGGCACTGGTCGATATAATCAAGACAAGTCGCCTGAATATGCTGTGTATCGTTCAAGCCCCATCGTAAGTCAATTGGAATCAAGCGGACATAATGACTACGCAACATCTTGTTCACTTCTGGGAAAACATGTCGAATCAACATGTCACGCTCACCGTGGGTATCGACGAAAGTTGAACTGATAAACACACGGATTGCCCGCCATTGTCCTTTACGCATCGTAGTGCCATTTTTTGGGGACCTTTTCGCTTCAAGCGATTCCCACTTCTTCAATTTTTCGAGATCGACCGGTTTTGCCTGAACTGCTTGCTGCGTTTGTTGTGCGGTCTGCGGCTTTGGTCTGGGCTCGACTCTTCGCCGTAGAGGTTGCCACACCCGACCCAATTTTTTATTTGAAGGCCGAGGAGGCTCTGGTTTGGGGATGTGGGCATCTTTTACTTCTCCGGTTGTGGCTAGAATTCCGACAACAAAGGGGGATCGACCACAAAGCACTGAAACGAGGTCCATCTAGAATGGAGGATTTAATCAGAGTAAAATGGGAGGGTGCGCTGGGTGGCATACATGATGTGTCTAGAATGTTCTTTGGGTTCGGGGTGAAATTTACCCGAGTGAATGACAGACAAGGCCAAAACCATCCCGCCCCAACCTGTCGATGTGACAGTTGATCGCTGGGGATGGGCTTGCCTAGGGCTGTGTCTATTTTTGGCGTTGACAGTTTTTGGCTTTTGTGTGCGCTCTGCATTCTTGATGTGGGAAACTCCTGTGGATTTTGGCGTGGAGTTTACAAACTTCCAGTTTGGGGTCCCGACGGAGCACCGTGAGTTCGTTCCCACACAAGTGCAAGATATCGCTGAGAAATTGCAAGGAGAACGTCACTTGTCTATTTGGGGAGGAGCTTCAAATGCGGACGCGTCGCAGCTCGTCAGAAGTTATATTCAAGAAACAGGACGAACATACAGCGTTGTTCTGTGGCTGCAGGCAGACTCGGCGGTGCACGTGACGGCCCAATACATGGAGCTTGCATCTTATTTACGTTTGCGTGCCAGCGAAATCACAGGGCCGGAGGTTGTCTCTCGGCTATTGACGTGGCTATATCGACAAAAATCCTATTTACTTGTATTTGAAACTTCCAATAAGGTCACAAAAATTGATTGGCTTGAGCCGTTTATTCCTCGCGGTCACCAACTTCGCGAAAATAGGCAAACTGGGCATGTGATATTTATTTCCCATCAACAAAAACTCCATTTGAATCAGCTTCGAATCAATTACTCCCCCTCAGCTATAGAACGAGTGGCCAGGGGCTCAGCACTCCCCGCTGTTCAAGAAGCACTCGTGCCTCTTTTCAAGACCCCTTCCGTCTTTGGCGTTGATTCAGTCTTGATGATTGAAGGTAGCCTGGTAAGTTTGGACTCGATTGTCGCCACGAAAAAGCTTCAAGAACTCTCCGACAAGATAAAAATGCTGGAGAGTGCCACTTCAACAAATATTACGCGTGAGATTGGCGCGTGGGCCTTAGAGCTGGCGAAATTGAGTGCTGTTGAAATTGGGCTAGTCCATGTTCTAAGCTTGCCTGCTGATGGGCAATTGCCTGTTGAAGTTCTGCGCGCATGGGCTGAAGTTCGCCATCATCAGCACGAGCTCCAGTCAGCTGTCAAGAGGCTCGTGCAAGCTGGACTGTGCCAACTCATGAAGACGCAAGGAGGGGGAGAGGCTGTGAAGTTGGTTTCAGGTGTATTTCTTTCGGTTGCGAGCAAATTGCACCCTGAAGAGCGAGTCGCTTCGATCCTAGAACTCTTTGCCGCTCTGGCGAAGGTGTGGCCAACAATCAATGGAAAGGCGCAAATGCCCCTCCGAGCGCCTCAGTTCATTTGGGCGGATGATATACAAGTGAATCGAACTAGTCCCACCAGCATTCCTTGGGGAAGACAGTATTATAGTTGGCTATTTTTCACTCTCTATTTATCCCACACTTCGGAGGCAGCCGTCTTCACTTCCGTATCCAGCAAATTGAGCATTGTAGTTGATGCTGCTGTGCGGGGTCAAACCGAGATTACAAGCTTGACCCCCTCAACAAAGATTGAGCTTTTACAAAAGGGTCTCGAGCGATCAAAAGTGGACGGTAGGCTGGTGGTAGAGCTGCTCAGTCAGGCCGCCCATTTTTTACTGGGCGTTCACGGACTCACCAAGGAGGCATCCAGAGTCTTGAACTTTCGCTTGGCTTTGTGCCAGACCCTTGACGCGAAGCCCTCTTCTTCTTACACTTTCCCAACGCCGCTTACAGGAGATGAGCTTGCCCTCGCTCATCGAGATATGGCTATTGTACTGACGTCAAGCAAACGATTTCATGACGCTTTTGAACATATCGACCAAGCAATGCAACTTGTGACCATGCGCAATGGCGCTACACATGCCTCATTGGCGATTTTGAGTGCTGAAAAAGGAGACATATTTTTGGCACAAGCATCTAGTGCCTCTTCTGCAAACAACTCCTCGCAGCTCGCAGCTGCCCGCTCGCACTACGAAAAGAGCCTCAGTGCTTTGAGTACGGGCTTGTTTCGGGCGGTTGGCCACCACCGTCTCGCCGTCTTGTTTGGTTTCTTGGGGGAGATGGCTAACTCTATCATGAACCACGAGAAGGCGCTGGAGATCGAGAACACAGAGCTTGGCTCGTATCATGTGGCCATTGTACACCGACTGGATCTCATGGGGTTCTTCAGAAGTTGAGAGGAGAGAAAGGGAAGGAGGGAGGAGGTCGTTTTTTATTCATGCCGTGCCCAAAAATAGCAACCAATTGGCTAGGGAGAGCTGGCGGAAGTTGAATCGGCTCAATGAGGCATTGCGGGTGGACTCTAAGGCGCTCCAGATCACCAAGGAATTGACGGACTCGTTGGACCCTTGGTATGGCAAGCACCTTTCCATCGTGGGAGCCGCCACCGCCCAACTAAACAACACCAAAGACCGAAGCTCGGAGCTACCGTCCCGTCGGGCTCTTAAGCATCTTGATCAGGTAATCTTTTCTTCGAGAACACAAGCCATGTGTGAAATTTTTTTTCAAGGCCCTGACAATCGAACTGGAGGCAGCGGGGGAAATTCACCCTTTGGTGGGGCAGCGCCTTCACGATTTCGCTGATTTACAGGCCACGCTGGGAGCAAACGACAAAGCCCTGCTACACTATCGCCGTGCGTACCTCGTTCAGGTAACTTTGTATGGGTTTCAAGACCCTACCGTGACCGAGCTAAGGAACAAAATGGAGATCCTCTCGAAACGAATCATCGAAGGACAAAACTCCGCAAGACAGAAGAAATCTGAGATTTGATTTTCTTTTTCAATGTCTGGAACTGCCCTCAAATTTGTTAACCGAATATTTAATAAGGGGAAGGTCCGTGCTTTCTTCGGGTTTTCGCGGGGAATTTTCTGCAATTTCAAGTGAATCATCTTTTGCTTCACGTGAGAGGGGCTTGGCATGGGCCTTCTGTTTTTCTTGTGGCCCTTGGCTGCATTGGCCAGCTTCACTGCGGTAACACAAGAGGTGAATGACGCGCTAAACTCATATCACATTGCTGGACCCGATGGTCTTTGTTTTTTTTTCCCGTGAGTTTGTGATGGCGAGTAGGAAAAATTGATCGGATCGTGTTGACTTTTGATATCGCTGTCACAAGCGCGAGTTTGTACGACACAGACTTCGAGGTCAGAAAAACAGAGGTAAGGAGTACAAACAACTCGAAAGGTGGTTGGTTATCAAATCTCGGGGGCAACAATGGTGGGCACATCCAATACCGTGGTGACTTTGGCCTTGGTCAACGGAGATGCCCAAGACACGGGTAGAGATTTGAAAAAGCAAATTTAAAATTTGGTTAGGCGCCACCCCTCTTGTGAGATTTTTCCCTGGCCGTTTGCTCTACGTAAACACAAATCCCGTTGCTGGACAGAGCGTGGTATGTTTGCGTTGATACGCAGAATTGACAATGTGCATCAGACGGCAACTGATGGATGTCCTCCAGTGTGGGATCTGTCCACCATGACAGTACGGATTGCAAATACTCCTTCGATGTCATGGTTGACCTAGAGTGCAATGTTGTCACCGTACTTGGATGCGACAAATACTCCCCGCAATAACGCTACTGTGCAAGGAGGTATGAGAACCCCCAACAACAACACTGAAGTTTGTTAGAATTCTTAGTCAGTTTCAGTGAAAAGGTCGTTTTATTGGTGAACAAAA
>Ga0215285_10005_pt3 | contig 9172 bp, 5 predicted proteins | sample ZER3_1Amoeba_C21_FD_182624 | JGI IMG/M metagenome (GOLD analysis project Ga0215285, IMG submission 182624) | Enriched cells of freshwater protists from Biology Centre CAS, Ceske Budejovice, Czech Republic - ZER3_1Amoeba_C21 | ecosystem: Environmental > Aquatic > Freshwater > Unclassified ... | reverse complement strand
AGATCAAGTGCTTCGCTTTATTCAACAAAAACCCACTGACGCTCTGACTGCACAGGCGCAATTTGCGGTGTTTCATCTTTGCAAAACGCTTTGGCATTCCTTGTGCCCTACGACCCTGCTCACCGACGTACAGTCGATGGTCTCTCAAGGCGCTGCTATGGTGGACTTCGAGGTCGCGAAGGCTTTTCCGTCGCTTCAATGGCTACGCACCGCTGATCGTGTCAGCGACTTCAAAGAACTACTCTCACATGTCGACAGTGACACTTTCCGAATATCTCTCTTGCAGTTGAGAGTGTGGACTGAAGGCGTAGAGGCCCAATGCCCACCTGACCTTTGGGACTGCTTGTGTCTACTCGCAAAACGTGCATTGGTTCAAATTACTAACCAAAACTCTCTTTAATTGTTTTTTCAAGGCGCTTGCTGGAACTCCTGTCGATGGGGTGTCTGCAAACCTGGCTGTGGAGGATCGGCTTGCGGTTATTCAATTGCTGCTTCAAGCGAGTGACCTCAGTGAGTTCTTGAATCACCCATTGCTGGCTTTGTTTTGCAAACCATTGTCGACCACAATCGCCCGACATCTGGTGTTCCGCACCACCTCGATGTATGTGATGCATGCGCCCCCATCCGCTTCCTGTTCCATATGTAATCTGGTTGATCGGCAAGGCAACCCAACCCTTCCGAAGCTACTGTGTGACCTCATTTCCCGTCGTCAACACGGTAACATCGAACATCTATTACAAAAACCTAAACTCCCCATATTGCAAAATGTAACAAAGAAAATGGTTGTAGCCTATGCCTTGTCCTTGGTCTCTGGCGTGCTCGGGTCCAATTTCCACCCAAATGTTTCGACATTTGTATTGAAACAATCTCTGATGCAATGTCCGCAAAGTGACACGAAAAAAACTGCTCTTCAAGTCTTTCAATCACTGGTTAACCAAAAAAATGGTTGAGCAGTGCAACGATAGAATAAAAACAATTAACATAAAAAAACTCCAACGAAGGTTGCTTGTTAGGCACCTTTTTTGTAATTTGTGGGGATGTCCTTAATCAGTTTGTCAAGGGCAGCGTCAAATTTGCTGCAGCGAATCGGCATCTCCATCTCATAGAATGCATTTTTCAACACGAAGTCGGCGTAGTGGGCATAGATCTGGAGAAGAACTTTGTCCAGAATGGTGTTTGTTGGGCTTCCCATAAGCACAAACTTCGTATCAGTAAGGGTTTGAAAGCATTCTAATCGAAAATCCTTTGCCTCCAAAGTTCTGATTCCGCGTGTTCCTTCCCCTTCACCAGGACCGAACCCACGCGAGCAGATGGCGTGGAGACCGTGGAAGGTTCCTGCCAGCCGAAGATAGTCATTGGAGGACATTTTGGGCATCTCACAGAAGTTTTTCTGGAAGATCAACCCTCCAGATTTGTTGATAATCATCAACGAGTAGATTTGCAGACGAGGGTCGTTCATTCAAAGAAAAGCTAAAGTCGGGCTGCAAACAAAAACAAAAAACAAAAAACAGAAAAAAAAAAAATGATTGACAACAAATCAACCGGGCTCCCGATGTCGCGTAGCGTGATTCATTGGGCTGTTGTGTTTGTGCGGTTTTTCAAATCAGACACATAGTACACATAGGATGGCGAAGGCACCCATTGTATCGCGAGAGTTGTTGCAGGTTTGTGATTGAAACCCTTGATAGAGGAAATGAACATAACTCAGCGAGTAAGACAAACAACATGTTTGTAATTAGTTGGGTGCTCAAGGAATCGACCAAGCCTCAATCAAATTCAAAAATGTCACTCTACAGTCCAATCGCTATGTTTGTGTTCGTGAAGAGGGCAAAGCTAGCGTTGCCATCATCGAAACTGGAAACAAGACTACTTTGCGCTTGCCAGTTCAAGTAGACAGTGCGATCGTGAACCCTATCTCCAAAGTCGTTGCCTTGCGAGGTCCCGCTTGTCGTTCTTTGCGTTTTAATATCTTTTTTAGCACAAAATAACTTGCAAATTTACAATTTGGAGATGAAGACTAGAATGAAGTCCACCCAGTTAAACAGCGACGTTTTGTTTTGGAAGTGGCTGGATCACAAGACTGTTGCAATCGTCACGGCACAGGCTGTCTTTCATTGGAGTATGGAAGGTCAAACAAAAAAGAATGAAACAACATGATGATGTTTTAGGCGAGGCTCAACCAGTTAAAATTTTTGATCGGGCGGCTGTCGAGGGACAAGTCCAGATCATCAATTACCGTTCTTCAGTGGACGGCAAGTGGTTGATTCTAGGAGGTATATCAGCAGGAGCTGGAGGCAATATTGTTGGTGTGCTCCAAGTGTACTCTGTGGATATGAAGGCTAGTCAACCCCCAATGGACGCACATGCAGCATGTTTTGCCACTGTGACCATTGATGGACGTTCAACTCCCAGTAATCTCTTTTGCTTTACCAAACAGACTGACCAAGGCTTGAAGGTTTGTTTTCATTTACAAACCATCCTCATATTTTTCTAGTTAACCATTATTGAAGTTGGAGTCCCCAAAGAGCAAGCTTTCACCCAATCGGCGATGATGCGCCTTCAGCCCGGAGATTTCCCTGTGGGCATGCTTCCGGATAACAAGTTCGGCTTAGTCTTTGTCGTGACCAAGGCGGGATTTTTGTACGCATTCGAAGTTCAGTCTGGGAAAAACTTTTATGGTCAACAAGCTTCTCAAGCCACTATGTTCGCACAAGTCGAGAGCGACGGCCCCGAAGGAGGAATCGTGACTATTGACCCTACTGGTCGAGTGCAGCAGTTTTTTGTTGACACTCAGGCTATTGTCCCCTACATCTGCACTCAGCTCCAAGACTTCGATTTGGGAGTTTCTTTGGCGAAGCGCTACGACTTGCCCGGAGCTGGAGATATCTTCAAACAGCAATTCGATCGCATGATGCAGGGTGGTCGCTACCAAGAAGCTATTGAGTTGGTTGCCTCTTCGCCTCAAGGAATTTTGCGAAACAACGAGACTATCAATGCTCTCCGCGATATTCAAGGAGGACAAATCCTTTTGCAGTACTTTCAACTCCTCTTGAAGAACGGCAAGCTGAACAAGATTGAGTCCATTGAGTTGGCTCGACCTATCTTGGCCCGCCGACAGCCTCAAGGTTTGGAGCACATCAAGGGCTGGCTCAAGGACCAAAAGCTGGAGCCCAGCGAGGAGTTGGGAGACATGTTGAAGAGCCAAAACGTCACCTTGGCCCTTTCTGTGTACCTTCGTGCTCAAATTCCCGAGAAAGTGATTAGCTGCTTCTTGTCCTTAGCCGCTCAGGAGCCTGATAACGCCGTTGCGTTGGACTACCTCCAAAAAATCTTGGGCTATGCAGTCAAAGTCAACTACACCCCCGACTACACTTTGTTGCTCCAGCAGCTCGTTAGTGTGAGCCCCGAGCGAGCCAAGGATTTCGCTCTCTTGCTCGTGAACAACCCTGAAGGTGCCAAACTGAACATCTTCCAAACTGTGGATATTTTCATGCGCGCAAATGACGTGAAAAGCACGACCAACATTCTGTTGGAGTACCTCAAACCTCGTGGAGATAGGGCGGAAGATGCTGTCTTACAAACCCGATTGCTCGAAATCAATCTCCTCTCCAATCCACAAGTGTTTGATGCTATTATGGACAGTGCTGACTACAAATTCACCCACTACGACAAGCCTCGCATTGCTGCCCTTTGCGAGCGTGCTCAGCTTTACCAACGAGCACTCGAGCACTACACTGACCTTGCTGATATCAAGCGAGTGCTGACCAACGCTGCCATGATTAACCCTGAATTTTTGTTGGAATATTTTGGCCGCATGACTCCGGAGAATTGCTTGGAGCTCCTTCGCGATCTCTTGAAGTTCAACCAACAGCACAACATCCGCTTGGTTGTCGAAGTGGCCAAGAAATGGAGCGACTACTTGACTTCTGAAGCTCTGATTCAGATGTTCGAGGAGTTCAAGTCTTACACCGGGATCTTCTTTTATTTGAGTAACATTGTGAACACCACAGAGGACCCTAAGGTTGTCTTTAAATTTATTGAGGCTGCAACCAACTGCCAACAACTGAAAGAAGTCGAGAGAGTGTGCCGTGACAACACTCATTACGAAGCAAAGGAAGTGAAAGAATATTTATTGAGCCAGAACTTGAAGGATCCCCGCCCCTTGATCCATGTCTGCGACCGCTTTGGCTATGTTGACGAGCTTACCCAATATTTATACACCAACAATATGTACGTATTTATTGAGGCTTATATCGGAAGGATGAACGTAAAAGCGTGCCCTGAAGTCGTTGGAACTTTGCTCGACATGAATGCGAACGAAGACCAAATTCGCAAGCTCTTAGATAACGTCCGACCTCCCGCCGAGGATCCCACTTTTGTTGACAAGTTAGTTGCCTCTATCGAGAAACGCAACCGCTTGAAGCTCCTCCGCAAGTTTTTGGAGGATCGTAGTGCAGAGGGCAGCACTGATGTCTTTGTGTACAACGGTCTTGCCAAGATCTATGTCGATGTCAACAACAACCCCCAAAGCTTCTTGCTCAACAACAAGTTCTATGACAGCGCCGTTGTGGGAGCTTATTGCGAAAGCCGCGATCCTCATTTGGCTTTCATTGCTTACAAACGCGCAGGAGGAGCTTGCGATGATCAATTGGTTGCCGTCACCAACAAACACGGATTCTTCAAGGACCAAGCGCGCTACTTGGTCGAGCGACAGGATGCTGCTCTGTGGGCCAAAGTGCTCGATGAAAGCAATACTTACAAACGACAGCTTATTGACCAAGTTGTTGCCACCGCTCTTCCCGACTCCCGCGTGCCCGAGGAGGTTTCCAACACCGTCAAGGCGTTCATGGCTGCCAACTTGCCCAATGAGTTGATTGAGCTTCTGGAGAGAATTATTCTTCACGGCAACAACTCCGAATTCAACAACAATCGCAACTTGCAGAATCTGTTGATCTTGACCGCGATCAAGGCCGACACCAAGCGCGTCATGGACTACATCAAGCGATTGGAGAACTATGACGGACCTGATATTGCCAAGATTGCCATCAGCGACCAATACAAGCTTTACGAGGAGGCATTTTTCATCTACAAGAAGTTCAAGAAAGGACCCGAGGCTATTGGAGTGTTGTTGGACAGTTTGGAGGATCTTCCCCGTGCTTTGGAGTTTGCTGAATACCTTGACCAATCTGACGTGTGGAGCATTTTGGGCCGTGCCCAATTGAAGGCTGGCCAAGTGAAGGAGGCGATCCAATCCTTCCAAAAGGCTGATGACGCCACTGCTTACCTTGAAGTCATTGCTGCTGCCAAGCGGGCGACCTTCTTTGTTGAGCTTATTGACTACATCAAGATGGCTCGTAGCAAGTTGAAGGATTCTGCCATCGACGGCGAGCTGATCTACTGCTATGCCAAGACCAACAAGCTGGCAGAATTGGAGGAATTTATCAATGGTTCCCATATTGCCAAGATCGGAGAGTGCGGTGACCGTTGCTTCAACGAGCAGCTTTACCAAGCTGCCAAGATCTTGTTCAACCACATCAACAACAATGCCAAGATGGCCATTTGTCTCGTGATGTTGAACAACTTCCAAGAGGCCGTGACAGCAGCCCAAAAGGCCAACGCGATTCCTACCTGGAAGGCTGTGTGCTTTGCCTGCGTGAATGCCAAGGAGTTCCGACTTGCCCAAATGTGCGCGCTGAACATCATTGTCTACATGGACCACTTGAACGAGTTGATTGCTCACTACGAGCGCCAAGGGTTTTTCAATGAGCTGATCGCTGTTTTGGAGCAAGGAATCAACCTTGATCGCGCTCATCAAGGAATCTACACACAATTGGGAGTTGCTTACTGCAAGTACAAAGAAGACAAGGTCATGGAGCACATCAAGCTCTTCTGGTCGCGATTGAACATCCCAACTCTGCTTGGTGCTTGCCAAGAGAACCTTCATTGGGCTGAGTGTGTATTTTTGTATTCTCATTACGAACAGCACGATAATGCCGTGGATGTCCTCATCACACACTCTGCTGAGTGCTGGACTCACGATTTGTTCAAGGCCACGCTTAAGCAGTGTGGCAATGTCGAGATCTACTACAAAGGCGTGGACTTCTATTTGGCCGAGCACCCCCTCCTTGTCAATGACTTGTTGATGGACTTGGTTCAACAGTTGGATGCTTCTCGGATTGTCAACATGGTGCGCAATAACAACAAGTTGCCCTTGATCCAGAAGTATTTGCTCCACGTGCAATTCCAAAACAAGCGCGAGGTCAACGACGCCATCAACAAGTTGCACATTGAAGACGGTAACCACAAGGCACTCAAGAAGAGCGTCGACGAACACCGCGAATTTGATTTGGTAACGTTGTCCACGCAACTGGAGAACCATCCCTTGCTTGAGTTCCGACGTATCTCAGCTTATCTCTTCAAGTTGAACAAGAAGTGGGATCGTGCGATGGCCATCTCCAAGAAGGACAATTTGTGGGCCGACACCATGGAGACCGTTTCCGACTCTGGAAACGCTGACTTGGCTGAGCAGCTGTTGACCTTTTTCGTCGAAAAGGGCAACAAGGAGTGCTTTGCGGCGTGCTTGTACACGTGCTACGAGCTTATCCGACCAGACGTGGTGCTCGAGATGTCCTGGCGTTACGGCTTGACGGACTACGCCATGCCTTTCATGATCCAAACCTTCCGCGAGTTTGATTCACAGGTCCCCCTGAAATGAGAGACTGTGAGTTAATTGCTTTGTGTAGATCAAGAACCTCAACTCGAAGTTTCAAGTGCAAGAAGACGCAACAAAAACCGAGGAAGAGAAGAGGAAGAAGCTTGAAGATGAACAGCAGCAAAGTGACGCTGCCTTCGTGGGCACAAATGTCAACCTCAATCCCCTCATCACCCGTAAGCCCGCCCTTTTTTTTTTTTTCAAAACGTTTGTTGATATTTCTTCTTAGCCCTGGCTTTGCTGCCCCCTGGTGCAACGTACATGCCCCCTGGAGGTTATGGCAACATGCCCCCGCAGTTTATGAACCAACCCGGCGGCTTTGCTCCCTACCGTTGAACATTTTCCCATTTTTAGACATTTTCCCATTTTGTTTTGCTTTTTTCCCCCCATACACAGCTCATGCTGATGGACATTCACTTGGTTCAAAGAACCAGACACACATTATTGTTTGAAAGCTCAGGCCAACTTCGTCAACGAATAAAGATGGACATTGTTACGCGAGCGCAGAACACAAGAACCAATCCAACAAAAAGGCCACACCAAAATTCTGTGAAAAAGTTTTTTAAACAAGTCTTTCTCTTTCCATTAACAAGCTGCGACATGTTTTAACAAATTTTGAAACGAAATTCAAAAATGGCCTCTGTGACCTAATTTGTGACCGTTCCTTTGCGTCTTTCTCTTTCCATCGTTGTGCATTTATTAGCAACTGCGGGTCGCAGCGAAATGGAAAGAAAACGTTGTGTTTTTGTCAATTTATGTTCGCGACGTCCTCTGTGTTCATCTAAACTAATGTCACAACAATGGAAAAATGATTGAGGAAGATTGCTCGAATAGTACACCTAGGGGGACACACACACAGAAGCGACTAAAGCTTCCATGCGTATCAGACATACAAACCAAAGAGTCTAGTAATACGGAAGAGTTTCTTTTTTTAGGAAACATTGTTGTTATTGTTGGTGGTCACCGACAAATCGACAGATTCGTCGCTGCGAGGGCGGCGCCTTGAGTCCTCGGCCGCCTTGACGAAGAGCCAGGTCATGAGACACAGGCTGAGCCAATCGAAAGCATAGAAGCTGGCGGAGGTGGCCAGCGTGAGAGCGGAGGAGGTCACAATGTCGGTCTGCACGGCGGCCACCCACAGACAGGCCGCTACGAACAGACATACGCTGAGAGCAACCATGGCGAGCAGCACGCGCTGACGCAGAGCCCCCACCCAGTTATGGCCCGCGAACACACCCGCGGAGAGCGTTTTGCGCAGACCCGTGCCCAATACCAACACCAGAACGCACACCGCGGCGTACAATCCCGCCAGCACATACGAGCCGTCCACGAGCACCTCAGTGGAGGAGATAGAGGGAGAGGAAGAAGACTGAGCCGTACTCACGCCAAGCGCAATGATGATGGCGATAGTCACCAGCATTACCAGAAGCACCAGCAGTGTGAACATCGCACGAAAGCAGCGGAAGGAGGCGGAGTACGAGCCATGGCCTTGACCACCATGACTGATGCCACTGCTAGAATAATTGACCCTGGAGTTGCTGTTGCCGCCACTGTCTCCACCGCTGTTGATGTTTCGCGTGGAGGAATACTTGGCGGCGGAGGAGAACTGCACGCGAGCCCACGTGAGCAACAAGTACGTAAACAGGCTGAGCGCCACCACGGAGGGCAGCAAGCCGAGCAGCACTAGCAGCGGCAGAGAGGCGACCACGGGCTTGAGCACCAAGTAGATGATGCGCAACACGCAAGACAGCATGATTAGCAAGTGCTGTACCACTGCAGAGAGCGACAATTCGTACTGTCCACGCGCGGGTTGGATCACAAGGCACACAATCAGCAAGCCATACAGCACGATCAGCACGTAGTCCACTTCCTTGGCCTGGCACAGCGGCATCAGCTGCATGTTGGAGCGCAGCACGAGCGCGAATACGGTCAAGTGCGAACAGGTGCACTCCGTGCCCACGACACCCGAGCCCATGTCCACCATCTCTTTGCTCACCGAGCAGCCCGACTGCAGGAACTCCAGCGTGTTCGGGTCTTGCCACTCACAGCTCAGCGCTTGGCCCACGCACACCTGCGAGACTTTGCCCAGTTCCAGGAACAGCTTCGGGTCGATGGGCAGCGTGAACACGTAGCTCGAATTGGTGTTGGCGTCGTTGTCAGTAATGTTGAACAAGGGCGACAGAAAGATTACGGAAGAGGACGGTGATGGTGACGGGGAGCCGTTGACGATGCACTCAACCTATTTGAGAAAAAATCAGACCAAAAAGGAAGACAAAGAAAGAAAACAAAGAAAAAAATGAAAGAGAAAAAGACAACGGTGAACCCGAAACAAAAGGGAGTTGAAGTTGAAGTTGGAGAGAGAGAGAGAGAGAGAGAGAGAGAGAGAGAGAGAGAGAGAGAGAGAGAGAGAAAAAAAAAGAGAGAGAGGAGAAGAGAGAGAGAGAGAGGGAGAGGGGGGGG
>Ga0215285_10025_pt1 | contig 9224 bp, 11 predicted proteins | sample ZER3_1Amoeba_C21_FD_182624 | JGI IMG/M metagenome (GOLD analysis project Ga0215285, IMG submission 182624) | Enriched cells of freshwater protists from Biology Centre CAS, Ceske Budejovice, Czech Republic - ZER3_1Amoeba_C21 | ecosystem: Environmental > Aquatic > Freshwater > Unclassified ... | reverse complement strand
TCCAAGATTTTGCTTTGTTTGACGTTCTCGACGTTCAACTCAAGGGCTTCCAGCTCTTTCTGTGCCCAAAGGTCGTGGGAACAACACAGGCTCCTGTCACCCTGCATGTGTCAACCGTCTTGAAACCCCTCCCACCTCGACGAGTGGAAGGTCTGTCAGCCACTCCGCTCGTACTGCAAAGCTCGCCTGTCGCACCCCCAGTCACTTCAGACAAGGAGGAAGGTGACGAGAGTGAGGAAGACATGAAGGAAGAAGTGAAGAGTGAGCATGGTGAAAGCAAGGCAAACGACAACGACGCGTCGCTGCTTTTCGATCAGGATCCTCTGGAGTTGCTAAATCGGTTCTCGTGTGATTTGGCGCACCCAAAGTGTCGCCTCAAAGCGTCTATCAACAATTTGTGTGTGTTTTTCGCACGAGTCTCGCGAACAAGCAACATCCCTGTGCTCAAGGCTTGGTGTGTGCCTACAGAGAAAGCCTTGGCTCGAATCGAACACTTGCCCGATCGTGGGGAACAACAAGAATTGTGGCGCATGATCGCTCATTTGCTTCCCGGAATGAGAAAGAGTGTGGGCGCAGATTTTTCCAGTCTGATTCGACGGATCGAGGCCGGCCAAAAGAACAGTGAGCTTCCCCGTGTGGCGGAGCCTACCGTGTGGCTCTCTAAGGCGGCGTTGGACAACCTCGAGCGCGGGGTGATGGACTACGACTTACTGCTCCCCTCTCAAGAGGAACTGGCACAGAAGGAAGCATGTCGTGGCCGATTGGAAGACATTCTTCGCTCACATTTCGGCTCTCTTATTCGGTTGGAAGTGTTCGGAAGTGCCGCCTCGGGGCTTGCGTGGAAGCACAGCGACTTGGACTTATGTGCATTGGTGGCCAACCTAGAAGAACTAGACTCAGTGGTAGAGAAACTGCTGAAAGTCGATCCTCCCCCTGAATCAGCCACAACAAAAGCACCCACAAGCGAAACTGATGAAGAGCCAAAACCTGAGAAAAAGGAGGAGAAGGTCAACAACCACGAATTGTAGTTGTCTATTGCGGAAATGCGTCTGGTGAATGAACCTTCAGGTACGGACCCGGGAACAACGAATGGTCCAATCGCTGGAGATCATTTTTAAGATGGCAGAGGGAGTCAATGTGAAGTTGACCTTGCCCGATGCCAAGGTCCCAATTATTAAGATCACCGACACGCTGTCGAATCTGGACTGCGATATCTGTGTGAACCGCCACTTGCCAATTGCCAACACGAAGCTTCTCGCCTTTTACGCCAGCTTGGATCCAAGGGTCCCATCAAACAAGGGCTGTCGTCCACAAAATGGTTAGGTAAAACCCCTCATCATTGCTGTTAAATTTTGGGCCAAGCAACGGAAGTTGTGCGACACGTATCATGGCACGCTGTCTGCGTACTTCCTCTTTCTCTCCTACCTGCACTCTACTCCTCGAAATTCCGAGAAATGAATAGAACAGACTTGGCAGGTATGCGTATGTCTTGATGGCCATCAACTTCCTTCAGCAGCTCACACCGCCCGTGCTACCGTGCCTACAAGAGCCTAAGGCTCGCTTGAATTTGTGGTGGAGTTCATCTGTTTCCCTAGCTTATAGCCAATGGCTGGAAGCAAGAGCCCGTGGTTCTTGACGACTTGAAAGTGGACCTGTCCTTCTGCGCTTCGAGGTATGGCTGCAACCAAACGTCTGGCATTCTTTCTAGGGAGCAAGCTCTGGCTCAGCTTGGAGGTGTTACCAATGCGATGTCCCTCGCAGAGCTGGTGGCAGGTGCAATGTCCCTTGGCCACAAAACCCTTTTCAATTAGGGTTTTTCTTGTTCTACGGTCGAAAATTCGACTATCAAAACCATGTCGTCAGCGTGCGGAACGGCAAGGTTGTGAACAAAGCTGAGCTCATGCTGTTGCGCAAAGCTGCAGCCACCGAAAGTTCCAAGAAAGTCATGTTTGGCCCTTCTTGGAGGCTTTTCATTGAGGTCCGTTTCCTTCGCGGTTGTTTGATGCCCTGTAGGACCCTTTCGAACTCGAGCATGACCTTGGCAGCGTTATCTTTAGCAAGGAAGCTCAGGTTTCCGCGCTTCGAAAAACCGTGAGAGTATGTGTAGGAACGCTTGATGGACGAGTTTAGACGAGCCTACCAATGCCTTCTCTCTTTGGCGGTAATGGGTCTTAGCTTTGAAAGATTTTTCTTGTGGTAGGCCCCTGAAGACTTCAAAGAGAAGGTTTGTGAGCCTTCCTCCCTGCCCACCCTTGAGCGGCCGTGCTACAAGTGTGGCCAGTGCGACCACCCTGCGGACAAGTGCAACTTCAAGTAGCCCAATAATCATTCGTGGTCTTACCCTTGTTAGGGCATTGTCAGGAGTGCTGTTTGACAAGGCTTGCTATATGTGTGGAGAAACGGACCATATTTTCTCCTCGTGTCCACAACGGAAAAAATGCTTCAAATGCGGAGTGGTAGGTCACGTTTCAAAACAATGCCCAAAGAACCAACGACCTCTCCGTCGATGATTTATGAAATGTTCCTTTCATATCCTGTATTCTGTGTTTAATGAAGGTGCTTGGATTTTGTTTTTTTTTTTGCAAGCAACAGCAAGAAAATGACTTGAAAAATTTCACGCTTGAATCACTCGGAATTTCCAGTGAAGTTTCTTTATTTGGATCGAACCAGGAAGATGGCAAGCCTGGATTCCAAAGCCATCTCTGGCATGAAAGTTTTGGATCTACGAAAAGAACTTGAGAAAAGAGGCTTAGACACAACAGGGAACAAACCAGATCTTGTTGCACGATTAACAGCAGCGAGCACACCCGAGCCCGCCACCACAACGCCAGCCACAACCCCCGATCTCACAGAACCAGCCTCTTCCCAACCCGCTACAACCCCAGCCACCACACCTGCAACTACGACCCCAGGTACCGCCACAAACATTTCGTTTTATTGTATGCAAGTCGCCATTGCCTCAACAGCTCCCCAAGAGTCAGAAGAAGAAAAACGAAAAAAGAGGTCTCGATCGAACAATTGAAGAGCTTGCACGTTTGTCTAGAGCGGCACGATTTAACATTCCAGTAGTCGCCGATAAAGCTGCTGAGAGAGTAAAACCTTACCGAACTTTCTGTTTCATTCTTTGCCTGACAGCTCAAGCGATTCGGCGCTCCTTTGGTTGATGGAAGTGGCAAAAAGCCCAGTCTTGGGATTGCTCCTGACGTGCTTGCCGCTCGAGCGGCAAGATTTGGCACAGGCATGTTCAACCTAAGATTCTTTTATTCTTCGATAGGAGCTCCTTCGGCCAGCTCTCCCACGCCCTCTGCAACCACTGTGGCAGACGCTGAGAAATTAGCTGCGCGAAAGGCTCGCTTTGCCGCAACAACGACGACAAGTCCGTTCTGTTTAACTGAAAGAGATATTGCTTGTCGTTCGACACAATTTCTTTAGCTTCTACAGCTCCTGCACCCGCCACTGGGGAAGACGCTGCGAAGCTGGCGGCACGAAAGGCTCGTTTCGCAGCAAGTACTTGTTTGTTTTGTTCTCTCTCTCTCTCCCTCTCTGTGTGTGTGTGTCTGTGTGTGTGTGGTGGTGGTTGTGAACCTAATCCTCTAGCTCCTGCTGCCACTAAACCAACCCCCGCCACCACAGCCACAGCAGTGGCTTCGTAGTATTTATTGATCACTTTGGATATCCAGTCAGGCGATGCAGCGCCGGTGTTTTTTTAAAGTGCCCTTCTTGGTGCAACATTATTAATACATTGTGTTTACATTCGAGATTGCGTTGGCTCCAGAGCAATGGACAAATTTTAATTAATTAATGTTTGGATCATTTGGTGTGTTTCTTGGCGGCGGCTTCGTTGACGATGTTGATGAGGGTGGTCACGATGGAAGGATCAGCCAGTGTGGTGATGTCGCCAAGATTGTCGGTCTCTTGGCAGGCGATCTTTCGCAGCAAACGTCGCATGATCTTCCCAGAGCGGGTTTTGGGCAAGCCTGGGGCCACCACGATATCGTCGGGTTGGGCGAAAGCACCCACGTGCTTGCGAACTTCGTTGGACAATTCTTTGATGAGAGTTGGGCTGGACACCACTCCCTCTTTACACAAAACGTAGGCGAACAGCGACCAGCCCTTGACGTCGTGAGGCACCCCCACTACAGCAGCTTCCACTACGGAGGGATGTTCCACTAGCGCGTTTTCGATCTCCGCACTGCCGAGACGATGGCCGGACACGTTGATCACATCATCCACCCGCCCTGAAAGCCATTTGAAAGAAGGAAAGGGAAGGAGGAAGGTGACCTGTGATCCACCAATCCCCATCCTTGTCTCTGATGGCCCCATCGCCAGTAAAATAATAGTCTTTGAACGCGCTCATGTAGGTGGTGAGGTAGCGAGGGTGATCGCCGTAGACGCTGCGGGCAATCCCAGGCCAGGGCCGGGCCATGCATAACATGCCGGAGACGTCGTTGCCTTCCAAGATCTTACCTGATCGAAAAGCTACATTAAAAAAACAAACAGCCCAAGCAAAGGTAAAGAGAGGGTGATGCCTTGTTCGTCCATAAGTACAGGCTCGATACCAAAGAAGGGCTGCATGGCAGCTCCGGGCTTCATAGGGGTGCAGCCAGGCAAAGGGGTCATCATGATGCCTCCCGTCTCCGTCTGCCAAAAAGTGTCCGCGATGGCGCACTTGCCCTCACCCACCACGTCGAAGTACCACCGCCACGCCTCCGGGTTGATTGGCTCCCCGACGGAACCCAGAACACGAAGCGATGACCTACTCTCTCTCTCTCTCTCTCTCTCTCTCTCTCTCTCTCCCTTTTTTTTTTTCTTTTCTTTCTTCCCCTCCCCCTTTGCTTGGTATCGCTCAGAAATTCAGACCGATCATATTTCTTCACTGGGGCCTCTTCGAATTTCATGAGGGCTCGCAGCGCGGTGGGCGCGGTGTAGAAGATGTTGATTTTGTGCCGCTGTACCATGTCCCAATAGCGGCCCGGGTCTGGGTGGAGTGGGGTACTTTCAAACATCAGAGTGGTAGCACAGTTCGCAAGAGGGCCATAAACAATGTACGAATGACCAGTCACCTCAACAACGATAATAAAAAAGGGTAGGAAAGCGCTACCCAGCCCACATCGGCCACACAGGCATACACATCGTCCGGCTTGAGGTCAAACACGTATTTGTGCGTGATTGCTGCATACAGCAGATATCCTCCAGTAGTGTGCAGAATTCCCTTTGGCTTTCCTGTTGAGCGGTGTGATAGATCGGACTCCGAAAAAAAAGAAGACCTGTGGAGCCGCTGGTGTAAAGCATAAATAATGGCTCTTCGCTGTCCATCCACTCTGGCGGACAATACGGCCTACATCTCACATGTCAAACAACAAGGCAGATAGAGTATTCAACGACACGATAATACCGTTCCGTTGCGACCGCCTCATGCCACCAGACATCTCGGCTGGATAGGCTCACGGGGCCACCTGTGTGGCGGTACACAAAGGTCGTGTGGACATCGGGGCACATCTGCAGTGCCACATCCGCGACGGCTTTGAGAGGAATTGTTTTGCCCCCTCGCTTGCCTTCGTCAGCGGTGACCAGCACATTGCACTGGCAATCCAGGATACGATCTCTCAACGAGTCGGCAGAAAAGCCCGCGAATACTACACTGTGTGGAGCGCCAATGCGGGTGCAAGCAAGCATGGCGATGGCAGCTTCGGGCACCATTGGCATGTAAATGCATACGCGGTCGCCTTTCCTCACCCCGCGCGCTTTCAGCGCGTTTGCAAATTTGCAGACTTCACGCAGTAACTCGCGATAAGTGATACGGCGCACGTCTTCGGGCTCATCGCCTTCGAATAAGATGGCAATCTTGTCTCCATTCTTGGCCACATGACGATCCACGCAGTTGTAGCTCTAGATAATTGTTTGAGTGAATGTAGTGTTGTAGTGTTGCATACCACATTGAGTTTTCCGTTCAAAAACCAACCCACGTCTCCGTGTGCAAAGTCACCCTGGACCATTGATGAATCGATAAACATGACACGAACCTGTTTCACTTGGGTGAAAGGTGCAAACCAGTCGAGCAGGCAAGTAGCTTGATCCCGCCAAAACCCATCGTTGTCAGACAAACTGCGTGCATAGAGTTTTCGATAGGCCTAAGCGGCGATTTTGTATCGGAGGACTCGGATAAGGTGCAATTTCAAATTTTACTTGCATAGTGGGCACCCGTGCGCCTTCACTCACTCGCTTTGTGGGCGGGAACGTCCCTTCCGGGTACTATACACATATATCGTTTGTTATCTCAGTCGACACTTCAATTATGTTGGTCCAACCGTTATGTCGGTCTCCTTGGTTTCTGGTTCGCTCTAACAGACATTTTGAGAGGATTTGTGATCAAATTACGTGAAGAGGACAGAGTGAAGAGTTGTAGCAAGCCAGGACTTTGCAATAGTCCATCTTCTAAGCAACAATGAAACATAAAATTGTAGCTCGAAAAAAGGTTTCGAAAAAATAAAACGGCCCTTTTAATAACCTGTTCTTACTTACGAAGTCTTACCCCTACTGAAGGGATTTTGTTTTTTTGTTTTTTTTTTAAAAAGGAACTCCCTTGACCTCAATCTTTCTTGCAAGTCAAATGAATTCGAGGTGATTCTTGCGCATTTGTTGCTGACGTCAAAAAATCGAGAAGAAAAAAAAAAATCAAGAAGGAAGAGAAAACCTGAATTTTTAGAGGAGAGTAATGGAGGAAATCAACCTTCTTATCCGGAATCCGTATTTGGCAGAATACGAGTTTCGATTGCAAGTTCGTCGCACCCTCACGGTGGCGCTGCTGAAGCAAGAGTTGGCCCACAGTTATGAAGGGCAACCCTCCGCTGAGTCGCAAAGGCTGATCTACGCTGGTCGTTTACTTCAAGATCAAGAGCTAATTGGGGAGTTGTTGGTTGTGGAAACTGAAGACAATGAGCACGTCATTTTTCTCGCCATCAAGCGAACGGCAGGAGACTCCCCGCCTTCTCGTGCCACTTTTCATTCTTCTTCGCCTTCCACCGTCACACAGACCGTTTTCACTTCGTCTTCGTTTTCGTTCCCAGCGCCAATGTCTTATGATACTTCAATTTCATTTGCTTCTCCTCCTCGCTACGCCTTTTCCGCAACCGAAGAAAGTCCTCAGAGCCCTCTTTCTGTTCCTTCTCCTGATTCCTCTTTGCTTTCTGGTCATACACCCAGCCTTTCAACCTCCCACAACAGCTCGTGCGCCACTGCTACATCACAACCAATTCCTCCCATTCCCACTCCAGCTAGTCCTACCGATTTAATGCCTTCTGTCCCTGTTCTATCCACAGCTGCGACTGCGACCGTGCAGTCTACTTCAACACCCCCTTTCTTTCCCTCCGAATTCACCGCAGATCACATGCTCTCATCTGCCAACTACAACGAGGCTGTACAAACCTACCTTTCTCAAGCACACGCTTACTACAATTGGATGGCACAAATGTATGCCTTTCAATACCACATGTACTGTTCCTCTCAAGCAGTGGCCGAAACTCCCGTTCTTTACGGTCGCCTGTGGCCTTGGAAATGACCACACATTCTCTTTAGATACGGGGTTGCGATATCGGCTGCATGCGAATGAGAACGAGCCCCACCCACAGCCTCAACCCAGTTTCCAGCCCGAGCCACATGTGCGTGCCCAGCCCCAAGCCCTTGCCGAAGCTCGCGTCGCTCCCCAGCACGCCCCTCCCCTACGCGCCCCGGCCTGGCTGCGGCAGATCCCGTTCGGGCTTATCTTCAAGCTTAACGTGCTGCTGCTGCTGAGCTTTGTGCTGCGAAGCTTCTCTCTGGTTCTTTCATCACACAATGCCATTCCAACCATTTTGTGTAGTTGGTGTTCGCGGTGGCGTGGTTCCTCTCCCAGTCTGGGCTTTTTCGGGGGCTGCGGCTGCCCTGGCTGGATAACAACGAGTTCGTGGAGGTCGAGGTGACTTACTGGGTGGCCTGCCAGCGTTTCGTGGTGGGTCTGGTGTGCTCCCTGATGCCAAGCTGGAGGCCACGCGTGGCTCCGGCGGCAAGATAAATTTCTGTTTAATTTCGATTTTGTACACTAATAATGGCCCAAAATAAATAAATAAAAACGGTTACAAAAACTGTAAATCTGATTATCGACTTCCAAATGAATCTGGCTATCGATTATGCCCACTGCTCTGGGATCGTTTTTTAGCAGCCTCCGCATCTGCCTCCACCAATGCCACATTCGGAGATATTTTGAAGCGCTGTTCAGGTGGAGTAATAAGCCGTGGCGCAGCGAACTGAACGTCAGAAGGGTCGAGCAAGTACGTGCACTGTGCAACATAGTCTCGAGGCTTTGCCTTTGGAATAGGAGGGGTAACTCCGGGTGTCCGAAGTGCCTTGAGAGGATCAAAATGCTCCGACATAAAGTCCAATTCAGGATTCATCCTGAATGCAAAGTGACACCTTTTTTTTTTCGCGTTGATTTTGAGACAACGGCAACCCGTCAAGCAGGACGACAACTTTTCCACTTTTAGGGCATGTGGCTTTTGTGGGCTGCCTTCAATGTCTTCTCAGCGTTGGGGCAATGCGTCCCCACTCCTACATCGATGTGTGTGTCAATTTTACCTACCGGAGGATATTATTTTGCTCGTGACCTGTCTCCTCCCACAAGGACTACCTTTCTTGAGTTGAACGCACGAACGCCCTTCAGCTTTGAGATAGTCGGTGACTTCTCGGCGCATCCTCTTGCGCTGACCCTGAATTCATCGGGGGGGCCCGATACCATGCTTTTTGTTGGAGATGGGGTGAACGGCCCAAACCCTGCACGGCTGGACAAGGATAAGATTTTGTTCGTGCCTCCCTCAAACGGAGAGTCCCGCCTCTTCTTCCAAAGCCTTCTGGACCCCGACTGGGCAGTCGCCATCTATGTCCCCGGCGCGTGGTGAGATTGATTTTTAGAAAGTGAGTGGAGAAATAATATGATAACCAACACGATAAATGTTTTAGCAAACCATCCAAATATCACGTTTGCTTCGCACCCAACAGCGACTATCCCGGCACCTACCTGTGGGATGTGGGAAATGGGCCCCAAACGCCGAGCACCATCCTCACACTCACTGCGGACGAAACCTACGTGCTGGAAATCTCCGGCACGCGCGGCCTGGACTTCCCCTTGGCACTGTCCCTCAACGACACCGTCCCTATCCAGGACATCTACAGCACGGGAGTGATGCAGGGCT
>Ga0215285_10024_pt1 | contig 9340 bp, 3 predicted proteins | sample ZER3_1Amoeba_C21_FD_182624 | JGI IMG/M metagenome (GOLD analysis project Ga0215285, IMG submission 182624) | Enriched cells of freshwater protists from Biology Centre CAS, Ceske Budejovice, Czech Republic - ZER3_1Amoeba_C21 | ecosystem: Environmental > Aquatic > Freshwater > Unclassified ... | reverse complement strand
AAGGCCACCGCTCTCGCGAAGGAAAAACTGGCGGCTGCTGAGGTAACCACAGAACGGCCTCTCTCTCCACACACACACACTCTCTCTCTCTCTCTCTCTCTCTCTCTCTCTCTCTACACACACACGCACACGCTTTCTCACACTTTTTGCTCAAACGGGAAAAAAGAAAACTGAACTCACTCGCTCACTTTTTTGTGTTTTAGGCTGCATTTGCAGAGGCCTAAGCGCAATTGGCAGCCATCAATATGTCTGTTTGTGGTTGGCCAAATAATCTTTTTGTAGCGTAAAATTTGTTTTGTGTTAAAAAAAAAAAAAAAAAAATTGTTTTCACGTTTGTTTCTTTCTTTCATTAGGGGCAGCCAGAGGGAGAATCTGGTGGATGGAGCGCGAACTCACAGAAAAGAAAAAGTACATGCCCAAGAAATGACCGACCATTTTGTGTCCCAAAAAAAATAATAAAAACACAACACTGTCCGCTCATCCTCTTCTCATCTCTTTTTTCTCTTGTCTCCTTCTCTTTGCATCTCTCTCCTTCTCTTTGCATCTTCTCCTTCTCTTCGCATCTCTTTCTTCTCGTTGCGCTCTCTCAAAATCTGCCCATAAATTTTTAATGTTAATGGCACTTAAGCGTTCTTTTTTTGTTTTTCTTTTTCTTTCGTTTTTTTTTCTTCTTCTAAACAAGCAAAAGCGACAATATGCGCGCATAGACACTAGAACGTACACACACTCACACACTCACTCACACAACGCACACACACACACACACACCAGTCACACTAATCGTAACACACAAAAACACACGCAATTACACCCACATAAGAGTTTCTCGTTTTTTAGCCTTCTTCCTCCACTTGGTCGCCTTCCTCCTCTTCGCCTTCCACTTCGGTGTGCGAGGGCTCAGCTCGCATCTCCGTGTCGCGTGAGACGCTCTTCGTGTTGAGCGTGGGTATGCGCTCCTCCTGCTTCGCTCGCACACGATTGAGCACACGCGTGAGGCCCACTTTGAAGATGTGGATGATTTGGTAGAGCAGCACCAGCAAGAAGCCAATCGTGACCGTGATCAAAAACGTCGAGCCCAGCACCTCGTCAATATCTTTTTGCGTGTCTGTGCGCACCACCAATTGGTCTTGCGCTCGCTGCTGGTTCAAGGCAGCGAGCAAAAGCAAGAAGATCAAAACTTGCGCGAGTTTATGCAAGCGATCGTCAGTGGGGCGGACATACGGGTTGCCGAGCAGAATGATGGCAAGGTAGGACATGGAAAACACCATTCCCAAAATGACTTGGACTTGTTGAGTCTGGCGGCCATTCCCCACAAGGAAGATAAAGCAAGTGAGTAAGAATTTGTGGCACATATCAACAACCTCAAAAAACCAAATATTGGGAGCATAAGCCTCGTAGACAAAACCCAGTTGGTATCGAATTTTCTTCTCAGAAAAGTCGGGCTTGTTTCGTAGCAAGAGAAGAAAGAAGAGGATAGGGATTCCTGCGGAGTACACCAGCAAAGAAACCACTCCCCACGCGACATAAGTGTCCCAGAGTGAGTCATGACACACTAAATTGACGTCCTTCGCCAGATATGACACTCCAATACCGTCGCTGCGCACGACGTCGACGCAGATAAACAATTGAGTTGCATTCACGGAGACTGTGGGATAAAGCGCAAAAAGTGTGAATAAACACAATTTCTTGGTCTTAATAATCAATGTGTCAATTTTTGTTTTTCGATCATCAGCATCCAGGCCAGGTGAGAACCAAAGGTCTTTTGCTAATCGAGGCAACAGAAAAAAGCACAGCAAAATAGCGATACAACTCACTGGCACAAGGGCCACAAACGTGAATTCCTCGTAGTAATTGAGTTGCCCAACACAAGATGCTGGAATGATCGAAAGCAAGTCTATTCGTGTAACTGAGAACACCGAAATAAAACCCAGGTAGGTCGAGGGCCACGGTACATGCAGTTCGCGAGTGAGGTGGGATGTAATTTGAAAGAATCCCAGAATAATCTTCATCTGGCCCATGAGCTTCGGGCGTCGTTTATACAACAGTGCTCGTTGTGTTCGAGAGGTGACGGGACTCCTTGCTTCGCCCATTGCATCCACCTCATCGCCGTCATATTCCTCAGCTACTGACACCCTCGATTGTCGGTCGTGATCGCCCATGGAAGTTCTCGAGCTCCGGTCGACAGCTGTGGCGGCTCTCGAGCTTCGGTCAGCCATGGATGCTCTACTGTTCAACTTTCGACCAGAGCTCTGCCTGATTTGCTTTTTGATCTCCACCATCAAAAATCGATCATCAGCGAGGACCCCCGCATAGACGATGCTCATCACAATGGCTGCAGCAGCGGAGATACCCAGGACATAAAACAGCGACAATCCTACTGAGTCAGGACAAGCAGCGCAGCTGTTGTCAGGAAGCATGTGGAAGCCCGGACGACATACTGAACAAAGGACACCAGCGCGATTGTCCGCACACGCGCAAACCGGCCCTCCCAGACAATAGGATTTCACGGGACAAATATAATACCTTGGATCTGTTTGATTGGCTGCGCGCTCGCACCAATAGCCTTCCTTCGCGACTGCCGAGTCAAAGGAAACTCTTCGAGCATCATCACAAAACATTCCATCAGGGCACTTCCTGCACGAATCTCCAAAGCCAACAACTAAATTTTCGGGTCGATAAATGTCGTTGGTCGTGAATGCTTGATAGTAGCCCTGAATGCATTGGCAGGTCTTGTTCTGAAGCTCGGGAATGGCAAAAGGCACGCACTGATGACATACTGTCGTGTTGTCGACTTCTAAAGTAGTTTCGTCGACCTCGCATGGAGTACATGCACTGGAGCTTCTGTTCGACGACATGCCTTTGGGACAAATAACACACGCGGTCTGAGCGGCATCGCTCGCTTGCCCTTCAGGGCACTCGGTGCAACCAAGCCGTGACTCGATGGAGGCGGTTCCTGGTGGGCAAGACTCGCAAACATACTGATTGCTGGAATTCCGAAAGAATCCGGAATCGCACTTTGTACAACTGGTGGATCCAGATGGAGAGTAATAGCCCAAAATGCAGTCGGAGCAAACAGTCGCAAAAGCCACATTGGAGTAACTCCCAGGCGAACAAGGCCGGCAACCTGTGTCGTTATTGAAACTCCCCAGCCCACAAGATTCACAACCCGTTCTGCTGTCTGAAGGTTTTGTTCCAATCCCACAAGTCTGGCAACTGCTTTGACCCGTCCGGTTCTGGAATTCTCCTGAAGGACATGGTTGACAGCCAACAGCACTCTCGTTGAAATTAAAAGACCCCACAGCACAGTCACTGCAATTCGACAGGTTGTCACTACTTGAAAACCGACCCAAAGAGCACGATTTGCATGAAGTAAGGTTTTTTTCATCCGCATACTTCCCCGCTGCACATGATTGACACACGCCCTGAGCAGCATACTTCCCCACGTCACATCGTTGACAAATTGTGCTATGCAAAGAAGAAACATATCCATCCTGACATGGGAAGCAACTAGTTGAAGCTGAAGCATTGGAAATGTAGTTTAGTGGGCAAGGAACGCAAAATGTAGCCCCAGGCTCGCTGAAGTAACCTGGGTCACAACTCTGGCATCTCGTTGCAGAAAACTCTCCTACGCGGATCTCTTCCAACACGTGGTGCGTGCCGGCAGGACAACCACTGGACGACGTTACGTTCAAACTTTCACGTCCATTTTCGGCGGCAGCGCATTTGTATTGGCCAGGCTGGCTTGCATATCGACCCGCGAGGCACTGTGAACAACCGACTGTGACGACATCTTGGTCCACTTTTTTTTCAGAGAATGTCCCCGCTGGACAATGGGTGCACGTTATGCTATTATCGGTCCATCGCCCTGCGGGGCATGGAATGCAGCTGGCCTTTCGCGGCGCGTTGGTGATTCTTCCCGAAGGGCAGGCAATGCAAGCGCTTCCATTCGAGTACGTGCCTGCAGTGCAGTTAACACACATGGAAGCAGCCTTGTTGTAGAATTCACCAGGCACGCACGACGAACAAACCGTACTGTAGTTGGTGCTGAATTTTCCCGGTGCGCACTCGAAACACTGCGAGTTCGACAGAACCATTCCTTCATACCTCAATAAAGCCAGGTCAAGGTAATTACCCTCAGTACAATAGCCCGATGGGTCACAAATAGTGCCATCTCGAGTGCAAGTGAAGATAGGACAAGGCTGACACTTTGAGGATCCAAAACCGGACGAGTATTCTCCACTATACTGGCACACACCAGGACCCCCAAAACTGATTACATTTGATAAGGGACAGCTTTTGCAAGGTTGGCCATTCCCGGGAGAGAACGTAGCAGGCGGGCAGAGAGGGCAAGAAGAAGCCCCTGAGCTGTTGGTATACTTTCCAGGTCCGCAAGGAAAGCAAAATTCTGTTCCCATCAACGGCGCGAAACTCCCTGGGTCACACAAACTGCAGGCACTTGCACTTGGCGACGATGAAAAGCGTCCTGGTTGACATGAGACACACGGCCCTCCATTAGCGGCCGTTCCCGGCAGACATGCCACACAACCCATTTGGCCAGGTCTAGTTTGCGTTCCTGGGGGACATGCCGAACACTGCGTGGTGCTATTTGATGTATAATACCCTGCAGGGCAGAAATCACAGTTCACTGCGCCAGTGGAGTTTGCATAGCGCCCTGCTACGCAAGCTTCACAACGGGTGAGCCCTGAAACGGATGACGAACGACCCATGGGGCATGCGCCGCATGTCATGTTGGGCATGAGGTATCTTCCTGGATCACAGCCAGAGCATTGTGATACACCTGTTCTATTTTCGAACGAGCCGATGCTGCATCCGGTACAAATGGTGGCTCCAAAACTTGAAAAGGTCATCACAGGGCACAAGGTACACGCCACTTGGTTCGCGCTAGCACTGTAAGTGCCAGCAGGGCAAGAACTGCATGATATCAAACCAGTTGTATTGCCATACTTGCCCCTTGGACAACCGAGGCATGCCAGCAGCCCGGGAATGGGAGAATACATGCCAACGCTGCAAGCTGTACATGTGGTTCCCGATGGAACACCAAATCGGCCAGCTGGGCAAAGTCGGCAAGAAGCACTCCCTGGCAGGGAAGTCAAGCCATTGGGACATTGAGCACAGCTCGATTGGCCTGCACTTTGTTGGAACGTACCAGCTGCGCAATCTGTGCAAGAAGAAGAATTGCCATTCCCAAACGAAAATTTCCCAGGAGCACAAAGGCTGCAAAGAGAGCCCCCCAAAGATAACGCATAGGTACCAAAGGAACATGGAACCAAAGGTCTTGCAGAAGATGAGATGCCTGTTTGCACCCCATTTGCGACAAACCCAGAGTCTGCCAACTGGCACGGCCCAGAAATGCTGGCTTGATATGTTCCAAGTGGGCAAACATCACAAGGTCCGCCACTGCTGCTGTATCTACCTGTCGGGCAGTCGATGCATTGACCCTGCCCCGGGGCGACGGTGGATCGCCCAGCAGCGCAAGCGGAACAGCTAGAAGCTGGCCCTGAAGTATATTTGCCAATGTCACAAGGCAAGCACGCGCTTGCACCAGCAGATGAAAAGCTGCCTGGCGCGCAAGGCACACACCGAGACCCAGAAGAAAACTGGCCTAGAGCGCACAAGGTACACATACCATCTCTATCTTCGAACCCAGCCGAACACGCAGTGTAGGTCAGATATACATTCGAGGTGCTCATCTGCCCACCTTGCAGCACATTGACAAGCAATCGGAACGTGGAAATCATGGCAGGAATGGTGCATGTAAGAGTGCTACTATTTTGGATGACTCCTGTGCATGGGCTACTTCCAATTAACACTCGTGCCCCGGCTAACCCAAAGTTCTTTCCACGCACTGTGATTGTCGTCCCCGCTCGAGGACAATTCAGCGTGGTTGCGAAAAAATCAGTGCAACCACTCACTTGCGAGACCACCGGGGCTGAGTATGAAATCGAACTTGGTGCCACAACGCGAGATCGCGGCGCAAGCAATAGTACCCTTCTATTCGCACCAACTCCCTTTGGCAGCCGACACGAAAGTAAAGTGTCGCTTGTCTGAATATGGCCACAAGATTGATCTCCAACCAAGACCTGGTACACGTTCGCCAAATTTGTTCCACTGACCACGAGAGAGATTTGTACACCATTCGCATCAACGGCATCCGAAGGGCAGTCGGTGAGACCAATCCCACAGCCTTGGGCAGTCATTGTGCTTACAGTGGGAACGGCTGGAAAGCTAAATAAATCGGTTCCATTGGCCACTTGCATCGATGAATCGAAACCAACCTCAACTCGAAACGAAAGATTTACGCCGGATCCCACAGAGGTAAGACAGGTCAACTCAGTGTTGGTCACCGTCTGCACTGTGCAAGGATACAAAGGCGAGTTGTTGGGACCATAGAACACTCTGACGAGACTGGATTGAGTGCCCAGGTTAGTCCCACTCATGTAAAGCAATTCACCATCAGCCACTTGGCTCGTGTAGGTGGCAGAGCGGTTGGAGAAAGAATTTCCCAATTTGCTGGCGGTCAATGAGGGTGAGGGATAACTGTAGAAGTCCGAACTGAAATCAGAAGAATAGTTGGTTGTTCCAACGAGAGTCGCTTGAAATACCAAATTTTTGCCCACACCAGGACCTGTGGTACAGTTGAATGCCGTGGGACTCACTTCGTTTACGATGCAGTCTTGCCAACCCAACGTTCCGAGCGACGAAGCTGGGCCGTATCGCACTTTCAAGTTCGCAGCTGCGGTTCCGAAGCCTTGTCCCCCAAACGAGATTTTAAGGCCACCTGACGTCGTTGGGTCAACCACAAACCCCACACTTGGGCTAGGACTCGAGGCAAGCTTAATGGTGGAAGGTGTGAAACTTGGGCCGGCATAAGATGCCAACGAGCTCGCTCCAGCTTGACTCACTCGACCAACTCTGGCCACTCGAACAGACTTTTGAGTCCCAAATCCAGCCGGAAGCAGACAAGTTACAATGGAGTGAGGCGTGGTCAGGTTCAAGTTTGTGCAAGGAACCCCCCCAACAGTGACAGTGAGAGTTCCAATGATGGGAAGTGACAGAGCATCGCCAAAATTCGCCCCAGTGATTGTAATCCGTGTTCCCCCAACTGGATCGCAACCAGCTGTGCCATTGGCCATCGGCGTAGGGCATCCTGACACTGAAGAGATCTGAGGAGCATCGTAGAGATAATAGATTGGGGCAGGTTCCACGCTAGACTGAGATGCTACACTCAAGCTCAGTCTCATTTTTCCAAATCCTGGCGGTACTGAGCAACAAAAACTAGACTGGCTAAAGGAGCAATTCGAGTTGACGATACAGCTTGCACCATTTTCAAAAATCACATTCATCAGCGAAGCATATGGTCCGAAGTTTTGACCTTGGACAACCAAATTCGTTTGTCCTGCTGTGGGGCCGCCAAGCGGGGAGATCGAAGTTATGTTGGGAGGCAAGTAGTTGACAACGACTGAATTTTGGCTCAGTGTACTCCCAATTTTGACGCTCACGGTACTTGAGCCAGCACCGGCAGCAGCCAAGAACACGATTTGGCTATCTGTTTGTTGGAGAAGCGGTATTGTTGACGAATTGCCCAAGATGTCTGTCATAAGGGCAAATCCTCCAGTCAGACCAAAATTGCTGCCAGTCAGCGTAATATTCACCCCTCCACTAGCAGGAATGGGAAGGAAACTTGTGCTCGAGATCGATGGAAGTGCTACCAACTGCGAAAAGTTTGCGGAGCGTTTGCCATCATTTCTAATGACTCGAACATCGTAGCGCCACATGGCATTAGGAGTGAGAGGAGGGCAGTCACACTCGATGTGATCGGTGATTCCAAGAACTGTGCAAGTCACAGTGGTTGTTCCGGTCAAAGTGACATTGCTTGCGGGACCAAAAAAGGCCCCAGTAATAAACAGCTTCCTGGCATTGATGCGAACTCCAGTTATCACAGGGTCAAGACAGTCTGTGCCTGCATACGAACCAAGACACTGACAAGTCCCGTTAGTGGAGCAAACGCCAACGTTGGGCCCTCCACAAGGGGGCGATCCGATGCAAGTGACACAGCTCGCACCATTCAACCAGTAGCCATCCACACATTTTTCGCAATAGTTGCCAGCAGAGCCAACACAGCTGCATTGCCCGTTCGCATCGCAGCTCCCGCGACCGTTGCAGGTGGTACTATTGCATGTCGTCGTACAAACTCCTGGAGGGAAAAAACTTGCGAGACAAGAACTGCAATTTGTGGCAGGATCGAAGCCTGCATCACATTGACAACGGCCTTGTTCGCACGTTCCTCTTCCATTGCATGTCATGCTGTTGCATTTCTGGCAAGTTCCACCAACTAAGTACCAGCCATCAGATTGCAAGCACTCGTCACAGGCAGGCCCTGACCATCCGAGGCTTTGTAGACAATTGCATGTGCCAGTATCCGTAACATTCCCTTTGCCGCCGCATGTCACAGCATCAGAGTACTGGCAATAAGGACCTCGATAAGATGGGGCACATGTTCCGCAAGGACTCGCGAGATTTCCCGTACAATTCGCACATGTACTTGGGCAAGGGAAGCAGTCAGGCGGGCCAAAATACCCTGAGGCACACGACGAGCAATTGCTTCCTGTGTGCCTCTCATCACATATGCAAGATACACTTGACGCAGACTCGTTACAACGCTGCCACCCGTCGATGCAGTGCACCAATGGGTTTTTGGGTGCTAAAAATGTGCTCTGTACTGAAGCATATGATCTCACTCACGGAGCAAATACAACCAATGCGCTGGCGTTTGATGCATTCCAATGCGAGACCATGTGTGGACAGTGCCAGGAAGGTTATGTCGATATTTCGTCTCCTCGGGGACTGCCAGCGAATGCTGACAGGGCTGCACAAACCAAGACTCCAGCGGCGAATCTCTGTGTCGCGTGCCCTGGGGTTTCTGCAGGGACCAACTTGACAGCGAATCCTGTCTGCTCTGGAAATGGAAGGTGTAGTTATGATGTAAACACCAGCAGCAGCACTTGTTCGTGCGTGAAAAAATTAACAAACCCATTATTTGTCGGCGCGACTTGCAACATAACTGATGTCGATGCATGCAACAAAGGCTATGGAGGGTTGGTGCTTGAGCAAATTGGAAATGACTGGACTTGCTCATGCAATTTGGGTTACCTTCCACCGGACTGTCAGATCTGCTTGCCCGACTACTATCGTTCGGAAAACACCAATCGGTCATGTGTGGCTTGCAACACTATTATCTGTCCTCTTGATAAGGGAACTTGCGGAAATGGTCTTAGCGTCATGCCTTGGGGCGGGGGTTGTAAAGTATTCCCTCAATTTG
>Ga0215285_10023_pt1 | contig 9350 bp, 1 predicted proteins | sample ZER3_1Amoeba_C21_FD_182624 | JGI IMG/M metagenome (GOLD analysis project Ga0215285, IMG submission 182624) | Enriched cells of freshwater protists from Biology Centre CAS, Ceske Budejovice, Czech Republic - ZER3_1Amoeba_C21 | ecosystem: Environmental > Aquatic > Freshwater > Unclassified ... | reverse complement strand
CCTTACTGGAGAGGCAAGTTCACCGATCGAAGTGCATAATAGGGGTTGGCTTATGTCTCCTCTATTGGCCTCTGGAAAGTCGCAACTTGCAGCTGAAGATCGGCTCAGCCCCGAACTGGAGCAAATACTTGGGACTGAGACTGATGTCAAAACGACGCCAGAATTAGACAAATTTTTGGCTGCTGTGGCGGCTGATGTTGAAGATGGAAAAACGCTGGTTGATTTTCTCATTCAAGCTGATCCACTTCCGCATGCTAATGCTGCCAAGCTCGGACGGCAGGCGCTCTGCGCAGTACTTGCGGTGCTGTTGAAGCACTCGGGCCATGTAACCGAGGCAATGAACTTGGTCGAAAAATGTCACAAGGCAAATCGAAGAGGCAGCTTTTCAGTGGTGGCCTCTTCCCAGCTGCGCACCATGTTCAAGAATACGGCAAGTATCATCGTGCACGAAGTAGGCGCAGTTGCAGGGCAAGGCGATGACGCCGCGGCCTTTGTTTCGACGATTCGTGCCCGAGCAGAGTTTTTGTTGCGATTTAGGACCAATCCTTCCTTGCGCGTTGTTCAAGACAAACCAAAGGACGCGCCAACAGAAGAGGACGCGGATGATGGGCCTCGCCCTTCCTTGATGCGCTTGCGGTCGGTGGAGATGCGCACCTTGAAGGCACTGATGGACTTGCGAACAACAGTAGCTGCACCTCAAGAAGATTTAGACAGTGCCTCGCAGCTTCGTCGTGATGTTATTGCCTTTGTGTATTGTGGAGCGAAGACAGATAGCCATACCTTTGACAGTCTTCCTTCGTTGCAAACTGCAATGTTGCTGCAACGGAAACGACTTGCGGGAAGACTCTGGGGCTTGCAGTGTCTGCGCACATTGAGCCAATCTATTTTCGAGTTGCAGTATGACTCAGGCAAGAAGCAATCGATGCTGCTGGACTTGCTGCAGTGTTTCCAAGCCTTTGCACCAAAGCCCGAAGCTCCTCGATTGGGGGACCATCAATTCACTCACTTTTTGGAAGGTGTCGAAAGTGTTGGTCCACATTACTTGGAGGCCACATCTCAGGCATACTTCGCACTTTGCCAACTATTCTTGTCACCAACTACGCTTCAGCTCGACACTCAAGATGAGGACAGCGTGTTCATTTTTGGCGCATGCAACTTACCTTTTGTACCTGATGATATTCGTCATGTTCAAGGCACTGGGCTGATCGAATTCCTCAACGTTGCTCTTATGTTTCCTGGAACCAATCCCGGTGTGCTCGCGCTGGCAAAAACAGTTTTGCCAGTCCACGGAGAACGGTTGGTCAAGATGCGTTGTGCCACGAAATATGCAGCTTGGGCGATGTATCGGTTATTGTTTTATCAAGCTGGCAACCTTTCGCAGAATCCTGATAATTTTTCGTCTCGGCAAGAATGTCGGAATTTGTTGGATGCTCTGCTGGGGATTGCTCTAAACCAAGTTCATGCATTGCAAGGAATGCGACAATTCGAGATGGATCGCTTGAAAGAACTCAAAAACTCTGCTGTCGTTCCTGCTACATTGCAGGTTGCGGATGAAAAAAAAGAAGAGAAACTGTCAAGCACTGTACCACGGGCCTTTCCAAGCGCTGGGGGCTTGCTCTACTGTAACCAACCCTTCCCTGAAGACACTCCCAACACAGATGGAGTTTGTGGGCCCAATAATGGCCCACAATGTGCAGAGTGCCGCAGTGCTCAAGAGGGCGGCCAAGGGGCTCCAACAAACTCCCTTGGCCGCGTTGTCTCGTGGGGGCTTGCCAGAAAGCTGATATGTGGTCGTGAACTCGAAAACGGAAAATGCTCTGGCTTTTCACAGTGTCCGGAATGCCGAACTCTTCAAGGGAGGAGCGGTGCGACAGCACCCTCAGGTACCACCACGCCGTGGGCCTGTGTCGCTTGTACCTTTTTGAATGATGACAAAAACACCAAGTGCGGTGTGTGCGATGGTCCCCGAGTAACACTCTCCGGAAGTGCGGTAGTGTCATACCAGGAAAAGAAGACATCAATTATTTCGGCGGAAATTCAATGGTTTTCGAATTTGTCTCCCCCAGATTATCATTTACCAGTCCATCGCTCTACATACCCAAGTGTGTCGGAATTGGAAGCCTATTTGCAGCAATGGCTCTTTGTGCTTCTGCGAGCTTGCAAGTTCACTTATGTTCAACACTGCCTCGCATCAGGGCCCTGGCTCCAGTATCTGCTCACGGAAATCTCGGGAGAGGGTGGCACAATGGTTCGCCTTCTCGCATTGCGTATCTTGAGATTATTGGCGCCTGTGCTTACTGTGTATCAACTCTGTTCGAATTTAGTTTCGACCTTGTTTGATCAGATTGGGGCAGCTTGCCAAAATCCAAATTCCTCCCACCACTGGCTTGTATCTGAACAAATTGCCCTCTTTCGCAGCCTCATGCGTTCTTCAATTTCTCCTCCCCCACCTCCACCTACAGCTTCTCACCGCCTCTCAGTGTCGACTGCGCCAACGACAGGAGCACAACGAACGAAGCTCAGTCAGCTGGCATTTTCCTTGGTCTTGAAGGGCTTGAATGGCCTCGGGTCCAATGAAGATTCAGCTTTACAGCGAGTATTCGCGGCCTTGGGTGTGTGTGGCGGCTGGCTTGAAGCACTACGTGAGGGAGCGAGCGTTACGATCCCTGCTTCTTTGAAGCATGCTGCCGGCCAAGGTGGCCAAGGATTGGTCGTTGCTCAAGGAAAGGGAACGCAGATGGAGGTCCACGTTGGCGCGGAGACATTGACTATCAGCGGCGAAGAGTTGAATCCTGTCTCTGAAGTGTCCGTTTCTGCGTTGCCATTTGATGCGATGGAAGTTTCGGCTGTGCTTTCTGTCATTAATAAGCTTTTGCAAAAGTCTGAAATCCCAACTGAGCTAATGCAAGGGCAATTACGACTTATTGGCTCGCGTGCCGCCAGCTGTATTTTGCAAAAAGCCGAAGTGGCAGTGCAGTGCCTTTCCATGAAAGTTCTCCCTGCAGTCCTGGGTTCAGCAGCTACTTCTGTACCTTCATCAGCGTTAGAAATTCGTGCATTAGAACAAAAACTTCCCTCCTTGTGCCAGGCCACCATTGCTCCGACGGAGAAAGCAGATGAAAAACAAGGAGAGGTGAGCGTGGCATTACCGGCTGGGGACAAAATTGTGCTTGCGTTTGATGCGAAGGCCCGGGTGGAAACCTTGGACCTGAAGTATGTTGATATGTTTGACCCGACACTGACTTTTACAAGCGGCGAAGAAGGTTCAGTTACAGTCGAAACTGAGCAAAATATTGAATGCTGGAACATTAAACGAGGTATTTCGTTTTCATCCCCTCGAAATATTGGGACGGAATTCACTCAAGCTTATTGGGTAATGTTTCCCAACGATGGCATATCTGGATATCGCGCCTTGTTGCAAGGTGAGAAGGATCATTTCACAATCATGCGCCAAGATCGAGTAATGGGTTGTGGGTTGAATTCGGCATTCCATCAAGCTTCCTTTTCCATGCCTCTGGGGCAGTGGTTTTTTTTAGCGGCAACTTACAAGAATAAGCACATTGAATTTGTTATGTGGCCGCTAACGGGGAATATGACCGTTCACCCCCCGATCGAGATTCAGTTTCAAGATCAAACGATCAAACAATTTGGTAGACCGAGCCCAGGAGTCTTTATCGCCTCGATGTATGCCTGGAACATGGCATTAACGTCGGCAGAAATCACTCAGCTGTATCATTCAACGCATCCACACCGCGTTGGAGCGCGGGTCAAAAAGTTGCGATCACCTCCACTCCCTGCTGCTTCTTTTCTGACTTCTTCTCAGGTGGAATGGGAGTGGACAGATTCGGGATTACCGATGGTGATGGATCGGGGAGGATCCATACTCAGTGCTCACATTGTTGCTGACGAGAAACTGACCGCGGCCAATCAAGGAGTTGGGCTCTTGGTGTCACGGGTGCCATCGGGATTGAAATCTGGAGGTAGACCTGAATTTACCTGCGCTGGGTGGTTTGCTCCGGATCTCCCTTCCCAAACCCCAAATGAAACTGAGTTTACGCGCACTTTGATTAGTGTAAAGTACTTGGAAGAGGCTTTTGAGGCCCGGGGAACAAGCGATCTATCTTCGTTCCAACTCCAGTGGAATGGAAAAAAAGTGGTAGAGATGGCTCCCGAAAAAGATAAAGCATCGCGGCATATTTGCATAACATCGATCAACCAAGAAGTGAAACTCTTTGTTGGAGGGAAAGCCATTGCGACAGTCGCACTCGACGAAACCAAAGAGAGCGCAGCCCTAGAAAACACAGTGCTGACCTGCGCCTGGGAGGTGCCATGGCCAAACGTTCGACACAAGCAGGTTGGAGGAGCATCGGCGACCATCGACGCTTGTGTGTATCGGTTTGGTTTGGAGCAGGAAGAAGCGGCAGCCCTGGCCTTGGCAGATTTGGAGACATTGGTCGGAACTGCGCCAGCGCAAGTGAAACAACACACGGCAGTATTTCTTGTCCCACAACTTCCTGAGCAAATATCCACAACCCAAGATGTGAAATTTCTCCCTGTGAAAAAGAATCAAAAGTATTCCCTTCACGAAGCTGCGGCCTCTGAAAGTGACCCAGACTGTTTTGCTTTGGAAGCCCCGTCCGAGTTGCACATAAGAAATCCTTTTGTTCACACGAACGAACTTGGACCTGGGTTTATCTGCAGTCCACCAACGAAAAGCGAAGCTGAGATTAAATACACGGAGCAGTTGAAGCCGTTTCTTCCACAACTGGAAGATTGTGTTGCAGTGTCAACCATTGCCTTTCGGGTTGACAAGCCTGTCTACATCAAGGCAATCAGTCTCCCAAAGTCTGCTCTTGGTCCAGGAAAACACGAGGCTCATTTGCAGGTGCTCTCTGAGAGAGCCATTTTAGCTTCTACTCGCGACACAACCAAATGGACAACCAACGCAAACGAGCTTGTCGCAACGGTGCTCATACAGCTTGACCGTGCAGTTGCCATCCAACCTGGGCACTGGTATGCACTCGCTGTAGGAGTCAAGTCAGCAGCTCCAGAATTCGACGCTTGGCCCAATGTGCATGGTGGACAAGTCTCCTATGACTACCTTGGAGCTGGAGTCCAGTGGGATTTTCGGAAACCCAATGGTGCTCCACCAAAGGCCCCGCCGGCCACGCCGAGTGGATTTCATTTCTCTGCCACAAAGCCGTCAGCAACCATCACTTGGCACTCTAGGACCTGCACTTCTTCGTACACTTTGTCGATGGACGTCTGGCTTGACTCTAAGCTTTCTTCAGCATTGCCACTTTTTAGTCCAGTTCAATGCATACCTGAGTCCACACCAACACCAACAGAAACTCAGACCTGGGCGTTTCCAGCCGCTACTTTTGATGCTTCCGCAGGAAGTGGGACAGCCACTACAAGCTTCACCACTGCCGCTACCGCTACTTCTGCCGCTGCCGCTGCTCCTGCTCCTGCTGCTGCAGCTCCCACCACAACTCCCGTCGCAGCTCCTGCCCCGCCAACATCTGAGTCCACACCGCAAACAGTCAGTACGCCAACAGAGTCGGTTGCCACGACCACAAGACCAAGTGCACCCCCCTTTACGTTCTCAATTAGTCCATTTTCACCCGGGAATATGAGTACTGCATTATCAACATCAACTTCCACACTACCAAATCCCTCTTCCTTTTCATTCAGTTTTGGCGCACTTCCTTCAGCCGCTGTCGCGGCAGCCACTTTTACTTCGACAGCAGGCACTGATTCTGAATGGACTTGTCCTCAATGCACACTGATAAATCAAGGCTCTGCTCGGCGGTGCGTTACCTGCAATGGACCCCGCCGACCTCCTCTGCCACCACTGGCACCTCCTAGTCCAAGCGGCACTGGAAACTCGCCGTTTAGCCCATTTGGAGCCTCGGCTTTTGGGTCATCAAACACACTTGGATTTTCTACCACGACATCAACGTCCACAGCAGCCACCGCGCCTTCCCCGTTTGCATTTACTGGCTCTGCAGCACCCTCTCTCTTCGCGAGTTTGGGCCCTTCTCCGTTTGCTGGAGGAGCATCCCCTTTTGCCACAGCCGCGCCATCCCCTTTTGCTACAGCCACGCCATCTCCTTTTGCAGCCGCGACGCTCTCTCCTTTCGCAGCGAGCTCGCCGTCTTCCCCCTTTGCCAGTACGGCACCATCTTCTCCCTTTGCAGCTCCTTCCTCTCCCTTTGCAGCTCCTCAATCTCCTTTTGTGGCTGCACCACCACCATCTCCCTTCGCGGGTGTTGGGTCATCTCTGTTTACGACCCCAAGTCTTTTTTCATCCACGGCTGCCTTGTTTGCCACAACAGCGCCATCTCCGTTTGCAACTGCTACACCCACATCACCATTTGGTGCACCTCTTTCATCTCCCCAAACTCCATCATTTGGGAGCGCCTCAGCCCCCCCAATGCCAGGATTTAGCTTCGGCTCGTTAGAATCAGCTTCGTCTTCGTCCACTCAAGCAGACGCAAGTGCATCTTGCGGGCCGCGTGGAGGCTCGGCTCGACCCCGTTCTGCAGGGAGACGCCGAGGGAAAGATGCTGGGACTCAGGCTAAAGCGGACGCGAAGGCAGAACTTCCACAGACACCCATGCTCTCCCTTTCAGTCACTGGGCATGTTGTTTTATCTTACTGCAACGCCGTCGCCGCACCGAATGCGAAACCAATAACTCCCAATGAATGGCATCGCATCACAATCTCGGTAAAAGTTACATTGGACTCACGAGCATTGCTTTTAGGTGTCAGCGAGTCGCATCGTTGTGTTTGTGAATGGGGTGGAGGCTCTCTCTGCCACTGCTTCGACTTTTCGTCATTGGACTCTCGATCGAACATTTAGAATATTTCCTGCATTTCCATTGGCTGAGTTCACTGCGGTTGCAATGGCGGCAAACCCCAGCTCGCCAGCTCCGCCGCCTCCCCGTGTTCCGAATGGGCCTGTCTATTTGAAGGGATTTCAAGTTTTTCAACACAATAACTTATCGTCAGTCCCTGTCGAGGGCAATGCTCTCGCTCAGTTTACAGCTCCAGAAACTGTCACTGAGCGCTGTAGCTCCATCTTGCAAGATCAAGGTTAGCGTTGCACATTCGGCTTTTGTCACGTCGCAATAGGGGTCATGCGTAGATGGGCTCATTTTGCCTCGACAATTGCTGTGGGCGATGTGCGACTGGGTGCGGGATGGTTTCGCTACTCCAAGTCTCGCCTGGAGTTGCGAGATCACGAACTCGGGGTGGACGCAGTGGCAGCAATGTTGGCCCAATCTGGCTATCCATATGCCGCATGCCGAAAGTTGGTGCTCGAGCGTCTTAGACCTGGTGATCTAGCTGGAGGGTCTCGGGATGTTCTTACGGAACGGGTACTGCAATGCATCGCTGCTCTCAGGACCTTGTTCGATGCCGAGGAACAGGAGGAAGCCGGAGATGAAGCCCACAGCGAGGAATTCAAGGCACAAAATGAGGAATCTCAAGCGCACAAAGAGGAATCCAAAGAATCAAAAGTACACGAGGAATCCAAAGAATCAAAAGTACACGAGGAATCCAAAGAATCAAAAGCACACGAGGAGCCCAGCGACGAAAAAGATGGCTCCCGAAGGGGCAGAAGGATGGGATTGTCGCAGGATTTCCAACCGTTTGAGGATGTGCACGCATTGATTGCTGCAACGACCTTTCGTAATGACGAAGTGAAGCGGACTTCTTTTCAAGTAACTTGTCTAGATCGAGCACCACACAACCTGCCATTTAGGTGCTTGACTCGACAACGACTGTGGAGAAAGAGCCTTCGCGCACTCCCAAAAAAAAGAAGCCGGTGGCTGCGAGAGAGGATCTTTTTGGGGTGCAACAGGATCTGCATATTCTTTACGCGCGTCGATGTCTCTTATCTTTGGTAAGTGCTTGGGGACCGGTTGCTTTCCCTTTCAAAGTCTTTGATGAAACCGTTGCCCTCTCTTCTACTTCCTCGGAGGCTGCTCCATCCGAAACGAAAGCAGATATTGAGAAGAACAACAACCAGTCAAATCAAAAAAGCGATGGCCGACTTCGTTTTCTGGGACGCTTTTTGCAGGTCTTTGCTCTTCAATGTCTTCAAAATAATGTTGGTGATTGTGGATGTCTGTGTGGTGAGTGTCTGTGGGTGTTGTGCATTGTGATGTCTTTTGTCGAGGATGGTTTGCTTCAGGTCTCCACGGCTTCTGCATGGAATGAACTTGCCCCAGCGCTTAAATTTTTGCTCACAAAAGAACACGAGACATACAGCACTACAAAGCTGGATTGGAGTGCGATGCCAGTTTCTGCTACTTTGCTTGATCTGGCTCTTTCTCAAATGGTCATCTTCATTTTAGATGGGCAATCAAAAGTCTATGACGCTTCGTCTGCCGATCTCGCGAAAACTCTCACCCCAGGCCTCGCTACAGGAGCGGTTGAAGAGGATGGAATGAAGCTTGCATTGTGGCTAGTGGATCTCTTTGTGGAGCAATGCTATTCTTGGCGCTCCACAGTGTCGTCCCCGTTGCTCGGTGCAGATATCGCTCGATTGTTATTGCGCGCGTTGATGTGCCCAGTAGCCTCCAGCGTGTCTAGTTGTATCGCCTCCTCATTGTCTACATTGTTGGCTACAGCTCTAGAATTGGGTATGCCTCATAACCTCCACAATTGCCATAAATATCCGGTAGGCTGGCCTTGCCCTCTGGATCCCTCTTCCGTGCTAGATCAGCTTGCCATTTTATTAGTCAAGAGGGCTCCGAAAGTCCCAGACAGCAGCAGCGCAGTAGTGAGCAATCTCGTACTTTTGTTGACGAGATTGACTGCGGACAAGCCGGCCGCAAAAACCGAACGTAGGGGCAAAGTTCAAATCATTAAGAGAGAGAAATTTTCTGAATCGTCTGCTTCTGAAAATGCCCCTAGCTCTTCCTCCACTTCCAGGAAGCAATTGGAATGCCCGCTTTGTAGCAGCAGAATTCGGGTCACCGAGTAGATCAAAAATCTTCTGAATGGCGATCATTCGTTGCAGCCACAAAGGCCAAGCATAATATTTCTCTCCAGGGGCAACTGCTGTTGCTGCCGCAACGTACGCATGCGTCACTTCCTCTTTTGATTCGGCATCATCATCCTCTTCCACCTCCTCATCTTCTTCGTCTTCTTGCTCTTCTTCTTCTTCTTCTTCGTTTTGTTCGTCGTCATTGTCCTCTTCGTCTCGACTTCGACTGCGGCTTCGTGGGCTGTAACTCGGGCTGCGACTTCGTCGGCTATGTTCGCTTTCCTCGGGTTCTTCTTCCTCCTCTGCGTCTGATTCAAGAGTTGCGAATTTCGTTTTTGGTTTGGGGATGGGA
>Ga0215285_10022_pt1 | contig 9412 bp, 13 predicted proteins | sample ZER3_1Amoeba_C21_FD_182624 | JGI IMG/M metagenome (GOLD analysis project Ga0215285, IMG submission 182624) | Enriched cells of freshwater protists from Biology Centre CAS, Ceske Budejovice, Czech Republic - ZER3_1Amoeba_C21 | ecosystem: Environmental > Aquatic > Freshwater > Unclassified ... | reverse complement strand
TTTGCTTCGAGGACCTCCTGCAGAAAATGTGGTGCAGCCAAGTCCTGAAAATATTATTATTATTTCTTTTGTCGTTCTGTCATTTGCGTTTACGCCCTGCTTCTCGTTATTAAAGAGATTTTTCTGTCCTCAGTCGTTGCTGTGTGGTTTTGGTGTAAATTTGTGTTCGCACTTTCTTAGGGCTTGCTTTTTTTTAATTGAATGTTAACAAAAAAAGCTAGCTTTGTTCTTTTCTTTCTTTTTCAAAAAAACAAGAGCAAAACAAAAAAAGAGTCTTTTTTTTTTCTTTGCTTGGTGTTTTTTTGGCTTAATCGCGAACCCACTTGGTATCAATATCGGCCTGGTTGGCGGCAACTTCAGCCTGGATCTGCGCGCTAGTCGCCGAAGCGTAGCGAGACAAGTCCACAGGGCGCTCCCACTCGAAGAACTTCAAGCCGTTCTCCTCGTAGGCATCGCGGCCAAAGTGGCAGTACGCAGCGGTGGCCACGTACTTGGGCTCCCGCAGCTGCAGGGACTTGGCGATGGCACCAGGTCGGCAGTCGAAGGCGAGCTTCACGACATCAGTGATATCAGCAGCGGTGAGACCGTGTTGCTCAGAGCCGTAGGTCTCCACGAAGAGGGACAAGGGCTTGGCCACAGCGATGGCGTAAGAAAGCTGCACCAACACGCGCTTGGCAAGGCCGGCAACCACGATGGACTTGGCCATTTGACGGCAGATGTACGCGGCAGAGCGGTCGACCTTGGTGGGGTCCTTACCAGAGAAGGCACCGCCTCCGTGAGCACCCCAACCTCCGTAGGTGTCGATGATGATCTTGCGGCCAGTGAGCCCAGCGTCTCCTTGGGGTCCACCAATAATAAATCGCCCAGAGGGGTTGATGTGGATGTTGCAGGTGGCGCGGTCAAAGATGGAGTCAGCGGTGTTGCCATTCTTGAGCACGATGTTCTTGAGGGTGGCAATCACGACGTGCTCGATGATGAGCTCGTTCATCTCGTTCATCGAGGGGGCGTTCTCGTCGGCTCCAGTGTAGCCGGGGTACTCGGCAGCGCGAGTGCGCACGCTAGGCTCGCAGTGTTGAGTGGAGATCAACACAGTGTGGATGCGGAGGGGCTCGACGGATCCATCAGCGTTTTGTCTGTATTGAATGGTCACTTGGGTCTTTCCGTCAGGGCGGAGCCACCACAAAAGGCCACTCTTGCGGACATCAGTGAGGGTTTTTCCCAAGCGGGTGGCTAAGTAGTGAGTCAAGGGCATAGTGCTCTTGGTCTCATCAGAGGCATAGCCAAACATCAAACCCTGATCTCCGGCTCCCACATCCATCTCGCTCTTGCCAATGTGCACACCACCAGCAATATCGGGGGATTGCTTGTTGACGCGGTTAAGCACCTCCATAGACTTGAAGTCCAATCCCTTGGATTCAGTGGGGCAGTCACCATCAACAAAAGAATCAAATCCAATGTTTGCGACGCAATCACGAACAATCTTGTCATAATCAAGAGTGGCCTGGGTGGTAATTTCACCAAACACCATCACCATGTTATCCTTGGAAGCAGCCTCGCACCCGACCTTTGAAAAAGGGTCCTGCGCTAAGCAAGCGTCAAGAACTGAATCTGACACTTGATCGCACAACTTATCGGGGTGTCCTTCATTGACGGACTCAGAGGAGAACAAAAACAGGCGTTCTGTCTTTCCCCTAAACCAAAAAATGACCAAAAAGTCACCAAAGTCATGCAATACGGGGAAGAGTTAAACAACATACCGAGTAGCGGCAGCAGAAGAGTGGGTGCTGCAGAACGAGGTGCCGTTCACAGCAAGAGCGAAGCATTGAGCATCACGGCAGTACATGGTGGCGTGATTTGCGAAAGTGAGGTTAACCGGCCAGACCCTGTACCGCTGTTCACAACCAACCATTTCTCCCAAATTTCAAGCAGGATGACGCAAGCAGCTGCTGCCAAGGAATAATACTAGCAACCCCTCTTTCGGCTTGCTTTGACAGAGTCTCCATCCATCGATTTTCGGAACCTTGAAAAACAGCTGAGTGGTTTCCTGATGGAAATTTTCCTTGCTTCGGTTTACGTTTCGGAGCTGTCATGTTTTGCACACTTTCCCCGTGAGTTGCTTTCAAAGTTTTGTTTGTTTTGTCTGTTTTTTGTGTTTTGTTTGTATTCCAAGTTTGGTATCATATCTTTTTTAGTAACTTGAATACAAAATGGATTCCCAAAGTTTTGTGCTAAATAGAGGATTTGGTTTTGTGACAAGTTTCGAGTTCGTAGTCTTGGAATCCTAAACCAAGAACGCCACAGAAAAATGGCAAACGCAATCACTTGGGTTTGTGACGCAAAATCGACAGTAGTGAAGCAAATTTGAGCAGTCACAAAACTCAAAGGGGGAAAACAGTCAAAAAATTTTGCAGCTTAAAACGCCTTTCTCGCTACAGGCGTATTGGTTCGTCCAGGAGGTGGCGGGGCCGCCCTAGAGCATATCGATTTACAACTACTCTGCTGGCTTGTGAAAGAGATAGAGAGAGAAAGAGAGAGGAAAAAACCACGTGTACCGTTTGGCTGCCGTACTCGTTGTTGGCGTCGCTGCCTTCACGACCGGTTCTAAATGGAAAGCTAAATCAAAATTTCAGTCGTTTTCGCTTACTTGGGGCCGGGGCCGGGGTTTTCGGCGCTGCCGCTGTTGTTGTTGCTTTTGCAGGAGCCTTTGCAGGGGTTTTCGCAGCGGCCCTAAACACACACGTCAGAGATTGCAAACGAGCCGAATCTCTCTTCTCTTCTAATTCTATGTCGCTTACAATTTCGCAGCTTGCTGTGCGGTCTTCATTTCCTTGCTTTGTACAACACCAAATACAGTGGGGTCTAAAAGGAAAAAAGGTATGAAAATCTCAAACACCCGACGTCGGTACCCATTGGTCGTTGCTCGATCTCAGCCTCGAGGGTGACCAAGTAATATTGGCCCTCCCACATGAATGGCTCGCCAGTTTCTAACAACCAAAATTCAATTTACAGCCCAAAAAAAAAGGAGAGAAACAGTGAAGCGCACCATTTTCGAAGTCTGTGAGTCCTACACGGATCTGGTCCTCCAAGCCCAACAAAGTCGGGTAAGCAGAGCGACGGAACTGTTCCTCCTTGTTCAACTGGGCAGAGTTCTTAAAGAGGCGGCGAGGATCACTGGCAATCACTTCGAACTCCAACATTTCTTGGATGAACTTCTTTCGAGTCAAAATAAGTTTGATCAACTTCTTTGAGCTCAACAACTGGTTGTGTAATCTGAGAACTTCATCACTGATGATCTGCAAGCCCTCTTCCGAGTACCTACAAGCAGTGTCTCACCTCGGATCAGACGCATCTCCAATCTAGTCTGTCAACTTACAAGTCGGGGATATTGCGGTAAAACTTTGCCCGAGCATCTTCTGGCACATGAAGTTGATCCCACAGCTTGTGTAACATTGCTTGTTGCTCCGCCAGCTTATCTTTCAACTAAAATCGGACAATTATTGAGAAGTCGAAATAATGGGGCAACCTGATCCTTCAAAAGTGCACGGAGCCGCTCATACTCCTTCTCGGCGCGGTCAAGCCATGGCTTCGAAGGGATCTCATCCTTTCTTAAAGAAAGGTCGGGTCGGTCCTTGTTGGGGATTTGCAAGTAATTCCACAGTTTCTCGATCTTTGGCAACAACTCGTCAGCACGTGCACGACGACGAGTGCATTCATCTTGCAAATCATCGCGTTCCTAACCACACTTTCCAAACCCACTAAAAAAGAAAACGAACCTCGATGAGCTCAGGCACCATTGAGATGGGAATGACCTTGGGCCACACTTTGGGAGGCATTCCCAAGAGTCCTCGGAGGCGATTGATTTGCTCTGGGAGGTCACCCACCGCTCTTCGGCGATCTCTCTCAGCACGCAAGTCATCTCGTTCCTTGGTGAGCTTGGGCACAGCATCTTTGGCATCCAGCTCTTCTTCCTACACTCTTTCGTGAATTATCGATCGCACGTGATCGAAATGAGATTCTCGTACCGTAAAAACTCGGGGTTCCATTTGGAGTTCTTTGCGAAGAGACTGGATTTCAGCTGCTAACGCATCTGCCTCCCCTCTGCGGTTCATCAGTTTCTTCAATTCGTCAATCTCATGCTGTAACATTTGGTCAGCATCATCTCGATCAAGCTCTCCTTCTTCAAAAACGCGAGGAGGCATGTCCAATTGTTTGCGAAGAGATTGAAGCTCGTGAATCAACGGCTGCAGAGAGCGCATATGGTCAAGCTTGTCGCGGAGGGCATCTCGCTCAGCCGTGCGGTCTTCAACATTGGTAGGGCCAATCAGTTCATCTAAAATGCCGTGAGAAACATTCCAGACCCATCTCAGAACCATCGTCCCACTTGCGGCGAGGCATGCCCAAATCTTTGCGCAGTTGATGGATTTCATCACACAGAGGGGGAATCTCGCGCAATCTAGGAAGATGCATCAAAACACCAAAGGAAAGCAAGAATCAAACCGATTGCGTTCTCGGGTTCTTTCGGGCACCGCACCATATCCGCATAGATCATCTTCAGAGAATTTGCGCTCGGGTACAGCCAAAGTTCGGTGCAGTTGTCGGATGTCGTTGTACAAAGGCACCATCTCGCGCAATTCGTCACGCATTTTCGTAAGGTCCTCAATCGCATTATCACCTAGAGGAATAAATAGACTCACAATCAAAGAGCAATGGTCTACCAAAGAGTTCTTCGTCTGTGAAGTTCTTGGGGGGAAGATCCATCTGCGCTCGGAGTTTTTGAATCTCGCGCACAAGCGGCGATACGACTTTTTTGGTATTCAAGCGTGCGAGAAGGTCATCTCGCTCTTTTGTGCGATCCTCTACTGCAGTCTCTCCTGCCAACTCCTGTTCTTTCCAGACGCGAGGGTCCATCTCAAGCTGCTTGTGCAATCGCTGGATTTGAGCTTCCAGAGGAATAACGTCTTTGAGAATATCTACAGCAGATTGCTAAAGTCACAACAACACTCACAATTGACCTCTCTCATGCGTGCGGTCTTGAAGAGCCGTCGGGCCAAACATCTCCGCCTCTGTGAAGGTACGAGGCTTCAACTCGAGTTGTGCCCGGAGTCTTTGGATCTGGCCCAACACCGGGTCGATATCGCGTTTGGCAGCCAGGCGTGCCAGCAAGTCATCTCGCTCTGCCTTGCGTTCTGGAATGGCTCTGGGGCCAGTGAGCTCTTTCTCAACAAACTCACGAGGAGGCATATCGCATTTCGAACGCAGTGAGTGGATTTCATCATGCAGAGGGAGCACATCGCGCAATTGATCTCGGATAGGGGTCAAGACTTCCTTAGTCATCTCCGCTTCCTTGAACTCACGAGGAGGAAGATTCATTCTATCACGCAATTTTTGAATCTCGGCAACCAAGGGATCTAAATTCTTCCTCTTATTCAACTGGGTCAATAAATCATCACGCTCTTTGGTACGATCAGCAACCTAGAGGCATTTAAATCTGAAATTTCAAGCCATGTGCTACCGCTCGAGGGCCCGTCAATTCATTTTCGCTCCAGACACGTGGGTCCATTTCCAGTTGTTTGCGCAGCTTCTGGATCTCTTGTGTGAGAGGGACCACTTGCTTCAGGTTGTCGCGCTCTTTAGTGCGATCTTGAACTGCAGTGGGACCATTCAGCTCAGCATCAGACCACACACGAGCTGGCAGATCAACCTATCACAACACGTTCAGGTTGCAGGCTTGCACATTACGCAAGACCTGTTTCCGAAGCCGCTGGATCTCGGCCAAGATCGGGTCCAAGTTCGTCTTCTGGTCCAGCTGTTTCAACAATGCATCGCGTTCCTTCTTTCGGTCAGGGATTGCTGAAGGACCGTAGAGCTCGGCATCAGCGAAATCGCGATGAGGCATTTCGAGCTTACGGCGAAGCTTTTGAATGTCGCTCTCAATTGGCACCATTTCCTGCAAATCGTCTCGCTCCTTTGTGCGCTCGTTCACTTGCTCGGCCTCGGCCTCGGTAAACTCTCTAGGGGTCATGCCCATTTGATTTCGCAATCTTTGAATTTGCGCGAGCAATGGCTCACATTGTTTCTTGCGAGCCAGTCGATCCAAAAGCTTATCGCGCTCAGCTGTTCGTTCAGCCACAGCGCGGGGTCCTGTGAGCTCAACTTCCTTGAATTCTCGGGGAGGATCCTCGAGCTTGCGAACCAAATCGTGGATTTCTTGTGCCAAGGGAACGGTGTCTTGAATGATATCTCGCTCCTCCTTTCGTTCCTTGACTGCGGTGGGCCCTGTCAGCTGCTTCTCCGTGTAAACAGCAGGCTTCAGGTCAACCTCCTTGCGGTAGGCCTGAATTTGATCCACCAATGTCACCACCTCCTTGAGTGCATCCCGCTCCGCCGTTCTGTCATCAATGGCAGTGGGGCCAGTCTTCTCGTCTTCTTTGAAGTCACGTGGGGGAAGGTCAAGATAACGACGGAGCTGTTGAATTTCTTTGCAAAGAGGGTCGGTGATCTTTTTCCGAGAGAGTCGGTCAATGAGATCATCTCGTTCAGCAACACGATCGGGATAAGAGGCCTTTCCAGTGAGTTCGGGCTCAGTAAATTGGCGACGGTTCCATTCGAGTTGTTTGCGGAGGTCTTGAATTTGGTCAAAGAGCTCCACCATCTTTTTAAGGTCTAGCATTTCCCGTTTCGATTTTCCAAAGGAGAAAAAGAAATGTGAACAACAGAATGATTACCATCTCGCTCCTTGATGCGGTCTCGAACGGCGGTTGGGCCAGAAAGCTCCTCTTTAGTGAAGTTTCTTGGTGCGAGTTCCATTCTCCTTCGGAGTTCCTGGATCTCGGCAATAATGGGGTCAATCAGAATCTTATTTCCGAGTTTGTCCAGCAATCCATCGCGTTCCTAATTCAAGAATAAAACGCTGGAAGCTTCGCAGTAATGATACCGCTGTGCGATCAACAACCGCGGTAGGCCCGGCAAGCTCAGGCTCCTTGTACTCACGGCGATCCATATCCAATCGCTTTCTGAGGTCGGCAATTTCATCTTTCAAGGGGACGACTGCCTTCAAGTCCGCCAACTCCTTGCGTCTGTCTTTGATGGCAGTTGGTCCGAAGAGTTCATCATCCGTAAATTTCCGTGGTCCCAAACCCAGCTGTTTGCGCACAGCTTGAATCTCCGCAACCAAAGGATCGATAATGTTCTTTTGCTCCAATTTTTCTTGGAGCTCATCTCGTTCCTAACAAAATTCTTGAATGTGGATGCGCTTGAAACAAATACCTTGACGCGATCAGGGATAGAAGTCTTCCCAGTAAGCTCCACTTCTTGGTAATTTCGGGGAGTCATCTCAAGTTGCTTGCGCAAGCTCGCAATGTCTTCGGTGATGGGTTTGATCGTTTGTAGATGGGCCCTTTCCGCCGTGCGATCATCCACAGACGTCACTCCAGTCAACTCCTCAAAGGCAAATTGGCGCTTGGGAAGGTGCAAGTTATCTCGTAGTTTGTGAATGTCCGCACAGATTGGCTCACACAGTTTCATTCGAGCCAACATTTCTCGAAGTTCGTCACGTTCCTTGGTTCGATCCTTGAGGGCTTCACGAAATGCGCCATTTGTGCGATCCTTGCCCGCAAGCTCGGGTTCTTTGAAAACACGGCGAGGCATGCCCAATTGTTGACGAAGGCTGTGGATTTCGTCGTGGAGTGGGACCATCGACGCCATATTGTCACGTTCAGTAGTGAGCTTCGAGACAGCTTGTGGTTCAGTGAGTTCCGTTGCTACAAAAATTGATCTATCACCATGTATCTACAACATTTGTGTTTTTTATCACTTTTTTTTCGAGAGGAGATTACGTGTGAAAACACGAGGCTGAAGCTCCATCTGCTTTCGGAGTTTTTGGATTTGTTGAACGAGGTCGGTCACGTCCTGCAAATCGTTGCGTTCTTTCACACGATCTTCGTAAGCGGTTGGCCCAGTCAATTCCTCTTCCTTGAATTGGCGTGGAGGGAGCCCAAGACCCTGGCGCAACCGTTGGATCTCAGCAACAATCGGGCCGGTTTTGTCCTTGGTACCCAACATCGCCAATAGATCGTCACGCTCTTTCTCGCGTTCAGGGTAGGAACGAGGTCCAGTTAGTTCATCTTCTTTGAAGACACGACGAGGCATGTCCAATTTCTTTCGGAGGCTGTGAATTTCGTCGTGAAGAGGCAACATCTTTTTCAAGTGATCTCGTTCAGCAGCGCGATCTGCGAGCGAGGTGGGACCCCACAGTTCATCAGGTGTGAACACGCGAGGTGGCAAATCCATTTGTTTACGGAGGCGTTGAATTTCCTCGATGATTGGGTCCATTTTCTCCTTGTGTGCGAGTCTTTGCTGGAGCCCATCCCGCTCGGTAGTGAGTTCCCGCTCTGCATGAGGTCCAGTTAATTCTGCCTCAGTAAAAACTCGCTTCGGCATGCCAAGCTGCTTGCGGAGCTGTTGGATCTGTTGCACCAGTTTCTCCACGTTTTGCAGTTTATCCCGTTCACGTCCCAGGTTTTCTTCGACTTTGGGTGATCCCAACTCCTCCTCAGTAAAGACGCGCTTGGGCAATTCAATTCTCTCGCGGATGCGATTAATATCATTCTTCAAGGCATCCAAATCTTTTCCCCGAGCCACATGCACACGGCGAGGCATATCCTTGATTGGTTGCCCATCAATTTGCACCATGACGGTGTAATCGCCTGGAACCTTTGCTTCGTACTTTACGGCATAAGATCCATCTTTCTGGTCCATGATGGTGGCTTTGACCTGAGCGCGAGTTGCGTCATCACTGATCAAAACTTCGAGGGCATCTTCCCCAATCACAGGCTTGTTGTTCGCATCGCGACAGAACACTGTGAACGTGGCAGGTTGGTCATCCCGAGCGCTGACAAGACCAGGCCCCTCTGCCCAGCTCTTGCCACTTACAGATGCCTCAAATACCTACAAGCCTTGTGAAATGTGTTCAGCATCGAGAAAATAAAGGTGATAGAAACATATGGTGCAGTTGACCTGCACGGAAAATGGGGATTTCGCCACGGGCTCTCCGCAAAGTTTCACATCAATTGTGTACTGCCCAATTTCGGGAGGCCTGTAGCACCCCTCAAATCTTGAAGGGAGGTCTGTGTCGGTCACGGTTCCCATAAACGATTCTGGCCCTTTGGCAATTATTGAGAACTCGTTTGTCTGAGCAGTTCCATTTTGGGCATTGGAAATTGTAAATATGTTGTTGCGATTTTTCCATCCCTTCACCAACCCTGGCCCACTAGCTGTCCAGGTCAGTGCTCGAGCAACAGCAGCTCGTTTTCGTGCAGCTTCTTCTTCTGCAGCCCGCTGTCTTTTGATCTCCTCCTCTTTCTTTCGTTGGCCCTCACCCTCCACATAATCGCGGAAGAACGACACATAAGTC
>Ga0215285_10021_pt1 | contig 9448 bp, 10 predicted proteins | sample ZER3_1Amoeba_C21_FD_182624 | JGI IMG/M metagenome (GOLD analysis project Ga0215285, IMG submission 182624) | Enriched cells of freshwater protists from Biology Centre CAS, Ceske Budejovice, Czech Republic - ZER3_1Amoeba_C21 | ecosystem: Environmental > Aquatic > Freshwater > Unclassified ... | reverse complement strand
GAAGTGATGCGGTGGAGGAGGGAGGAGAGTGAGAGAGAGAGAGAGAAAGAGAGAGAGAAGAGGAGAAGAGAGAGAAGAGAGAGAAGAGAAGAGAGAGACGAGGAGAGGAGAAGAATCAGAGAAGAGAAGAGACAGGAAACAGGAAACAGGGAAAGCAGTCAGAGGAAGAAAAGAGTGGGAGAAGAAAAGAAACAGAACAGAAGAACAAAAGAGGAAAAAGAGACGTTGTCGATTGCCATTGGCTATAGTACTGAGCCTGAGACAGTATTAAGACGCTCATCGAATCATTCCCTCTCTCCTCGAACCATAGCATATTGCATCGCGGCAAGATGTGCAGCCTAAAACACAGTGAGAACGCTTCAAGAAAACCTTCAGACCATTTCAATGTTTGCAGGGGCATTTGGGTCCTAAATCCACCTTAGCACTTTGAGCTCGGGCTCTCTCTCTACCATCATAAGAGGCGGTGGAGGTAATGGCGCACCCGCAGGAGCCTATCAGCTGGCTTGACAAACCCAACACATTCGATATGCATGTCACAAAAGAGGGTTGCCATTTCGTTCATGGGAGGTGGCGGGGGAAGTGGAGGAGCCTATCATTTGGCGTTCGGTGTGCAATGGGTATCATGATTGCCTCCAAGAGATCGAGTGCTCATTTTCTGCGAACAACAGATAAAAGGTAGGTGTATGTTGTAACACATAATTTACGGTTGGGGCGGGATCCATGCTACAAATTGAGTGGAAAAAAAAAAACCAAAAAGATTAATGGCCGAGGAAATTTCACTGTCCGTTTCACCGATAATAGAGGGAATCTGGGCGAAGAAGAGCAACAAAGAAGCCCTGAATGCTAAATTCATACGGACGGTATGAAGACGATGATGCGCCGGAATTAGAAGAGCATTCGCGATTGCTCGAAGAGCCTGTGAGAATTATCAGCTCTCCAAAATCTGCCCCCCTAGCAATAAAATTACCCCGAGATGAGGCGAAGACCTTGTCCACCCGCCGAGGTTCCAAAAAAGCCTTTCGCGCCTCGCTTGTTCGAAACCTCCACATCAACCCGGCTGATATCGCTTTGATGCAAACCCAGCCAAAAGCAGTTCGGGTTTTAGGAGTGTTTGATCAAAAACCCAATTACTTGAGGGAGGCTGACCTCGAGATGCTCACCAGGCAACAGAGTTTCACGAATGTTCCCCCTGTTCGCCGTCTGAGCGCTCAAGACCCTGTAGTTCCTGTTGGTCCATTCAACGTGCGGCGCAGGCACGCGCTGCGAATGCCAGCCAACGAAGCAGAGGACTCAGAAGACAAACGGGGGCGCATGCTGGGAATTCGAGGCGACGAACTTGCCTTGTTCCTCCACAGCCCAAAAGCAGGCAAAGTGTTGGGCGTTGGAAACGACAAACCACAGCGACCTCTATCACGCGCAGATTTGCAACTGTTGAAAAGGCAAGCCTCGCTGCGGGGAGAACGGAGAAGAAGCGAACGCCGAGTGAGCGCCAGTGGGGCCCGAACAATGTTCGAGGGAGACCAAACCGAGCTCTTTCAAAACCAGCCAAAGGCCTACAAAGTCTTGGGAATGGAGGAGCGTCGCCCCCAAGTTCGTGTGCCACCAGAGCGTGTGACTGAAGACCTTTCGACGGAGGAAGGCAATACCTCCGAAGTCTCCGCAGACGACAACGAGACCAAACAAGTTTATGTTCCTCCTCTTCGGGCCACGCGAAAGGACAAACGAGCCGCTGTGCTCGGGGTGCCTTTCCGAGAAATTGACCGCTTCCGAGGCATGCCAAAGGCCTATAAGTTGAGTGGTCTATGGAGCCAAAACGGAGAGCCCATTCTGCGGCCCGAGGATGCGGACTTGGTCAAAAAACAGATTCATTTTCAGCGACGACCAGACGATCTTGGGACTTTGCGTGTGATGTTGAAATATGACGTGCCTCGAGAAATTTTACGAGTTGTGGTATTGGAGGCAAACAACTTGCCCTTGGTTGACAAGCGCATGGACGCACGGGTGCATGTCGGGCTGGTGGAAGCGGGCCCGGCTCTTCGGCCTGTCTCCAAGGTGGGATTGGAACACACACATGCGTCGTGTTATGTGACTCCGTTAGGTGCTGAAGACATCCATCCAAAAGAATACAATCGACCCCATCTTTGACGAGGCCTTCCTGTTTCCTTTGGGCTGCCACATGCTGGACGGCATCCATTTGCTGCTCTCCCTCAGAGACAATTATCTGGGTGATGAGTGGATTGGCTGTGTCCTCATGCCGCTGGGCTTCCTTCTGACCACCCCGCGACCGGACTGCCGCTGGCACCATATCCGAGACGGGTTTGTGTTGGAGGAACCTCCTCGACATGTCTCACTGTAAAGCGCTCGCTCATACTCATCACTCACTTAACTAACACGCAACCGCAAACGACACAACACAGCACAACGCAACAACACAACGCAACACAACATGGATTCACACAGCGATACATCACAATGTTCACCTATGGAGAAAGACAGCGCGTTTATCGTTTATCTTGCGAGGCTTTAAATAGAACGAACTCCGCCCCTCACGAAATACGAAATGAACAAGGAAGAAAATCAAAGTCAAACTAATTTCCAAATCACATCATATCCTTGACGAATGCAAACGAGTCCACGGTTGGGGTTGCCTTTTGGGCGGCTTGCTGAGGCTGGATGGCGCCAAAGAAGTTGTCAGCCGGTCGTGTGGGCTGTAACGACTCCAAAGGTTGTAATTGAGGGAAATTGCGCTGCTGTTGGAAAGCGCCTTGTTGGAAGTGTTGTTGCTGAAGTTGTTGTGGAGGGTATTGTTGGTGCTGTTGTGGAGGGTACTGCTGCTGAAACACTTGGAACTGGGGCTGCTGTTGTTGGAAGGTCGATGTTGGCCTGGACCCGAGGAGCAGATCTGCCACGGGATCTCGGCGAGCACTACAAGTTCGATTTCCTTATCGAGTTAACATGCTCAATCGTACCTGGTTGACGTGGAGTTGGCGGAGGAAACAAACGAGAGTGAGGCGGCAGAGTTGGAAGGAGCTTGAGTATTGGTAGAGGATGCAAAATGAAAAACTGGAGCAGAATTGGAGCCTGCTGGTTCAAAGTTGAACGATGGAGAAGAAGATGCTGCAGTAGAAGGTTGAGTAAAGTTGAAGCCAGATTGAGAAGGAGCAGACTGGGTGAAATTGAACCCAGCATTGGCTTGAGCGGGTGCGGACTGGGTGAAATTGAATCCAGCATTTGATTGAGGCGTGGACTGCACATTGGGTTGTGTCGCCGAGCTCTGAGTGAAATTGAATCCACCGGTCTGAGGAGCGGACTGGGGCTCCATGAAATTAAAGCCGGCGTTGGGTTGGGCTTGTGTTTGTGTGAAGTTGAAGCCATTGGATTGGGTGGCGGGTTGAGTGGCGGGTTGAGTGGCGGGTTGAGTGGCGGGTTGGGTGACGGGTTGGGTGACGGGTTGGGTGGCTGTTGTGGGTTGCGTGAAGTTGAAACCCGCATCAGAAGTGGCGTGTTGAGTAAAATTGAAGGCGTCCGGCTTTTGAGCAGTCACCTGCGTGTTGGTCGGTTGCACGAAATCAAAGCCCCCAGCTGGCTGAGTGCTCTGTTGTGGGATGGGCTGAGTGCTGGGAGCCGAGTCACCCTATCATCGCATAAACTTGAGAATAAAATTAAAAGGACCAAAAAGTTGAAGTTTTGCAAGCTACAAACGATGTTAATGCTTCAGTTAAAAAAAAAAAAACTCTAGAACCTAGTGGTGGTAGTCTCCACATTGTTGAGGTTCAGCAAGTCAACCGGCCCGGCTGTTTGTGCCTAAAGTGTATTGTGAGGCTTGCTGCTAGATTGTATCAACCTGCTGTTGTGATTGGGGCACACTCTGAACGTACTGTGCTTGCGAGGATTCCGACTCCGGCTCCCGCAGTCCGATTTGAACCATGATCTAGGCTTTTCTGTGAGCAGCCGCAAATGAACAGAGTTTTTTGGTAGGTCAAGCGTTTCGCATCACCTTCAGAGCCTTAGCTCGGATGGCCTTATTGGAATGACCCAAAAGCGATGCGATCGTCTCTTCGTGGTCAGAGAGAAATTCTTCCGTATCCTTTAAAACTCAAGTGAGCACGGGATCCAAATGTGAGTTAACATACAGCATCACACAATCGGACCTCGGCGAATCGCTCGGTGGACAGAAGCGACTCCAAGCAGTGAAGCGCTTTCTGAGATAAGCATGGCACGAGGTTCAGGCAAGCTGCTCACCTGTTGGGAGGCGGGGTTCGGGTCGGCCAATTTCTCGTTGAGTAAACCAACAACCTAACATAGCTCGAGAGATGCCCACCATTGAGAATACCATGTACGTGTCAAGGGATTCACATTTGCGCAGGAAGCCAGCCTAAATGCAATTTTTCTAGTCATTGGAATCGCAATACCAATTCTCCCGCAGAGAGCACCACTCGAACGCCGGTGTGAACTGAAAAAGCGATAATCTATGAGGACAAGTTCTTGGACAAACCAGTAATTTCCTCGATGATCTTTCGCTCGAAGTCGGTCGGCTGCACGTTCCTGCAACCCTTTTAATAAAGCCGCACATTCGGGACACTCACTTGTTGCGAGCAATTGGCACCGAAGACTGAGCTACGCCCTACTCAATGTATCATCCCGCTCCCAATTCTCGTGTATTACCACTGAGCCTCCAGCTGACGGTCCAAACTTTTGGCTAGTAGCTCCGACAGCTGAGCAAATCTCATCAACCACGTGCCCTACTCTCTAAATATCTCCTCTGTTCAGCTACCCGCCGAAGAGATTTTGCCAGCAGCGGGGGCGTCCTCTAGAATCATCCTTTCTCCCTCTATGTCAACATGCCACGTCCATGGACACAATACAACATCTCCAAATACGATACACCACAAACACATGAGGACCTTTCCCCCAGTCGCCACCAACAGCAAATTTTTTGCGGGTAGCATCTGCCGTGGCCGGGGTGATGTCCACACCTTTGTACCAGATGGAGTTCGTGTGAGTGGACTATGCCTAACCTGCTCCATAATTGCTAAATTCGAAACCCGTGGGCTTCACATAGGGCTTGTAAGGCCCAGGCTTTTCCTCCTTCATCACCTTGTCCTTCATCTTCTCCAGGATCGTTTTTTCTGCAATTTCTTTCTCTCTCTCTCTCTCTCTCTCTCTCTCTCTCTCCCACACACACACACTCTCTCTCTCTCTCTTCCTCTCCATTGAGTCACCTTTATTGGGATCGTAGTTGCCGAAACCCTGCATAACTCTCCCAGACTGTCCCATACTCCCCGCAGAAAAGGTTCCTAACAGCCTCTGGCTCGCTGATCAATAATGCAGAACCCACCGTTGCCGTAGTCATGGTCCTTTCTGCCCCCACTTTCTACTCCCACTCCCTCGCTCGACATTGACTGCATCTTAGTCCCAGAAGGCTCAAAGCTTTGCCCATCGCCTTGAGAACTCTTCTCTCTCTCTCTCTCTCTCTCTCTCTCTCTCTCTCTCTCTCTCTCTTTGCTCTCTCTCTCTCTCTCTCTTTGCTCTCGCTCTCTGTTCTCTCTCTCCTCTCTCCCTCTGCTCTCTTCCCTCTCTTTCTGTAGACATTTACATCCTTTCTCTCTATTTAGATCCCTCTCTTCTCCTCTATCTCTTTTCTCTTCTCGCTCTTCCATTCTGCTCTCCACCAACAATACAGATGTTATGTGAAAAATTTTTTCTAGCCAGAGATTTGATCCACCTCCATATCCAGTCATGCGATTGGCTAAGGACAGTTATTGGTCATTCGATTCGAGGGAAGCACCTGTGTTCTTATCCTGCACTCGGCCTGTGCTATTAAAAATGGCGTTCATGGCCTCCTATTGGTTGGTTGGTTGGTCGCCTTCACAGTCCGTTTTCAGGACCTTGGCCATCTCCCTGACTTTGTCAAAGGGAAGCTCGCCGCGCAAAGGGTCCGCCACCCCCCGAATAGCTAACAATTCGATCGTCAGTAAAGGAATAAGCTCCTTGTACTTGTGTGTTCGCGAATCTTGGTGTGATTGCGCTGGAGCTCGATGCGGAAATCGTCTCTAAGAATCGTTGCGCGAGCCTTCGAATTCACTTCGACCTGCCGTTTTGTGCCAGATATTTGATGCAAGTCAACGCCTGAAATCACATAGAGCTCCTCGATTGACAAAGAACGACCTTCAACTTGACATCAGGAGAAGGCCTAAGAGGGTTGAAAGAGAAGAAGGTGAGAAGTGTATTTAGGTACTTCGCCAATTTTGAAAGCAGCATTGTCTGGATATTCTGGCATTCAATAATTGACTCCAGCGTTTTATCTACACAACATCAACGACTGCCTTACGGGCGACTCCAACCTGCGAGTTCCTTCAAGACTAACCCCGTTACAGCCCTACATTGTATTGGCGTTTCGACACCGTGTAAGATAGGTTGTGGGACTTTTGATCATCCGTGGTTGCTCGATTGACGAGAGTCCGACTCATTCCTGCAAACTCTCGATTTTTCTCTTACAGTGAAGTTGACTGGAAAGCAAATTTTTTTTTTTTTGTGTAGTGGAAGGAAACTTTTGCGGGAACACCAGTTTTGGTCCAAACGCGCTGGTTGCCTCAGCTTGATTGCTTTAGATCTCAAAGCACCGATATGACGACTCAACTTTCTGGTTAGTGTAAGTGCTGTTTTGGAGACATTTTGGCGTAGGAAACCAAATGTCGGATTTGATGCTGGCCACGTCATGTACCAACCGCTCTCCTTCCATGTTGTGTTCATGTGTTCATGCTCAGTCTCGGACACTGAGATCAAGCGGCTGTATCGTCGATTTAAGAAGCTCGATACAGACCACTCTGGTTCGTGTTTGGAAGAGGTTTTGTGATGATCTCTTTACAGGAGCCTTGTCCCCCGCTGAGTTTCTTGCCATCCCAGAGTTGGTTCTTATCCGCTCTTTGCATGTGATGGGTTGATGTATTGTGCGTATTCTTCTACTCCTTTTTGTGATTTAATATGCTTTTTCCAGGAGCACAACCCGCTTGTGCGAAGAGTAGTTGAAACTTTTGACGTAGACAAATCAGGTTGCTATTGCATCCAAAATGGTGCATGATTTGACTATTTTCAGGGGAAGTGGACTTTCGCGAGTTCATTACCGCTCTCAGCATTTTCTCGACCATGCAAGATGAACAAAAGAAATTCAAATGTACACGAAAGGAGAAATTATCGATTGTGATCCTATCTATGCCTTTGACTCTTCTCCCATATTTCTCACATAGAACTCTGTTGAGTTTCCTCTCTAGTCACCTTCAACATGTACGACTGTGACCATGACGGCTTCATCTCCAATCGGGTTCTCTTTGCTTTGGCGAGGAGTTTGACAGGCGTGGATTAGGACTTGTTCCAAGTTCTCAAGGCCATGGTTCCCCAACTCTTTTTCCTCACACGTTTATCTGATGCATAGGTTGGTGGCAACTTGAACGACGTCCAGTTGCAGCAACTGGTGGATCGCACCATCATCAAGGGAGACAAAGACAAGGTCCAATAAACCCCCCTCCTCTTGTGTGTGTAGTGTAGATATTTTACATTGGTATGTTGTGTGTGTTTTGTCCAGTGTCCTCTGTGTGTTGGATACTGAGCCGATGTCCCAATATAGGATGGCAAGCTGAACTACGAGGAGTTTGTGGAGGTTTCGTTTTCGTCGCCCTTTTTTTTTTGTTTTCCTCCAAAGAGAAGCAAAAAGATATTGGTGTTGTTTAGATGATCAAGGACTGCGACCTGGGCGAGAAACTCACCATCGACTCCTTGACTCCAGCGTAAAAAAAAAAAAGCAAAGCTTTGTGTGTTCGTTTTTTTTTCTCTCTTTTTTTTCTTCTTGTTTGTGTGGAAAATAAAAACAAAGTTTTGGAACTCTTTCATGTTCAATTTTCATTATTACCACTAAAAGTGTGTGAGACAGGCAATAACAACAACACAAAAAAAAGGGGCGCCAGCGCCCGTACTGGAAGGATTTTTTCTATCGTTTAAAGCTACACGGGGGGAGGGGAGAGGAATGTAAATACAAAGAAGTGGGATTGAAAAAAAAAGAGGCTTATTCGCTGGCTGCAGAACGGGAGGTGCGAGGGGTGAGGGAGAGAGAACGCTTCGAGGAGGGAGAGGGATTGATCACATGCGAGCCTAGATCATTCTCTCGCTCTCCCTCTCTTCTCTCCCTCTCCTCTCTTCTTTCTTCTCTCCTTCTTTCTCCTTCTTTCTCTCTCTTCTCTCCCCTCTTTCTCTCTCCCTTTTCTCTCTTCTCTCCTCTTTCTCCCTTCTCTCTCTAGATTACCTCGGGGCTCGCCTGAGCTGATTTCTCCGTTTAGGAGGCGGGCGTCGATGGTCAGTTCTAAGAGCGAGAAGCATTTGAGTGTTTGAAATTTTCGAATGGAATTGACCCGAGTTATTCTTGTTTCCTTTCTAAAAACAGCGCTGAGTGACACACCGCCACAACAAACATGCGCACATGCACACATAATTTAAGTATTTATGTATTAGATCTAATGTACACACGCAATACACACGTACACAAATGCATTTCTATTCGAGATCCAACACGACCATCAATTGTCGACGAGTCATTGGTTGCCTACGACCTTCTGTGAGGATAGACACATGTGCACAACACATACACACATATCTATATTTATATCTACATTTGTGATATATAAACATATATAGCACAGCACACAGCAGGACACACGAGAGTTGCCGAACCGTTTGTTGTCAGCTCCAAATGTACCGTTCTTCTTGAGCCTAAATGCTATTTTGGGAGATGCAAGAGGAGAGAGGGAAGAGAGAGAGAGAGAGAGAGAGAGAGAGAGAGAGAGAGAGAGAGAGAGAAGAGAGAGAGAAGAGAGAGAGAGAGGAGAGTAGAGAGTAGACGTCGAAAATGCTTGCTGCATCTCTGCATTATACTACAAAAGTTGTGTAACTCCTTTACGATCGATGATTGTGGATACCACCATCCACATAAAAAACAGAAAATTCGAAAAGAAACGAGGGATTACATCAGAAGTGGCCGTATTTGCCGATTTCTATGGCCAAACATCTCTCTCTCTCTCTCTCTCTTCTCTGTTGTGTGTATGTGTGTGTGTGTGAAGGCCAGAAACGCAAAAACCGAGAGAGAGAGAGAGAGAGAGAGAGAGAGAGAGAGAGAGAGAGAGAGAGAGAGAGAAAAGAAACACACAAAAGAAACAGGAAGAAGAAACTTACCGACATCTTGAGGGTTTTCGACCGCATTTTCTCTTCTCGGGCTCTCTTCGCTTCGTGCTTGGCCTATCGTCGAACTCTTTATGAGGGATCTCCCGAAAATGATATTTGTGAATGTGAAATTACTGCATTGGCATCTGCCAGCCACTGCTCCTCTTCACCATCTGCAAGAACAAGGAATGTTAGGACAAGAGAGCTAAGAAAGAAGGAAAAAGAGAAGAGAGCGGACTTT
>Ga0215285_10020_pt1 | contig 9574 bp, 8 predicted proteins | sample ZER3_1Amoeba_C21_FD_182624 | JGI IMG/M metagenome (GOLD analysis project Ga0215285, IMG submission 182624) | Enriched cells of freshwater protists from Biology Centre CAS, Ceske Budejovice, Czech Republic - ZER3_1Amoeba_C21 | ecosystem: Environmental > Aquatic > Freshwater > Unclassified ... | reverse complement strand
CTGAATACGCCTGCATGAACCAAAAAAGAAGAACAAATCACCGAGGTCGAGACGAAGTGCGTAACTTCTTCGTTTCCAGGAATCGCCTGTGCACACGCGGTTACAACAAGCAAAGGTTGCAAATTTTGACCTGGAAAAGACCACACGCAAACCCAAACCCTCGAGCTGTGATTGGAATCTCACAGCTAAACCTGCATTGTTCCGTGAGACAGGTGGGAAAGTGAGGAGAACATACGTGAAGGTTGTCTTCTCTTGCGACGCGTCCACGTATCTACGAACAAAGTGGTCGGCCGCAAAAGCATTCATCACTCATTGAAGAGAAAGCGAATACGATTTGTCTTTGAGTCGACCCGACGCCACAACTGTCATTCTAACACAGCTTCTACAAGTGCTTGCGTGCGGGGTACGAGACCCTGAAGGACACGTCAACTGAAAATCAAAGGTACAACGCTCTGCCAAAGAGTCCTGCAAAATTCAGCGCACAGCTTTTTTTTTCGGCAAACCTTGCATGGAAACCACTGCACAGGTCCTCGAGCGTGGGTGGTGAAGACCTATTCAGCATGCAATTCTAATTCGGATCTTAGAGGACGACTTGAGTTGTGCGGCAAGGAAACTGTGGAGTCGGGACCACAAACTACGGCAAAAAGCGTTGTACAAATGTGCTCGTATCCATACTTGCACTCCCTGGCTTGGGTAACTCAGCTCATAAACGATCCGTACAACCAATGGTTCGGCACGGGATTCCTAACAAAGGAAGCGACATGTTGAGTGTTATTCTACACATCAGCGCTACCTCGCCTTCTAGGACTGGCACTCTACCAAAAATGAGAGGTAACCAAACACGATTTCAACCTGAGATCGTTTGGCACACCAATGATCAACTCTCCAGTCTCATTGATGTCTTGCTCCTAAGGCACGTGAAAAAGAACGAGAGGAGATGCACTTACTTGATCCAACAGTGCCCAATAGCTCTCAAGACTTCGTGTTGGTGCCTCAAATCCCTAAATATGGGGTCATTCGATGCACTTAAAATAATTTCAACCTTCACGAAGTTGAGTTTGATTCTCGTTTCGACATTATTCACGAACACCTGAGATGTGTTTCCTTGTGACTCATCGTTCGAAAAACCCGATGAATCTGAAGCTCGGGACACCAGTTAAGGGAAACTCTTGACAAGATTCCCGCCTAAGTGGACTAACTCTTGGCACATGGGAGATAACCCTGACCAAAGGTGCAACGACGATCTCTGTGTAGCCCACAAGTCTGTGTGATGGGAAGTCAACTTCGAGCACCTACACGGGCTCAACAAACGAGATGAAAATTCAAAACAAAACCAGTCGCTGATGGACAACGCGAAACCCACTCTTTTTCTTTTTCAGGGTTTTCGGGTTTTGCCTGGTTTGTTTAGCAATTTTGTGTTCAGAAGCTTACGAGACTCGGCCATCTTAGCATCCAGGAGTGAAATAACGTTGAAGTTATTTTTGCTTTCGGTCGGCGGGCCCACAACCGGGTGTTCGTTTGCAACTTCTCATTTGCAACCACAGTTTCGTTTTTGGTTCATACCTTCTCGGCCTTTTGGCTAAGATCAAGTGTAGTATCTGTTCTTATCAGCTTAATCTCTGATACGGGGGCCATCGGTCCCCTTCAAGATTAAACTTATTTTTGAACCGTGTCGGGGACCACACGATTTATCGTGCCCCCGCGCAAGTGACCTCGGTATTGCACACACCCGCCGAGTGTTGCTGGTGGCTCTGCCACCAACCCGAACAAAATAAAAAAAGAATAGTTATTTTTGGGGAGGTGCTCGTAAAGTGGCGCTTTTTGGGCGAGTGAGGTCTATCGTGGCTCGCCGCTTCGCGGCTCGCCCCGATAGACCTCACTCGCCCAAAAAGCGCCACTTTACGAAACGGCTCTACCCCAAACAGAATTTTTTGCTGCGAGCACACAAACCAACTTCCCCCTTTTCTTTTTCAACTAGTACTTTGATCCGGGGTTGATCCGGGGTAATCCGGGGTTAATAAGGCAGGTGCCAATGGACGCTAAGGCAGGGTGCTAATTCGGGGTTCGTCCGGGGTTTTCAAGTCCCAGAATGCCTGATGTGGCAGCCCTACTGTCAACTCACAAGGAAGCGGACACGCAAAGGCAGTACACCGAACGCTACTTGACGTTTTGTACCGAGCGTGGTTCCCAACCTCTTTGTGAGATCTCCTTTCTCAACTTTTTCGGCGATCTGATCCAACATGTCATTGAGTGTGCCGCATCCACCTTGTGGTCCATCTACTCATCCGCCTTGGGCCACTTTTACCTCTTAAGCACGGGAAAGAAGCTTCAGGAGTTTCCTCGCATCCAACTCTACTCAAAACTTACCATGCCAAGGCCCCTGCTCCAAAAAAGGCGTCCGTTTTTACTGAGGATCAAATTGAGACGATCATTTTTGGGCCTATGTTTTCTGCTAACGGGAGCTTCTGAAAAAGATGGAGGCTCTTTTGGGGTATTATGGGACCTTACGACGTGCGGACATGAAAAGGATCACGTTTTTCGACGTTTTCCGGATCTGTGACTGTTAACATCACCAACAACCCCTGACTAAACTAACCAACAAAGAAAAGAGGGTGTTAAAAAAGTGGATAGGTTTTATGGGTTTGTGGCTTCGTCCAGGGTTTAATCCAGGGTTTGGGCCCCCCCATAAGAACTGCATCGGAACAAGCACGTGAAAAAAGGAAGTGGCGCTCTCAAACTTGAACCCTTTGGGCGAGTTGAGGTGGGTTTTTCCTAGCTCGACAGGTTCAAAAAGACTTTTTGGGCGTCACGCCCAAAAAGTGCCACTTTACGTGCCTGGACTCACACGATTTTCAGTGCCGTAACCTTGAGGATTTTGTGGCTAGCAGCAAAAAGAAAAAGAAAGAGAAAACAACACAAGGCTTTTTGTGGACATTTCGCCAGGACTGGAATTTGTGTGGTGCTGTGGCGTATGTGTTCGTGCTTGCGTCTTTCTTCAAGCATTGGCTCAAAAACAAAGGTTTTGTGTCTCCTCATGCTCCTTGCCCTCTTCGTCTGGTCTCAGATTAATTTGGATTGTAGGATCTCGTTAGAGGAAGAGGAAGAGAGGTAGAAGGAAATGGAAGTGGGTACAACATCAAAAAAGGATCGAAAAAAGGTCGAAAAAGGGCGCACGTTTCATCATTAAACTTCACTCGCGCCCAATCTTTTCGTTCTGCTGGAAATTTCATCTTTCTAATGGAATTCCCTTACACCCAGCATCAGTACTCAACCATTTACGATAATGATGCAATTGGGGGAGGACATGGATCTGGTCGCTTGGATGGGGTCGCGTGGTCTGCACGTGAGTGTGACCAAAATCAGTGGTTCCAGCTGGACGCGGGCTCCCCTCGGTTGATCACAGGGGTAGTGACGCTTGGGCGAAGAAATTACGCTCAATGGGTGACACAGTTCACAGTTTCGATGAGTATGGACGAGAAACAATGGACATTGGTGGATGGAGGAAGTGTTTTCCGAGGAAACACGGATCAACAGACTCCTGTCACAAATACCTTCACCGTCCCAATCAAAGCGCGTTATGTTCGCATCCATCCGGTCGCTTGGTTTGGACATATTTCGATGCGAGCCGGCTTATGCCAAAATCTTCAATCCTCACTTGTGGATCTACCCTATGCGCGTCATTCCTATTCTGCGATTTGGGCGAATGATCCTGTAGGACTGAAACACGGTTCGGGGCGACTCGACTCGACACAGGCATGGTCCGCCTCGAGTAACGATCCCATCCATTGGCTGCAACTGGATGCCGGTGCATTGCAATATATTTCAGGAATTGCAACCAAAGGTAGAGCTGATGCGGCACAGTGGGTGACTGAATTCACCGCCATGAGCAGCGTCGATGAACGCAACTGGACGCCCCTCGGAAAGTCAGTTTTAACGTCTTCTCTCCATCTCAAGGTTCTGTTTTAGGTTTCAAGGGAACACAGACTGTAATACGGTGGTCATACATAAGTTCACTAATCCAGTGATCGCGCGCTTTATTCGTTTGTTTCCTCAAACGTGGAATGGCCATATCTCCATGCGTGCAGGGCTCCATGCACACAACCCAGCACCAGAAGTTACCGACTTGCTCTATTATCAGCACCAGTACTCCTCTGCGTTCGGAAATGATGCCGTGGGAATTTCTCACGGTTCTGGAAGGCTAGACTCACGACAGGGATGGTCTGCGGCTGCAAACAATGGCTCTCAATGGATGCAGTTCTCCGTGGATGAACTCACGGCAGTGTGGGGAGTGCAGACCTTGGGTCGATCAGACGCTGCGCAGTGGGTGTCACAGTTCATGGTTGAAAGTTCAACAGACGGTCATTCATTTTATGATCAAGAACACAGACCGACAGATACGTTGTAATGCGGAATGTTTTAGGTCGTAATTGGCAGCCTGTTGATGGAGGAAGGCGATTCCAGGGCAATGTAGACCAAGCTACCCCCAACATTCAACTTTTTAATCGCCCAGTGATTGCAGTCGCCATTCGAATTCGGCCGGCGGCATGGCAGGGACATTGTTCCATGCGGGCAGGTTTAATATTTGGATCTCCCGCCTTTGATCTCCCATACAGCCATCACAGTTATTCGAGCGTTTTGGAACACAACGAGAAGGGTATGGGGCACGGAACGGGACGTCTTGATTCACAAAATGGTTGGTGTGCACTGAACAATGATCAAAGTCAATGGCTGCAACTCGATGCTGGAGATGTAGCACAAATTTTGGGCGTGCTCACAATGGGCCGCGGCGTTCAGGGGCAGTGGGTCACCGAATTCAAATTGTTAAGCAGTGTTGATGGACATACATGGAAAACAGTTGATAATGGGGCCTTGTTTTCAGCCAATGTGGACCAATCGACGATGAAGGTCACTTCATTTGTTGATTGCGTTGTGGCTCGTTTCATCCGAATTTTGCCCACTTCTTGGAATGAACATATTGCGATGCGGGCAGGATTGTCGTTTGTTCCTCTGCAACGTGGTGCAAGCGAGCAAAAAGAGGAGGAAGTGATCGAAGAGCCACGGGTCCTGTCAGAATTTGAGCAGCAACTTCTTCATTTGTGGGACCAGCCACGCGCGAAACGTGGGAAATGGGCGGACTCGCTGAAAAACGTGCAGCGACCCGTTGGGCAGAAAGTAGATCCTTCGTGGGAAGCTCAAGTTTTGTCTGGTCGCTTTTCAAAATTCAATGTGGCTGCTTCGCTCAAGCTGGACTTGAAAATGTGCCGTATTTTCCTCTCGTCCACATTTACGGACACGAAGTGGGAGCGAGATCTAATCATTGCAGATGTGCTCCCTTACCTCACTGCGTATGGCCGCAAGCTCGGGGTGGAGTTTTTCCAACCCTCAGAAATGCGATGGGGCATTAGAGAAGCGACTGCGGCCGCACACCTGACCTCGGAGGTATGCATGGCTGAAATCGAGCGCTCTCGAATTGATAGTGACGGCCTTTCATATGTTGCAATTCTGGCGGACAAATATGGCTATCGACCGTTTCCGCCAAGTATCCCGCAGCCTGAGTGGGAGTCCCTGCATAAATTCCTTGATGGCCACGATAAAGCCGCCCAACAACTAATGGAAAAGTGGTTTTTGTTGGACACCAACCGGGGAGTTTACATGCTGCAGCCTTCCAGTTTAGTGAGCGCAGGCGAGTGGTGGGGAACACCTGGCAAGCCCGGGGTGTTTCCTACGCTTCAACTTGCGCTTCGAACTGCCGCGATGCGTGTGCTTCCACCAGATCGTAGCTGTTTTTACGAAATAAGTGTAACACAAGAAGAAGTATTTCGCGGCTGTCTCGCTCTGCCACCAGCTGAACGGAACAGAAAAACGTTTATCTATCGTCGGAAGGTTGTTGGAGATCGGAGCGCATTGACTCGAAACTTCATTGATTTCGATGGAGCTGTGGTCGATCAAGATGCGCAGCAACGACTTGAGCTTCTTCGCGATCAAACAGTCGTCGAAAATTTGCCACCTTCTCGCGTGAAGCTAATTGAAATCCCGAGCGAGACAGGGAACCGCTTCACAGAAATCACCCCAGTCTCTCATTCAAGTTACCTCAAGACATTTCTCGATGATTTCTGTGAGTTAGCTATGGATGATATTGAACGAATTAGCCGTGATAAAGCCCGTCTGCCCGATCCTGTGCTTGATGAAACCCTGCATCATTTGGGCTTCATGCACCACAGGATCGAATCATTTTCGTTGTTGGATTCCCACAAAGTTGTTATCGACCGTGTCAGCGCGTACATTCAACAAGAAGCCAAGCACCCTTTCGTGGTCCAAGGCGAGAGTGGCAGTGGCAAGTCTTCTTTGATGGCCTACCTTGTAAAGAAAACTGAATCCATCATCGAACGTGGAACTATCATTCAACGGTACCTCGGAACGACCGCCGACTCATCAACGGCCCGCCTGCTACTCCAATCACTCTGTGCCCAGCTTGCACGTGTCTACGGTTCTGCTTTGGTTCCTTCCTCTGATTATACCACCTTACAAAAGGAATTTGGAAACTTCTTATCCCTTGCCACGGCAGAAAGGCCTTTGTATCTGTTCCTGGATTCGTTGGATCAGTTGAGCGATGAAAATAATGGCCGCAGATTGGACTGGCTTCCCTTCACCCTCCCTGCAAATGTGCATTTGGTGGTGTCAACCCTTCCTAACGAAGGTCCATCTTACGCTGTTCTCCAAGCCAAGTTAGGCCCCGATCGTTCAGAAGTGGAGGTATGTGCTTTGCAGCCGCAAGATGGCTCGCGAATGTTGAATGCATGGCTCGAGGCCGCGAAGCGTCAGTTTACCGAACCCCAGCGCTCGCTCATCGAGCAGCGATTTCTTGAGTGCCCCTCGCCATTGTGGTTGAAGATTGTGCTGACCAGTAGTGCTGCAGAATGGCGCTCATACACCACAGAGATTCATTTGGCTAACAGCATCATTCATCTTTTGGAGGAAATGTTCCAAAAACTCGCAACAATTCATGGGGAAGCTCTGGTTAGTAGAGCGCTGGGATTGATCTCAGCCAGCAAGAATGGCTTGGCTACCACGGAGTTGCTGGACATCTTGGCATTGGACGAAGAAGTATTGGACAGCGTGTTCCAATGGTGGACGCCTCCTACTCGTCGCCTCCCTCCACTCTGCTGGACTCGGCTTGAAACTGATTTAGGACATATGCTGCAGCGTCGTGGTGCGGATGGTTCCGTGCCTGTATGGTGCTGGTTTCACAGACAGTGCATCGAAGTTGCTCGGAAGTTATTTTTGAACAAAGAGCAAGCTAAGATTTGTCGTGGCTTGCTTGTGAGCTATTTTTCGAGTCAATGGGCAGGAAAGGCAAAGCCCTATGGAAAAAATCAGAGCGCTGATCGTGCTATCGCTCCCCAGGAGCTTTACCTCAGTCCTGGAGTTCCAAATCTGCGCCGACTCTCCGAGCTCCCCCACGCGTTGCTGGGCCTTGAAGATTGGGAAGGTGCCGAAAAGGCTATTTGCAATTTAGACTTTGTTGAAGCAATGTGCAAAGCAGGTTTTTAATTTGACTCCAAAGGAAGTTGGAAACACGTTGTTAGGTCGATTGAATGATGCGATTGGGCTGCTGAATGTACTCGTAACCAAGAGGCCTACCAATAGAGTTCGACAATATGCGTTACTGCTCAAGAGCAACGCTCTCATTTTGAATGCCTATCCGTCGATCTGTCTCCCCACAGCGTCGTTCGCGTTCCCCGACACAGAAGTGTACAAGGACGCCGATCGGGCTTTTCAAAAGCTGAAGCAACCCCATTTCGTATGGGTTCATGGCAGGCCAGTTCAAAAGCCACGCGTGATGGCCGAGCTCATGGGTCGGCACCAGGGGCATGTGACCTGTGTTGCGCTGAGTGCAGATCGTGAGTTCCTCTATTCCGCAGGGTAATCCCAATCAAAAGAAGATTAATTTCTCCCATGGCAAAACCAAAGAGGAGTTTCTAGGCTGGACGGGTCTGTGGCTTTGTGGCAGGTGGCGAGTGGGGAACTTTTGAATAGTGTCGATGCAGTGCAAGACTTGATCTTTGGGGTGTACGCGCACGGAAAAAGTATAATATTGACAACTGGGGACACGGGTGTTGTACAAAGGCGGCATGCTACGACACTTGAACTGCAGCAAGAAATGACGATGTTCCCGCGTTCTGATGAACGTAGTCTTAAGGCTATCGACGCACATCACGTCATTTTCGGGGACAATCGTCGTCTAATTAGCAAACCAGCTACTTTGGGAGGAAAAGACTACATTGTGCTGCTGAATGTCCACAGCAATGTCAACCACTTGGATTCATTGCAGGTTCATTAATTGGAATATCCGTGGTAACGAATGTGCTTTAGGTCATAGATCCGAGCGACCTGACCGTGAAAGCCTCACTCAAAGAGGCGTCCGAGACATGCTATGGGCTGGGGGTGAGCTCCGAAGTGAATGGTGTAACATTAGTTGCTGTGGGTTTCCCTGAAAAGCGATTTGTGGTTCGCAAGCTCGAAAACTTCCAGTTTTCTGAACCAATATTCGCGAGTGCAGTTGGCGGCCCCCCACGTGCCCCCATGGTCGCTTTCGAATTTTCACATGATGCCAAGACCTTGGTCGCAACTAATACCTCTCATGGATGTTGGAGAGATGGTGATGATTTCTTCGTGTACGACACTGCGACATGGAAACAGAAGGCGTCAATCAAGCATGATGTGGGGTTTCAATTTGCGATGCAAATGGTGTTTACCCCCGACGATGAATTCTTAATTGCCGTGAACACGAGCGGGGTGCTCAAGATTTTGGACATGAAAAATTTTAAACCCGTGAAACAACTCTACGAAAGGAACTTTTCAGGCTTCAGTATGGGCATATTGGAGCAAAAGGGATATACCTCTGTCGCGATTCCATCTGGCACCGGAGTGATCCTAATGGACCTGACTGGCCAATTTGACACTAGCCAACAACCAGCAAGGCCTACAATCTATCCCATGTCTATGGGCGTGGGAATTAATATTCGGATGCACCCGAACAGTGAAACCATGATTACATGTGTTGGAGGAAACTGCAGGGACCTTATCTACACTTATTCTGTGGCAAGCTTTAAAGTTGGCAAACCCGCTGTCGTGCACAAAACCACGAATCGGCCACAAGTGTTCAGTAATGGAATTTGTTTCAACAAGTACGCGTGTGTTGTGTGTGTTGTGTGTGTTGTGTGTGTGTGTGTGTGTGTGTGTGTGTATTGGTGTGTATTGGTGTGTATTGGTGTGTGTTGGTGTGTGTTGGTGTTGGTGTTGGTGTTGGTGTGTTGGTTGTGTGTGTGTCTGGTGGGATATTTGCATGGTGAATTTTTTGACTTTTGTTTAGGTGTATGACGTCACGAGCATGGCCTCCTTCGAGCATGTGCAGGTTTAACATGTGCACAACGCAAACAACAAAAAACACACAACCAAACACGCAAACACAAACACCTAAACACTGTGCCTTGTATTCTATGTAGGCAGGTATGTAGACAACAAATAACAAAACGGCTGAAACCGCTAGGATTGGTTGGGTGAGGTGGATCGA
>Ga0215285_10019_pt1 | contig 9576 bp, 9 predicted proteins | sample ZER3_1Amoeba_C21_FD_182624 | JGI IMG/M metagenome (GOLD analysis project Ga0215285, IMG submission 182624) | Enriched cells of freshwater protists from Biology Centre CAS, Ceske Budejovice, Czech Republic - ZER3_1Amoeba_C21 | ecosystem: Environmental > Aquatic > Freshwater > Unclassified ... | reverse complement strand
TCTCGATTTAGGCACCAAACGATTGCAATCCGAGCTGGCCTCCCTGATGACCTCATCTAGTTCTTCCTCGCCTCCGAGTGTGTGGTCTGTCCGTCGCTCCGAAAGAAGTCTGTTCACCTGGCTGGCCTCGCTGCAAGTGCAGGAGGGTCCCTTGCGAGGACGTGTCTTCGAGCTCTCAATCGAGATGCCCTTCGATTACCCGGTAGGGGGTCCCGTGATCAAATTCAAAATGAACAAAACGTTCGCTCTCATCTCTCACCACCCAAACGTGAGCAAAGACACTGGCGAAGTGAGTGTGCCATGGGAAGAGATGATGACGACGAATCGATCGTCACCGCCAACCATCATGCAGGCTCTCGAAGCCGTTCACAGGATGGTGCTAGATTCCCCAGAGGGGCACTCTTCGAAAAGAAAAGACGGCCCAAACACTGGTTTTCGGAGCCGATTATCGAAACTCATTGGGAAATGATTCTTGTACGATTTACACACAACACACAAACACACACACACACACACACATAAATAAATATATATATGTATGTACACACAACCACATATACGCAGACGCGCCTGAAGCCAGTGCGGAGCCTCTAGGCATTCGAAGACACCCAAGCCACGAGACGTCGGCGTGGTCTATGGCCAGCTTCGGGAGCCTCGCTTGCTTTCGCACGGAATCCTTCTTTTTTACCGCTAGTGTTCTCGACTGGATGCTGGTGTCTCTCGGGTGGGTGGTCCGCATGTGGTGCGTCGCTTTGGACGCTGAAGCTCATCCGCAGCAACATCACGTGAGCTGGTACGAAGCGAGGGCGATCGGACCGCCTGCGGTTGAGCTCCGCACTGAGGATCAACAAGAAGAAAAAGCTGAGGAAGATGAAAACGCAGAATCGAACTCTTCCGTGAGCAATCACGAACATTCGGTGTTGTGTCTGTTGCCTGCTTTTTGAGTTCTTTCACTCCGTGAAAGAAACATGGACACGCCACGAGCAAATGCATTTGTGTATTTGTATTTGAGTGTTTAATTTATGTGTGGTCGTTGACTCGCAAACTAAATATTGGTGAAGCGCGAACGGCAAGCAAGAGACCACATATCGTGGATGACGACGACTACTTTGATGTTGGGCACGCGTGTGCGAGGAGAGGACGCAACACACCGCACTCAATGCATGCAGAACGCGAGAAGGGAAGTGAATTGTGTTCTGGAGAATGGTGGGGCCGCCAGGAGATCATCTCTTGCCCAGCCAGGTGGCACATGATCGCATGGTGGCACTCTTAAGTCTGGTGAGGCGCTTGGGCACGCACACATCGAGTTGGGGATGCTGCTGCGAGCCTTAAACTTCCAAACAATCCACTGCAGGACTTTGCTGGTTTCCTTGACCGTCCACACGAGATCGATGCGTAACCTCCTCTTCATCTTTCATCTAGAGGCCAGCTTCGTCATGGCGTGGTCTTCTCTTGGTGCTCGGCATTTTACTTCTGAGTCTCTAACAAACGAACAACTCATCACTAATCTAACCTTCAGCGCATTTCCTAGAAAATCCACCCCAAATAATTAACAACCAAGAGCACGGCCGAGGTGAGTTGGAGACTTGAAAATATTGTGCGCGTGATTCATTCCTGGAACGAAATTTTTTTGGGGTTGTGTAATCACCTCTTGTTTGTAGATGTCGGAACCGGAACGGCAAACATCCAAAGTATTGGTTCCTTCAGACGACCCAGAGCGGAACAAGGAGGAAGAGGAAAAGAAAGAGCATGATTTGAAAAAGAACGCTGCGAAGGACGAAACCAAGCCCGAGGATGCAGACGGAGATCTGAGTCCTGAGGACAAAGCCTTGAAAACAAGGTTGGAGCTGCTCGTGCAGATAGTGCTCGAAGGCGCACACACAGACGAGCAAGCGGCGCTTCAAAAGAAGGCCCTTGACGATCTCCATTTTGAGATCCGCTCGGCGACGTCGTCGATGTCATCTGTGCCACTCCCACTCAAATTTTTGCAGCCCCACTACGATTCGTTCAAGAAGGCTTATGCGGAAACCAAGCGGGGAGAAAACAAATTGTATGTAGCAGACATTTTGTCAGTTATGGCGATGAGTATGGGCAAATCTGGTGCGCGAGAAAGCCTGCGCTATCGATTAGAGGGCACCACCGGGGACGTGGGTGCGTGGGGTCACGAATACGTCCGCAACCTCGCTGGAGAGGTCGGAAATGAGTGGGAGCAACGCAAGGAGCACGAGGATCAAGTTGCAGACTTGGAGCGGCTTGTCTATCAGATCATTCCCTTCAATGCGAAACACCATGCAGATGTTGACGCGTTCGACTTGCTTTTGCAGATTGGCCAATTGGAGAAAATTATCCCCCACATCACAAGTGATAACATCCAACGCGTGGCGGGCTATGCAATGGCCTCCTCAGACTACGTCCCCGACCCAGACGTGAGAATGCTAATTTTGGAGATTATTTATGGCGCCTACTTGAAACTCAACCTGTCCTGCGATGCCCTGCGGGTTAGTCGCCTTCTCTTTTATCTTAGCCTTGTTTGCTTTCCCTTCATTTTATGTGTGATAGGTGGCGATCAAGATGGGTGGTTGTTCCCAAGACAAGGAACGCATTATTAAGTGTTTTGAGAACACCGAGGACGTGTTGGTGAAGAAACAAATGGGTTACATTCTTGCTGCCCAGCGTATCGTGGTCTCCGATTTTGAAGGGGACGATGAGCTGATGGAAATCATCGGAAATGTACAACTCAACAAGAACTTTTTGAATTTGGCCAAAGAGCTCGGAGTAGAGGCCCCCAAGGCACCCGAAGATATCTTCAAGTCGCACCTGGACGGCATCCGAACCACCGCCAACGTGGACTCTGCCCGTCAAAACCTGGCCTCAACCTTCGTGAACGCTTTCGTGAATGCGGGATTCGGCAAGGACACGCTTGTCACCCCTGAGAACTCAGACTGGCTGTACAAGAACAAGACACACGGCATGATGTCTGCCGCCGCCTCGCTCGGAACGATCATGCTCTGGGATGTAGACACTGGATTTTCTGCGGTGGACAAATACTCCTTCAGTGCGCAAAGCTTTATCAAGGCGGGTGCTCTGCTTGCCACCGGTATTGTCAGCTCTGGTGTGTTGTCGGAGCTCGATGCCGCGTATGCTCTGCTTGCCGAGCACGTGGAGAGTGAAAATGTGGATATCAAGACTGGTGCGATTATGGGTCTTGGACTTGCTTACGCAGGCTCTGCTCGGGAGGACGTGTTGGAGACTCTTGTGCCCTTGTTGTACTCGCAACCTATGGAGATTGTCTCGCTTGCCTGTCTGGCTCTGGGCCTTGTGTTCGTGGGGACCGCCAATGACAACATTGCTGGAAGCATTGTGGAGGCCTTCTTGGACCGCTCTGATACCGATTTGAAGGACTCTATTGCTCGACAGATGTGCCTTGGGCTGGGTCTTCTCTTTTTGGGCAAAGGGGAAGCCTCCGCTGCCGCACAAGCGGCAATTCAGGTCTGTGAGCGCTACGTTCTCTTTCTTCTCTTCGCTCTCTCTCTCTCTCTCTCTCTCTCTCTCTCTCTCTCTCTCCTCTCTTATGCTTTTCTTAGGTGATTGAACACCCTATTGGCAAATATTTGGAAATGGTTATCACGACATGCGCCTTCGTGGGTTCCGCTGATGTGGAAGAGATTCAAAAACTCGTGGCCATCTTGAGCGAGCATATTAAGGTTCGTTCTCTCGAACAACGACACCAATGACCCAATCTATTAGGAGGACCCCACAGAAGTCAAGCCGGCTGAAGGAGAAGGCAAAGAAGCTAAAGATGCGAAGGAACCACCAAAAGATGCGAGCAAGGAAGCCAAGGTAGACCCCGCCAAGACCAAGGACAGCTTCAAGGCCAAAGCTCAAGAGGTTGCTCTCTTGGGGATTGCGATGATCGCCTCTGGAGAGGAAGTTGCTTCCCAAATGGCACTGCGTGCGCTCGATCACACCCTGCAGTATGGAGAGTTGAACGTGAGGCGAGCCATTCCGCTTGCCCTGTCGTTTTTGAGCATCTCAAACCCCCAACTCACTGTGATGGACACTCTGAGCAAGCTCACTCACGACCAAGACCAACAAGTGTCCCAAAATTCCATCTTGGCTTTGGGATTTCTTGGAGCTGGTTCGTTGATTGATTTTCCTCTTGATCTTTTTTTTTTTTTCTTTTCTCTCTCGCCCTCTCCATTTATCTCGGTTTTGTTTTGATGCGTTTGAATTTAGGTACCAACAACTCTAGAATATCCGGAATTCTGCGCACGCTGGCAGTGTTCTATGCCAAGGAGCCCAACCACTTGTTCTTGGTGCGAATTGCGCAAGGCTTGCTGCACATGGGCAAAGGCCTCGTGTCCCTCAATCCCTACCACTCTGATAACCTGTTGATGTCACAAGTAAGTATGGCCGGCTTGCTCGTTGTATTTCATGCAGGCTTCGACTTAACCAACACCATTTTGTCGAAGCGTCACTTTCTCTTGTTCTCCCTCGTGTGCTCCATGCGACTCCGTGTCTTGGTGTGTTTGGATGAAGATGGAAACTTTGTGCCCGTCTCTGTACGTGTGGGGCAGGCAGTGGACGTTGTGGGACAAGCCGGGAAGCCGAAGTCTATCACGGGCTTCCAGACCCATAAGACGCCGGTGCTTTTGGGCGCTGGAGAGCGGGCAGAATTCTCGACAGATGAATACATCGCTCTCACCAGCGTGCTCGAAGGCTTTGTGATCGTGCGCAAGAACCCCGATAGTGTCGACGTTCTCGCGGAAAAATGAGAGTGATATTTTTCATTTGAGTTTTCTTTCTTTATTTTCCCCCCTTTTTCAAACGAAGAACTTTTGGGCCTTGAAAAAGTTCGATCCCTTTTGACTTCTCAAGCCCCCGATGAAGCACTAAACCAAAAAAACAAAAAAAACAAACCCTTTGGCTGGGTTCAGAATAAAGACTTGGGCGTGTGCGGTTTGTGAACGGGGGAAGATGAAGCCGGGTTGGGTTTTGTGAAAGAACCCTATCTGCGTAGGACTTGGATGCCGCTCACTGATCTAACCCTGCATGTCTCCCACGATACCTCGCAGGCATCAACGAGGGGACTATCACATCTATCAGGTTCTCAAATGCTTTACAACACTCACTGCAGCGAGCCACAAACATGGAGCCCCGGGACAAGCGCTGTTGTCGAGCACTATTTCAACCAGAGCGTTGCCCTTGGATTAGTCTGATTGCGATCGCTCGTAATTTTGGCCTTGTAGAGTCGCTTCTCGCCTCTTTTACCTCCATGGTACTATCTTTTTGTGTTTGTTTGTGACTACTAGGCGGCTGGAAAAGGCAAATCCTCTTTCTTTGCCTGCCATTGGTGCAACTAGAACATGAAAAATGACAAAAGGATGTGATGATACGCAGTTTGACGAGTCTTAGAAGGCAAACCGGAACTTTTGGGTGTCAGCAGTGAGACGACATACCGGCTGACACCGAGTAAAATTCTTGAGCAATTGGATTCGAACGAAAAAGAGAGGAGGAGGGAGAAGGGAGAAGTGAGTGAGGCCGGAGTTTACGGAAAATCAATTTACTAGAACGAGGAACAGCGGCACAAGGCGCACGTGCACACATTCACGCCACACAACATCACATCATCCTTCCAGGAGCAAGCGACGTAGAGCTGCCTTCGAAAGTTGTAAAGGATCTGGGGTAATTTACTAGTGAAAGCGAGGACAGGTGGCACAAGGCGCAAACAAATTTTCATTCCTTTGAAAAAAAATTCCATTGAAAAAAATCACAGGATAACTTCAACACAAATATCACGCACTGGACGCTTAGCGGCTCTTCTAGGGTTATGGATGACTGAGAAAACCAAGACCCAATTCAAAGATGATACTAAGCTGCGCGAGCTTGTTAGACCTCATGTGGAATCATTCAATTGGTTTTGCGATGAAGGGCTTGTGATGATGACTGATGGGAATCCTTATCATTCGATTCATGACATTCTCATGGACCCTGTGGAAGACAAGGGCTTTCCTGCTGTGAGGATTGGTTTGAAGGAAGTCAAGCTTCAGGAACCAATGCACACCGATGATTCAAAAGACCACAGAATATTTCCTGCTGAGTGTCGGCAATTGGGCACAACGTATGAGGGCAAGCTGTCGGCCGTTATCGAGTATCGAATTGGAGATGAGGCAAAAGTGCGCACAATTTCTCGAACCCTGGGCAACATTCCTATCATGGTGAAATCAGCAAGATGTCACTTACAAAACTTGAGGCCAGAGGGATTGATTGAAAGAGGCGAGGAAGCGTATGAGTTTGGTGGTGTATTTATTGTAAATGGTAACGAACGTATTATCCGTTTGTTGGTTCAGCCCAGACGCAACTATGTAAGCGCTCTCATACGGCCCTCGATGACCAATCGTGGAAAGAACTACACACAATTTGCGACACAGCTAAGATGTACACGCGACGATCAGACTTCGAAGACCCTCACTCTCCACTACCTCAGCAACGGAAATTGCAACTTGCGATTCACCCTCCGCAAACAAGAGTTTTTCATCCCTGCCTATTTATTACTCAAATGCTTCACCGACTCCACTGACGAGCAAATCTTTACAAGCATTGTGCAAGTAGGGGGCGCCTCGAGCTTTGATCGAGCTGAGGCCCTGATCGCGCACTGCCACTCGATGAATCTCAGCAACCGCAAGGAGATTTTGGAGCACTTGGGCGGAGTCTTTCGTGTGATGATGAAGTCTCCCGTGAGCATGACAAACGAGGAAGTTGCGCAAGAGCTTTTGGACAACAATGTCTTCGTCCATTGCAAAACTGGTGCTGAGAAATACCAGTGTCTCGTGCTGATGATTCAAAAGCTGTACGCACTCGTCGAGAAGAAGATCAAGCCTGACAACTCGGATGCGAACAGCAGCCACGAAGTCCTCCTGCCTGGGCATTTGATGCACATGATCGTGAAAGAGCAGCTCCAAGATTATCTTGAAGGAATCCGCGCCGTAATCGAGAAAGATTTGCGGATGATGAGCGACCCAAACAGCAAGCGCGCGGTGAAGATCACTGACGATGCCTATTGGCGACGAGTCCTCGACCAGCAACGAGATATTGGAAATCGCATTAAATATTTCATCACAACAGGCAATTTGCACTCCACTTCTGGTCTGGATTTGATGCAAGTCAACGGCTTTACCGTTGCTGCGGATAAGTTGAATTTTTTCCGTTATTTGGCGCATTTTCGAGGAGTACATCGTGGTCAATTTTTCACAGTGATGAAGACCACAACAGTCAGAAAATTGTTGCCTGAGTCTTGGGGCTTCATGTGTCCTGTCCACACTCCAGATGGTGCCCCATGCGGTTTGCTAAACCACCTCACAGCTACCTGCGAGCTCCAAACACATCCGTGCCGGGTCGACCCGAAGAAGTTCATTCAAGTGATTTATTCGCTGGGTGTGACTCCGAGTGAACCGCAATTGCTGCGATCGAACAATGATTTACCAGTGGTTGTTGATGGTATCGTGGTCGGTTATGTGGCTGCGGAACATGCGCGCGAGTTCGTAACGCAACTGCGGAATTTGAAAGTTGCGCCACATAAAGACGTGCCGCCTCGAGCCGAGATTGCAGCGGTCTACGACTGGAACGACGGCGTATTTCCTTGCATCAACATCGGCACAGCTGCGGGGCGAATGACAAGGCCTGTGCTGCAGCTCCGTTCAAAGGGCAACCAAAGTGTGGTCGAATGGATCGGCCCCATGGAGCAAGTGTTCTTAGATATTGCGTGTGTGGACAGCGACTTCCGCGCGGGAGAGACGACGCATATGGAGGTTGTGCCGACCAATATGCTCTCTTTTATTGCCAGTATGACCCCCTTTTCCGATTTCAACCAATCCCCTCGAAATATGTATCAGTGCCAAATGGCTAAGCAAACCATGGGCACCCCTTACCACTCCTTCCCCTATCGCGTCGACAACAAAACTTATCGTATTCAAAATGTGCAAGGCCCTCTAGTGAAAAATGAAAATTATGATCGAGTCCTCGCGGATGAATACCCTCTCGGATGTAATGCGATAGTCGCTGTGATTTCGTACACTGGGTACGATATGGAAGACGCCATGATTATTAACAAAGGTGCTGCAGAACGTGGATGGGGCCATGCTTGCGTGAACAAATACAAGAAAGTGAGTCTTGCAGACTACAGAGAGCAAGGCGCGGCCATTCACAATTTCTTTTCAAACGAGAACCCGAACAAGGGATTAGGTGATATCCGATTAGACACGGATGGTCTACCCTTCGTTGGCTCGCGTGTCTCACAAAACGACCCGATGTACGGTGTGACGAACGATCTCACGAGACGGTTGAACATTCAAAAATACAAAGATCGCGAAGATTGCACGATTGAAGAGGTCAGAGCGCTGGGTGCCACTGACGGCCCGCTTCAAGAGCTTGGGCTCAAGCTCCGCCTCAACCGAAATCCTATTCTCGGAGATAAATTTTCTTCGAGGCACGGGCAAAAAGGAGTGTTGTCACAGTTGTGGCCACAAGAAAACATGCCCTTTTCGGAGAGTGGACTCTCTCCAGATGTGTTGATCAACCCTCACGCCTTTCCCTCACGTATGACCATTGGAATGTTGATCGAGTCGATGGCAGGTCCCAATTTCTCAACGTTTATTCCTTGCTGAAAAATGATCTTTAGGTAAAGTGGCCGCCATGCAGGGCCGACGTCAAGACGCGACGCCCTTCCGCTTCACTGAAGACGAGACGGCTGTGGACTACTTTGGCAAGCAACTCGTTGCTGCGGGGTATAACTACGCGGGCACAGAGACCCTCTACAGTGGTTTCACCGGCACGGAGCTCAAAGTGGAGATCTTCTTCGGCCTGGTGTATTACCAACGCTTGCGGCACATGGTCTCCGACAAGTCTCAAGTGCGGTCGACCGGTACACTCAACGCTGTGACCCACCAGCCCGTGAAGGGCCGTAAGGTGGGAGGAGGAATTCGCTTTGGCGAGATGGAGCGCGACTCGTTGCTCGCCCACGGCACCTCGTTCCTGCTGGCAGACCGTCTCATGCACTGCTCTGACTACCACCAAGCTCACGTGTGCACCTTGTGTGGCAGCTTGACCTCGCCTTTCCCCACCAATTTCATCAAAAGCGACTTGTTTGCCCTCGCTGGCAAGATGGAGTGCCGAACCTGCAACACTGGAGAGGGCACTGCACTCATTGCCATCCCTTACGTGTTTCTCTACCTAGCCAATGAACTGGCAGCCATGAACATCAAGCTCACTCTAGACGTGAGAGAAAAATAGAAAAAACTCCACCAACAAAAAACTCAAAACCACCCCCTCGCCCGCTTTCTCCAGTAACATCCCTTAGCTGAAAAGAAAATCTACCCCAGAAAAAATGCCAAACCACCAAATTAAAAACAAAGGTTTGCCCTGAATTCATTGACACTTGCGAAAAAAAGGAGACATGTAAAAAAATAAAGGTGTATAAAGGTTGAGAATACGAAGAGGGAGAGAAAATAATAATCATGTAGTGAGCGAAGGGATCGACTCCTTTGGGAACCGCACAGTTATCTTTGGGTGCAAAATGTG
>Ga0215285_10010_pt2 | contig 9626 bp, 4 predicted proteins | sample ZER3_1Amoeba_C21_FD_182624 | JGI IMG/M metagenome (GOLD analysis project Ga0215285, IMG submission 182624) | Enriched cells of freshwater protists from Biology Centre CAS, Ceske Budejovice, Czech Republic - ZER3_1Amoeba_C21 | ecosystem: Environmental > Aquatic > Freshwater > Unclassified ... | reverse complement strand
GCATTTGAGCACTTAGGGGACACTCCTCTATTGTGAATGCGGTTTCATTTCCGTTTTTTTTTTTGGCGTTTCGCAGACCCCTTTTTTAAAAATTCGTTTTTGCGATGTTGCTCCGATTGTTTTTTTCATGAAATGTTCAAATGAAAAAAACAACAAAAAATACGCACTGCAACAAATTTGCAAAATTTGGTATGCGAAAAAAAACAAGATTTCTCTCTTTTGTTTCTATTCTATCACTTGTTTGTCTTTGTTATTGTGTCATTGGTGTTGTTGTTTTTTGTTGTATGTGTGTGTTAAAAGAGTCTGTTGTTAAGCTAGCAATATCACAATCAGTGTTGTGAAGGGGGCCAGTGCGACCGCAAAGGCACTGGAGTCCAAAAACTCGGGGAGTGTGGGGGGGCGGGTCGGACGGGGGGGTGGGCGAGGCTGTGGGAGCTGAGGTCGTGCCACATACCCTCTAACAGACAAACAATAACTCCTTCTCTTAATTCTCTCTCTCTCTCTCTCTCTCTCTCTCTTTTTCTTTTTTTTTCTTTTTTTTCTTTCTTTTTCTGTAAAAATACAACTTGAAAAGAAAAAACGATGTGCGTTCGTTGTTGTGTGTGTACGTTGCGGTCGTCCCAGCGGCAGTGATATCCGAAGAGCGGTCCGTCGGCGCAGCGGAGCTCACATGCATCGGGGGTGGTGAAGGAAGAACAAGGCATGGAATAACTGTCCACACCTGGCAAAAACAAACAACTCATTCAGGGAGAGAGGAGAGAGAGGGGGAAGAAGAACAGAGGAGAGAAGAGAGATGGAGAACAGAGAAAGAGAAGAGAGGAGATGGATGCAGAGAAAGAAGAAGGGTACAAGCAGAATTGTTCGCGGTCGTATTGCAGATCGTTTGCCCAATAGTGTACAGGTTACAGATGGCCGGGGACAACACCGAACACGAGGACGCGACGAGGCAGGCCGTCCCGTTGGAGTAACAGCGATCGCCTAACGGGGAGGGAGATTACTGACACTTTCTATGCTTCTCTAAATACTATCTTATGAGGGTAGAAAGCACACTACAACACATTCAAGGGAGAACTATGCAAGGAAGAGTAGAAGGTGATGCACACTCGCTGCGAGACACCCTCAACAAGCACAAGGAACTCGAACTTGGCGCTCCTCAAGATTGACTTCAAGAACGCCTTCAACAAGATCCGGTGAGACCATGTTTGTTTCAGCAGCAAGATGTCCCTGCTTTGATGGCATCAAGTGGTACTACGGGGCAAACGAGATGATCAAAGCTCTCGCTTCTGGAGCTCAACAACCCCGCGAAAAGCCGTGCCCCTCATCCGCAGGGGAGTCCCGAACGAGGACCAAGAGAAGCTAGTGGTCCCACGACAAGAGATCGAGATGGCACTCCCAGTCGGGGACAGAGCCTTCACCTCCAGTACGCGAGGGCGACGCTTGAAGCCAGTGCTGGAGCGCCTGGAGGACTGGAACCGCCTCGCAGAGGTCTCCGATGTGTACGTCTCCCCTCCCTGCATCTGCTTGAGTTCTCTGCTCCATGGGATTAATAAACACACAGATACATTTAAATGTTCTACAAATTTCTACCATTGAGGACAATTGTGTGAGCCGAGCAAAATTGTAGAGCCACATCAGAGCATGTCTCATAAGGCGCATAGTTGCCATCACAGCCTCCAGTGCTGGTTTTGGTGCAACCCACTCCAACAGTCGACACGTTGTTGGTGCACGCTTCCCCAACAGTTACTGCGTAGCTGTCCCCCTAGGGGATCTGTCTCAATTTCTCTCCTTTTTTTCTTTTTTTTCCTTTCATTTCCTCCTCTATTTACCATGCGTTCTGCCAGCTTTTGACAAGAGAACGAGAAGTTTCCAACGCAGGCGCCCTGCGTCGAATTGAACTCACAACCCCCCATCTGCTTCGCGAAGGAGCACGACAGGGAAGAGCACGAGAACTTGGAACACTCTAATTGACTGATAAGACTGCCACTCGCGGCAAGCCACATGCACCACTGTACAATCCGCATTCCCCTAGAGAAGGCGGAAATGTTTGGAAGAAGAAAGAAAAATGCAAAGGAGAAAGTGCGGAAGACGACAATAAAATCCCAATAAATCGAATCAACTGGAACGCATCCGCGCGTGCCCCTTGATCACAACAACGAGCAAAAAAACGACCCAATTTTTTTTTTTTTTGGGTTGGTGTTCTCATTCTTTTCACAACAACAACCTTCGATTTGCACTATTTTAGGACTCGACCTTGGATTTCCCATCGAGGAAATTAGGTTATGTAACTTAGACAATTAACTTGGACAAACATTTCAAAAAAAATGTGTGCCCTTGTTCGTGAGAACATGCTGACTCGACACCATTATCACAGTACCATACTAACGAACAAAAACAACAGCAAATTGGACCAGCATATGTTTGTGTTTCATCGACACCTCAAAAACATTTTCCCAAATTTCCCGTTTCTTTAACGTTTTCCGCGTTTTTTTTTTGAAATGACGATTTTGGGAATTTGCAAGTTGGAGGCTCATATTGAAAGCATCGAGTATGTGGTCAGCGAGTTCAATTATCATATCGTGGCTGGAAACGAGACTACCGTGATCTTCTCAAGCGCTGAGAAGGTAGTGCTCGCCGTTTTTGTTTTGTTGAAACTTTGCGTGATTTCTTGGGTAAAGTGGGTGTGCTGCATGGCAGACGGTGGGTTAGATCAGTGTGGATGTGGGTGTGTGGGTATGTTATCATCATAACAAACTGCTCGGTGCCAAACTTTGTTGTTTTTTTGTTAGAACGGAACGGTGGGGTGGGTGCAACGTCGTAATCAACTGCAATGTCGTGTTGAATGGCAACTTGGGAGCTCCTCCCTCGGATTCGAGCCTGCGAACCTTGAAAGTGTGGCGTTATGCCGAAGCCCCCGATGTGAGTGTGAAGGTTGCCGCTGGCCCGAATGGCGTGAATGTGAATGTGGCTCTCCCTCCTAAGCGACTGAAGCTGGTTGAGCGCATCTGAGAAACTTTATTTGTGTTGTCCAACAAGGTTTTGTCTTAGCACCCCATCTTCCTGTCTTCTTTTCTCGCTCCTTTCCACCCAGTTAAACCCCTAAGCAACCTGGGGAAGGTTTCTGCAATTACTTTTTTTGTTTTTTCGGCTGATCGGGTAAGCCTCACAAAATCAGCAGCTAGATTTAAATAGACCCTTGCAAGAAAAAGGAATTCACTCTCGCTTCGGAGGTCATTAACATTTACCATTTGCGAGAGAAAAGGATTCAAGAACTGCACCAATGCGGCAAGCCCTTGGACTGAGATTACCACTCAAAGCTCCACAAGCGGCGGCAGCTCCAAATCGCAAACAATGTGACCAACTCACAGAATGCCACGACAACCTTCCGGTTATGTTTTGCGCACAGCCAAACCTCCGAACTCAGACAAAAAAAAAGTATTTGTTTTCAACTGGCGCAGTGTTGGTCGCGCATGGACAAAGACCAAACAAAAAAAAGCGGAAAAAACGTGGGCATGGCCCAGCACGGAACAGTTACGAGTGGGAAAAAAAATAAAATACACAAAATAACCAATCAAATATGCAAAGCCAGCCAAAGAGACACGTGGGAAAAAATGAAAAAGTGGTGATACAGTGTTTTTTGTTCGGAAAAGGGGCAGCTCTCGTTTTCTGTTTGGCACAGAAAGTGGCAAAAACGTCATCAAGTTTGTTCGTTTGTGCTGCGCATCGCTCGTTTGGATAAAGAGCGGTCATATGCCACAGGGCATTTGGTGTGGGAGGGAGAAAAAAAAAGAGGATTTCCCCTCGCGCACGATTGGACCCGAGGGTTTGGCAAAAACACTGCTCTTTTTTTAACGAGCTGCATACCACAGCAAGCTCTCGCCAGTTCCGCAATCCGAATAAATCACTCGCACTTCATCAGGAAGCGTGCCCGTGTAGCCGCTTCCGATCACCAACAGTTCCAAACTTGGGGGCAGATTTTCGTTATCTAAGGGAAACATAAAATCAGGGCCCAATCGCATTTTCGAGATGTATGGCGGCAAAACTCCCACGCCAATTTGGTGCGAGTAGTCGAACAACCCGAGCAGTTTGAGCGACTCGGGCAGAACTCCAGGAGCGAGTGGTTGGTTGAATCGCACTAGAGCGAGCTTGGTCAAGTTTGGAGGCAAAACACCAAGCGATAATGGCTGGTTGAACCCCTCCGCGAAAAGCAACGAAAGGGATTGGGGCAACACATCGGCTTCGAGAGGTTGGTTGAAGGCGGAGTTGAGACACAAGAGGTCCAGCTTGGGCGGCAATACGCCCACTTTTAATGGAGAGTTGAACTCGCAGCCACGCCGAAAGATCAGACTCGTCAAATCAGAAGGGAACACTCCTGGTTCAAGAGAACAATCGGGAAAGGTCTCGATCTCGAGCTCTGTCAAACTCTGTGGTAAAACACCTTTCTCCAACGGGTGATGCGTGCCCATCGAGAGAAAGACTAAGCTTTCTGGCAAACAGCCAGGCTTCAACTCAGCGTCAAACCCACTGCCCAAGCGCAACCGAAGCAAACTCGCGGGCAAAACTCCCGGTTCAAGAGGTCGGTTAAAAGCATTCCCAAAGGTCAGGTCAGTGAGGGAGCTTGGCAGCGATCCGCTGCTAAAAGGCTGGTTGAAAGAACAGCCAAGACGAAGCACAGTAAGAGTTGGAGGGAGTACGCCCACTTTGAATGGGCGATTGAAATGATCGTCCCAAACCAAATCCAGGGTCGTGAGGCTGGGAGGGAGAGATCCCACCTCCATTGTTTGATTGAATCCGTCTCGAAAGAGCAGATGCGAGACACCGACGGGCAGCAAATTTGGAACCAATCTTTCGTTGAAACCCTCGTTGAAGCTCAACAAACTGAGCTTGTCCACCAACACTCCATGTTGCGCCAACTGCGATAAGCTTTTTGCGAAGCTCATTTCCAGTTCTGGCGGGAACTCAATTCGGCGAATGTGTTCGCATACATCACGAGGCAAAGTGAAAATGACCTCAAATGGGACTGGAAATTGAGGGACAAGAATCGACTGCAAGGCCCTCCGCAGTGTACGACTACACTTCAGCATCGCGAACGAAGAAAAAAAATCCAAATAAGACACCAGCGTAGAAAAGACACCCAGATTTTCCAACTGGCTCACGCGCCTTTCATGTAGTTTCTGCATCTAGGGGGTCGTGCCCTAAGATCACCCGATTTCACCAACTTCAATAAATAATAAAATGGGGGAAGGCGTCGAGGGACAATACAGGATATAACAGAAACCACGCAAAAAGGCACGCAAGGTACAAAGTTGTTCGACTTCGAGTCGAGGATCGTCCCGGTTGAGAATCACGCGACACGCGAGGAGTGATATTGTGTTACTCGTTCTCCACGCTAGTCCGCAATGAACATTGTGGAGGGCCAGGGATGGCCGGATATGGTCATGTTGGACACGGTGAACGAACAGGAATTTATGAAGAACATCAAGCTTCGGTTCGACAAAAAGCAAATTTACACTTACATTGGAGAGCAAGTGGTTGTGATGAACCCTTACCAGCGCTTGCCTCTGTATGGTAAAGAAGCTATGGAAGGCTATCGCCGTAGATACTTGTATGAGGTGCAACCACACGTATACGCCCTTGCCGATGACACGTTCCGCAACTTGCGGCTGCGAAAAAGGGATCAATGCGTTATCGTGACTGGAGAATCTGGAGCAGGAAAGACTGAGGCCGCCAAGACATTTATGGAGTACCTTGCCTTTGTGAGTGGCGCCGGAGAGCCCGAGGGCGAGATCACCAAGCAAAAGGTCAAGATTGACAAAAGAAAAATTTTATTCATTCTTTTTAAGCAAAAATTTTAATTATTTACGAATTACTTCCTTTGACTCATAACATTCTGTTTAGTTGCTCGACTCGAACCCAGTGCTCGAGGCATTCGGAAATGCTAAGACCCAACGAAATGATAATAGCTCACGCTTCGGAAAGTATATGGAGGTCAAATTTAACGGTGCGGGAAAGCCTCTGGGAGGTTCCATCAAACAATATTTGCTGGAGAAATCGCGCGTGGTCTCACGTGCAGAAGGAGAGCGCTCGTTTCACATTTTCTACGCCATGTTATCCGACAAGGCACTCTGCACCAAATTAGGAATTAGTGCCAAGCCTGAGGACTACCAATTTTTGGCGCAGTCCAAGTGCTACACGGCTGGGGACATTAATGACGCTACCGATATGAAGCATGTCTTGCATGCGATGAATGGCTTGGGCTTCACGCCTGCCGTGCAAACAGTGATTTGGCGAGTGTTAGCAAGTATTTTGCAGCTCGGAAATGTCGACTTTACGGTGGGACACGAAAAGAACGTGGAGACCACTAGTCTGAAAGACAAGGCACAGACGGAGAAATTGTGCAGCTTTCTTGGAATTAACCACATTGCGCTGCAAAACGTCTTGTGTACGCGAAAGATCAGCACGGGAGTTGCCCGCAGAGGAAGTATTCATGCGATCTTCCACAACGAGCAGGCCGCAATTGCCACTCGAGACACTTTGGCGAAGGCGCTCTACCACGCCATCTTCTCCTATGTGGTGGCGACGATCAACAAAGCACTCGCGACTTCCAAGAACGAGAAGACCGAAAACGTTGTGGGTATTTTGGATATCTACGGGTTCGAGATTTTCCACATCAATGGCTTTGAGCAATTTTGCATCAACTACTGTAACGAGAAGCTGCAGCAGCTGTTCATCAAGCTGGTGTTGCGCTCCGAGCAGGAGGAGTACATGCGAGAGGAGATCAACTGGACTCCTATCGACTACCACGACAACCAGCCCATCATTGATTTGATGGATGGTAAGATGGGTTTGTACAAACTTTTGGATGATGCTTGCATGGTGGGAAGCAGTACCCCTCAGAATCTGATGGACAAGTTCAACCAGAATATCGAGAGCAAGAATTTCATCACGACTGTCAAGGACCGCAGTGTGAAGATGGCCCCGGGCGTGTTCCGCATCAAGCACTACGCAGGATTGGTCGATTACCAAGTGGAGCATTTCATCACCAAGAACAACGATACCTTCTTCCAAGATCTGTGCGAACTCGTTGCTGCCACGAAATTTGAAGGGTACATCAACCTGTTTCTTTCGTGTGTTGTTTGTTTGTTGTGTGTTGTGTGTGTGTTGATGCTAATTCTAAACCTTAGAATTGATGCCAAGGAATCGGACGATGTGCTGAAGCCTTACTTCCCGCTGCTGTCGGTGGGAGACCGCCGAAAGAGACCCAAAACCGCAGGAACACAATTCGTGGAGGATGTGTCCGAGCTGTGCGCCACCCTGGAGCGCTGCGAGCCCCACTACATCCGCTGCATCAAGCCCAACGATGAGAAGAAGATGTTTGGCTGGAACGAGGAGCGAATTCGCCACCAGATCCAATATTTGAACCTTGTGGAAACTGTCCGCGTGCGAAAGGCAGGATTTTGCAACCGCCAGCCTTATGTTCGCTTCTTCGCGCGCTACAAGTGCGTGTTGCCTGGCAAGTGGTTTCAATGGGGTGGCACTGACAAAGAAGGCACGCAAGCCATCTTTGATCACTTGAAGATCGACCCCGCGGAGTACCGCGCAGGAAAGACGCAGATGTTCGTTCGAAATGTGCGAGTCCTGATGTTGTTGGAAAACACCAGGCAACAAGCTCTGCCTCTGGTCGTGACTGCCATTGCTCGACGCTGGCGCGGATTCATCCAACGCAAGCAATTCGAAAGGGTGAAGGCAGCACGGAAAATCCAGACCGTGTACCGCGGTTTCCGCGCACGCAAAAAGGTCAACCGCATCAAGGCTGCCTGCGTCGTTCAACGAGCGATTCGTTGTTTCCGCGCGAAGAAGCAACGCAAGGTGCTGGAGAAAGCCCGCGACGATATCCGCACTTTGTACATCAAGATGCGTGCTGCCAAGCTGATCCAAAAGTGGGCCCGCGGCAAGGCTGCCAGAAAGTGGTTCCTCGAGAACAAGCGCATGATCGCCGAGGAACGCCACCGCAACGACAACGCGCGCAACATCCAACGATGGTTCCGACGTGCGCTTACCATCCGATTCGTCAAGCAGCTCGTCAGAAACTTCTGCAATTTGCCCAAGCCACCACCTCGTTTTGGTCGCTTGATCCCCTGGCCGAACCCTTTGGGCAAGGGCGCAAAATTGATCTCGCCTATCTTCCAGCAGATCCGCATGAAGCAATGGGCTCGCAGAATGGTCGCATTCCACAAGGCCACCACTGTCATCCAAAAGGATTCACGCTTGCGCCTGGACCAACGCTATGTGGTCGATTTGGCCAAAAACTTTAACTTTCGAGTGTCCTCAAAAGACGATCTGTCTCGCAATATCTATGTGGTGCCCAGTTTCGGCAAGAACGTCCAATTTCCTGGAGCCATCACCCCTGTATGCAAGGCTGCCGAGCCTACCTTCAAGAAGATGCAGCAAGCGTGGTGGGCTTTCCAGTTGCTGCGTTGGCGCCGCGCGTTGCGAGTGATCCAACAGAACTATCGCAAGCACTTGGAGATCAAATACTTGCAGACCATCAAGAAGAGCTACGACGACGAGCAGAAGGTCAACTTCGGCAAGACCAGCGCGTTCCCCGTCGCAATTGCTCCCTCTTCGAAGACTATCACGGATATTTTGCTGCAGATGCGCCATTTGGATTGGGCTCAGAAGAAAATCCGTGGAATTGGCCCGCAAGAAAAGAAGATTCTCATCAAGCAAAAACTCCTTGCTTTGGACATCTTCCGCGGTACCACTGGCTGGTACACGCAAGACAAGACCGGCAAGAACTACGGCTACAACTTCAAGGAGTGGAAGCTCAAGGCGCCGTGGGACTGCACACGAGAGTGGTTTATCTCTTTTATCTCTTTTATCTCTTTTCTCTCTCTCTCTCTTTCTCTTGCTCTCTTTCTCTTGCCTCTTTTGCTCTCTTTGCTCTTTTCACCTCTTCTAGCTTTTTCCCAAAACAACCGCTTGTCTAGGCAAGCCGATTATGTCCTCAACACCCCGGGCCGAGAACGCTTTGGGCAAGTGTGCCAAGAGCTCTTCACCCCAGGCGGCGACTCCACGGTGATTTTCACTGATGTGGCCATCAAGGTGAACCGCAAGCTCGTGTCGCAAGAGCAAGTGATCATCGTGACCGACAAGAACATCTACAAATACAACGCCAAGAAGTTGACCCGAATCAAGTTCTGCATCCCCTTGTCGTACTGCAAGGCGATCCACAAGTCGCCCAACAAGGACAGCTTTGTGATTCTCCAATTTGGCACCCCTTACCGTGACATGGTTCTGAACATGGGACACCACGGCCACGAACGCTACAGCGAGCTGATCACGACTGTACGCACTGTGGTGGAGGAGCTGACGCACACTGTGATCCCTGTAACATTCCCGACGGAACTCACCTTTAATAACAGCCGATCCGCAAAGGTCCTCTTTTTTCTTCTCTCTCTTCTCTCTCTCCTCTCTCTCTCTCTCTCTCTCTCTCTCTCTCTCTTTTCTCTCTATAAACACAAAAACACGAGAGAGAGAGAGAGAGAGAGAGAGAGAGAGAGAGAGAGAGAGTGTGAAAAAAAAAAAAAAAAAAAAATATATTTATGTGTGGTGTGGTTGGGGGGCGA
>Ga0215285_10002_pt1 | contig 9822 bp, 17 predicted proteins | sample ZER3_1Amoeba_C21_FD_182624 | JGI IMG/M metagenome (GOLD analysis project Ga0215285, IMG submission 182624) | Enriched cells of freshwater protists from Biology Centre CAS, Ceske Budejovice, Czech Republic - ZER3_1Amoeba_C21 | ecosystem: Environmental > Aquatic > Freshwater > Unclassified ... | reverse complement strand
TCCCTTTGGTTCTTGTTAGTGCGACTCACATATATATATATATATATATAGATATATATATCTATATATATAGAGAGAGAGAGAGAGACCCCTGCGCTCCAGCGGCTTGATATGTGTCCAATAAAGAAACAAGAGAAGACACTGGAACAACACTCGCCAAGAACGGGGCATGTGGTCGCAGACAAACCTTGTATTCGTCAATGATTGATTGTTAAAAACTTCAAGAGTTGGGGAGGAAGGAAGAAAGAAAGAAAAGAAAAAGAAAAAGAAAAGAAAAAGAAAAGAAAAAGAAAAGAAAAAGAAAAAGAAAAAGAAAAAGAAAAAGAAAGAAGTAGAAGAGGAAGCAGAATAAATGCTACCAAAGGCGTCTTCGGTATGACAGCAACCAACGGAATTTGTGCAGAGAGTGTGAACAGTTGAGTAAAGGGTGTTAATCGGCGATAAGACACCACGGCTGCATCCACATTCAAGAACGACATCTCCTCCGGGAGCTCGGCCCGGAATACGGGCTTGACAGCTGCCGGTGGCGGAGGAGGAACACTCCTGCCTAAAGCGACCTTTCCCCTTTTCCCCTTCTCTCTCTCTCTATTTTTCTCTCTCTCTCTCTCTCTCTCTCTCTCTCTCCTTTTTTTTTCTTTTTTTTTTTCTTTTTTGCTTTAATGTCTAATTCAGCCAAGAGAAGCGTACAGTACCTCTCGGAGTGGAGCCGAGCTCTTTTTTCTCTTTTTTGGGGGTGGTTGGTGCTTGACCCAGATACAATTCAACGTATCGGGGAGCGACAACAAGATGAGTGAGCCGAACGGAGGTGCTATGGGCCAACCACATGCGAAGCTCAGCCTCTTTTTCCCCCAATAGCAACTCACCATGGCAAAATCCCTACAAAGACAGATGTGTTAAAGCAAACTATTTTGCTTTGGGAGGATATATATATATATTGAAGTGTGCGTGTGGGTTTCAAATCTTATTGTGACCGATTTTTTTTTCTTGTTATCGTCCTCTCTCAGCTCCATCTCTGGGCCCAACCTGACGTGAATACGAGCCACAATATCGTCCTACGGTGAATGGGCAACTACCAAAGCATTTATTACCTCTCGATCACTCTTGTCTTCATCAGCTTTCGAAAGTGGAGGATCGGGCCAGAAAAAACTATCATTTGTTGTTGTTGATTTTCTTTGAAGAGTGTACGGGGGATCCATGCGCTATCCCACCCACAAAAGCATCCTAATGCAAGCGTGTGACGATATCTTCTTTTCGGGGGCGGGGAGATTTCAACCCATATTTCAACCCATATTTCAACTCTTTGTTTCCAGATGCTGCAAGCAATCAAGCTGGGTGATATCAAGACAATGATGGAGTTGCTCGATCAAAACCCTGAATTAATAGATACTCTTGACAGTGAAAATCGAAGTGCATTGCATTTTGCGGCAGAATATGGGTATGATGATATTGTAACTCATCTGCTCGCGCTGGATCCCCAGTTAATCGATGCTGTGGATTTTGAACACAAATCTGCCTTGCATTTTGCCGCTGAAAACGGCCATGAGCGAGTGGTAATACTCCTCCTCAATCAAAACATTAAGGTAGCCAATGTGAAAACATATCGTGGCTGCAGCGCTCTGCACTACGCAGCCCAAAGAGGCCACGACAAGATTGTGGCACGGCTGATTGCACAGAGTCCTCAATTGGTCCACATGACAACCGCTGATGGCTGGACTGCGCTGCACTTCGCAGCCCAAGAAGGCCATGACGAATCAGTAGCGCAACTGCTTTCTCATAGTCCCACATTGCTCGATGTAAGAGATCGAGGCGGCATGACTCCTCTGCACTGTGCAGTCAGCGGCAATCACGACGCTGTCGTGACACGGCTTCTGGCCTGTAGGCCTACCTTAATCAATGTCCCAACTCATGACGCCAAAACGGTCTTGCATTTTGCAGCCGAACTTGGTCATCACAAGCTGGTCGCGCTGCTGCTGGACCGGTGCCCCAAATTGATTGAAACAGTGACGGCAGATGGCTGGACTACTATGCATTATGCAGCTTTGAGCGGCGACTCTACAATCATCACGCAGCTTGCTCAACATTCCTTGCTGAATGCAAAAGATGTTAATGGCTGGACTCCATTGCAGTTTGCGGCTCTGGCAGGTCATCAACGAGCCGTGGAATTGTTCCTTGCAATCAACCCAGAGCTGGTTTACGACATCGATCCTGACGGCAATACCCTTCTACATAGAGTAGTTGATTTTTCTAAGCCATTCAGCGAAGACTTGATGTTCAAAGTATGGAAAATGAATGTGAATGCCTTACACACCGCCAATAATGACGCCAAAACTCCTTTTCACGTGGCGGTTCAAAGTGGCAACAACTGGGCAATTGACGCAATGCAATGGAAACTGTCCTTTGCAACGGTTTGGGAAATATTTAGCACATTCGGCGCATGCCCCGAAGAGCGAGCCAGATCAATCTTAGAGACAACGTGCGAACCAATACGAACCTCGTTTCCTTTTGATTTAATCGGGGTGATCTTCGGATACCTGGGGGTACGAACTTGAAATCAGCTTCATGCACCAATCTTTACAAAGAACAATAAATAGTTCAAACAAAAGTTCAGACCACCCAAAATTTTACAAGGACAAAAAAAAACATCAAATTAGTTAAATGTTAGAGTTTCACAGCGAAGGATTGGGATCAACGCTGTTTGAAATGGAGCTCTCTCCACGCTTGGTGCGCGTCATAGTCATTTGCAGCCGTCTGTTTTCAGCAAAACGCTTTGTAAGACATGCGCGCGCTTTCCGCACCAACAGCCTTATCATCATCACATTGAACATCAAGAATACACCCACAAAAAGGCCGATAAGCAACAAAGAAAGCACAAAGTCGGTGCTTGAATCAAGCGCCCGTTCAATTGTGAGCACATTGCCACACATACACAGCAAGATCAACAGCGACATCGCAAATAGGTCCAGCCTATCGTCAGACTTGCGGACATATGGGCGAACGAGCAGCACAATGTTGAGATAACCCAACAACCACCTAACATTTCGCTGACATCAGCAACAATGGAATTTATCCCTCCACGATCACAACCACCTGTAACGTGGGATTTTATCGTGACGCGAATCCCGCCACCATCACGTGCGATATCAACGGTGTTTGGAGTGCACCGTTCGCTTCTTGTTTGGGCGTGCCTTGCGATACTTCCCCGTAAGAGAGAAGTACGGATTACGGCTCTCAAACATTCTCATAGGTTTCCGTCCGTGGTCCAGATGTTTAACACGACCAACAATTTTACTTACCCCGATACAGCAACAGCCGTTTGCAATCCGGGATATGTCATTGCGAACCCAAAATTTAATTGCTCCACTTCTGGCATTTATTGTTGCGGTCCTTTTGAATGCACCGGACGCCTTTGTACTCGGATTCCCAACTCGACAACTTATTCCTACGCTTTTTCTCCGTCAAGCCTCGTAAACGAGACGTATTTCCCAATCAACATTAGCTACGCTTGCGCGCTAAATTATTTCACTCGAAATGCGACTGTTGGCCAGTGTACCACTTCTGGAGGCTGGAGTATTGCGCCGCCCATTTGTGTCCGTTTTGCCATTGATGAAATGTAACTTTCCACACACACACACTCTCTCTCTCTCACTCACTCTCTCTCTCTCTCTCTCCACTCACTCTCTCCGCGCGCGCGCTCTTTTTTCTTTTCTTTTTTCCCCTGCATTCTTTACCATCATGCATTCTAGATGGGTAAATGGGGTGCGGACTGTCAATGCATCTGCAACGCTGCCAAGCTACAAGGGAAACCACTCAGTTTTGCTGAAGGGTTCCTTCTCCACTGTAAAGCCAGTTATCACTTATGGCCCAAGCCCGACCCGCCAGTTTCCGTGCGTTGTTCAGACTTGGAATGCTTCGTGGATCAGCTGCTTGAGTTCTCCACTCTCTTATGGCCGTTATTGCACGGTTCTGAACTCCCTCTGGTGTGGGAGGAGGGAGAGACTGAATTTTTCAGGTAAACGTGGCATTCAGTGACTCTGCTGTGGGACCGCTCCAAATTGCCTCAATTGCTCCGTTGATGTTAACGCATGTCGCTCCAGCCATTACCACAAACACTTTGGGATTCTTCGGGAAAACGAAACCTGGACTTGGCTGGCCTCGCCCTCTGCTAGCTACGAGCACTCGAGGAGGAGACCAAGTTTTTTTTGAAGGTCCGAACAACTGCGTTGAGATTGTCTAAAGTTTACGTAGGGACCAACTTCAGTACTCTGGCATCTGTTGTCTCTATTTCCTATGGCCTCTCTCTTGCAGAGCTTAATAACGTGTGCGATTTGAACTCTGTGAATGACTCAGTGGCGGTCGAACCTAACCCATCAAATGCAGACATCAATTGACTGCCGTAGGTTTGCACAACCACTCCTGGAGAATCTGGCTCGCACCTTTTTCAATTGTCGGTGTTCGATGTGCCTTCGAATCTCCTCCGAGATGGCTATTTTTATCCACTTGGGCCCATTGTAAAGAGTGTCTATGGGTGCACAAACGTTTTCCACAATGGCACCGACAATTACACTGAAACAATCAACTGTCCTACAACTGGGGGAATTAAAATCACTATTGAAGGTACGTGAATTTTGGCTCACCACAGTTCTATTTTGTGAAGGCACAACCTTTGTGGATCCCTTGACTACCCCTGTACCTCCAACCTATCTTGTTGGGTCCACTTATGGCCTGGCGAGCAATTACACGAACACAAGCGGTCGAGAATGGGATGGGCAACACAGATAGAGTGTTTGTGTGTGAGAGAGAGAGTGAGCGAGTGAGTAGTTGTGCTTCTTTTGCCGCCTGGAACGGGGCCTTCAACTGTTATTGTATCGACAAATGCTGGGCAATCTACGGCGCGCTTCTTAATTACCTACGCACAGGTTCACACATCATAGAATGCGCGCACACGGCGTGTAGGCCACGGTGACCAAAATTCTTGGATGTACAGTCATCGGATCGGACCCCCCGGTGAACTGCCTGCGCTCTGGCGAACAAATTACACTCATCGGTAACACAGACACTCGACTAAGGAAAGGAAGAACGCTAATACACAGGGAACAATTTTGGGGCTCGTGGAGCGACAGTGTTTTTGGTTGGAGTGGGAAATTGCAAAAATGTTACCCACGACACCTCGAATCCTCATACTCAGCTCACTTGTACATTGCCCCCGGGTTTTGCTTTGCATGTGCCAATTGCAGTTTTGCAATTGGGAGGATATTTATCGTTTGTCTCTGCACCATTGGACATCTCGTACAAACAATGTGCGCCAGGAATGTTTCAAAGTGGTACTGCGCTCACATCAATCTTATCATCTGTGTGTGTAGGAAGCAGTACGACCTGTCAGATTTGCACTTCGGGTCGATTTTCGTCGAACGAAGGGCAGACATTGTGTGGAGACTGTTTTTTCGGGTCATACGCTCCTCTGGCCAATTCCACTTCCTGTGTTCTTGCAGAGGAGGGAAAATTTGTGAATACAACCGGAGCAACAGCCTCTTTGTTTTGTGCCCCTGGCACTTTTGCCCTCACACGAGGCTCTCTTGGCTGCAAAGACTGTCCCCCAGGCACCTACACTAATGTGACGGGAACTCAGGTATTCACCTGAACTAACGTTTTTCTTTTTAGCACCGCTTCTAGGCATGTTCCAGCTGCCAGCTGGGACAAGTTCAGCCTGTGCAAGGACAGCGAAATTGCACTCTGTGCCCCTTGGGACGATTTGCTGGCAATACGGGACTTCTGGATTGCCTGGCTTGCGCACTGGGCAAAATTGCCCCGATACTCGGATCCACGAACTGCACCTCCTGTAGTGCAGGTTGGTATGGCTCCAGTACATCCCAGTGTATGCAGTGCTCGCCTGGGACGTACATGCAACTTCCGGTACGTTTGAACCCCTACACACTCTGAAATGACGACCAGGATTCTACTGCCTGCTTACAATGCGACGCGGGTTTCATTGCAGCCAATTTTTCTGCGCTTGGTTGCGATCCATGTCCGAAGGGAAAATTTATGGCAGCCTCTGGAAAAAGCCAATGCGTAAGTTGTGCACCTGGTTACTTTGGAAACTCGATCGGGCTTACGGTATTTTTTGTTGAGTTTCTGTTGCATATTGGATTAGGTTTGCCTGGCTTGCAGCCCAGGAACTTACACAAACCAATCTGGGCTGACCGCTTGCTCAAATTGTGATATTGGCAGTTATGGAGCAGGATCTTATCTCTCAACGTGCACACAATGTGAAGCAGGGAGGTATTCGGATCTCGTTCAAAGCGACAAGTGCGCAAGTTGCCCGGCTGGTACTTCCCAGCCATCAATCGGGACAAGTTTTTGCACTGATTGTTCTCCTGGGAGTTACGCTCAGGTTGTTTGCCGCACCTTAAATTGAGATTAACACAACTGTCTAGGAAACCGAACGAAAAAATTGTACGCTGTGTGCGGCAGGGAATATCGCGAATGGTTATCGGAGTACTGCGTGTACGCAGTGCTCGAAGGGCACGTTCGTCAAGTATTGCTATGAATACGCATCGTGCATTTACATGTCGTAGTAAAACGGGAGAAACTGGGTGTACCGAATGCCAACCAGGTCTCTCCTTTCGCCTATTGATCAAACATTGCTTAGGGTTCTTCAATTCCATGGAAGGGCGAACAGAGTGTTCCCCTTGTCCTGTTGGATCATTCACGTTTGTAAACCGGGGTGAAGTGTGCATTTCGTGCGCCATTGGCAGATACCAAAATAAGACTGGGACTTCGGAATGCGTACACAAACAAACATTAATTGCATCAATGATGTTTCGTAGCTTTTGTGTTCGCCTGGAACATTCTCTGACTCTTCGGGGCTCACTGTGTGTCTTCTGTGTAATCCGGGCGCTTACGCGCAAACCCAAGGTGCTCCTTCGTGAGTGTTTAACCTTTGCATCGATAGGGGCTTCTGCCTGTGCTCTGTGTGCTACCGGCACTCACAACAACGCGTCAGCAGCCAGTGGCTGTGATGGTATTCGATCGCTCGTATGCACATATGTCGTGTTGTAGATTGTGATCCTGGGTATTACTCCGACTCGGCTGCTGCTATCATGTGCCGTGCGTGTCCTAAAGGAACGTTCCAGGCTTTTTCGCGTGGTAATTTCGTGGTTGCAAATTCGTGTGCGTCAAATACAAATAGGCTCTACATGCACGGCTTGTGACGTGGGCACCAGCAGTAATCAATCTGGCACTGACATGGCTGCAACGACTTGCGTGGCCTGCAGCCCCGGATCGTATCCCTGTTTTTCTTCTTTACGTGCTTACCCTATGATTAGTTATGCTCCTGTCGTTGGGTTGTACACCTGTTTGCCTTGCGAGACTGGCAGATTTGCTTCTCTTTACCACAGTTCTTCCTGTTCCTCTTGCTTAGAAGGCTCTGCAAACCCCCTTACTGGCCAAGGTTTTGTCTTCACTGTGAACAGACATAACAAATTTTCCTTGGTTAGCCTTGTGTGTGAATTGCCCTCCTGGCTACTTTGCCGAAACGAAAGGTGTCTCCTCCTCTGTAGAAGGTGAACCCTGTTGTCTTAGGTGTCACCAGTTGCCGAGCTTGTGCGGAAGGAAAGTTCACTGCACTCAATAGAACCATTCGATGTACGTTAAGAAGCAGAACCGCTGTGGAGTTTAAAACCTCGTGTGACTTTGGTTGTAGGCCCCTCTTGTCCCCCTGGTACTTTTGCGAATGAGACGGGAATGTCATTTTGCGATGACTGTGTTCCGGGCTTTATTGCTGGGCTGGCTTCCTCGACTACTTGTGAACCGTGTTCTATTGGGTTCTTCTCGAGTGTGTACCGTGGCTCCGAATGTGTCAAGTGCTCGAAGGGAACTGCCAATGCACTTCTGGGTCAAACTGAATGCGCTGACTGTGGTTTGGGGAGATATTCTGCTGTTGCCGGTAACCTCAACGGACCGGCTTTGATTACTGTTTGTCTAGCGGCCACATTGTGTGGTGAATGTGTCCCAGGAAAATACGCTCGTGAAACGCGCTCAGTTGCTTGTATGTTCTATGATACGTTCGAACCCTCATCGATGAGCCATGCTAGAGCGAGATTTTAGGTGCAGACTGTCTTCCTGGTTACTACGTAAATACCCCAGCTGCAGAGATCTGTATCCCCTGTGAGGCAGGGCGATTCAATCCACGACCCGGTGCTCAGAATTTGCCACGTGACTTACGGTCTGATTCCATTAGGCTCGGGTTCGTGTGACCCTTGTCCCGCTGGAACTGCCACTCAGCAAGTTGGGGCTGCGCTATGCGTTGACTGTCTTCCGGGTGGGTACGGTGCATTGGAGGGTCAGTCAGTTTGTGAGAACTGTGAGCCCGGGACGTTTCAGAAGCGCGGCGGTAAATCTTCGGTCTTTCTGTCTCACTTTTCTTTAAATGCAGGCTCCACTTCGTGTGATGATTGTGAGCCAGCAAGCTTTAGTGGTAATTGTCATCTGCTATTTTGGCCCAACGTTGTTAGTGAGTGGCTCCTCTTCGTGCTCAATGTGCTCCTCCGGAAAGGCGATGCCATTTTATCGGGGAAAGGAGTGCCGCACTTGCTCCTTCTTCAGTACGCGAAATTGTGACGAATGAAGATTGTTTAATTTTAGGCTCTCCCGCTGCTCCGCCAACCGACTGTATATGTGATATTGGATACTTCGCCCCTTGGCGCCTTTACAACGAGACTGGCACTCTTCCTTGTGACGTCTGCCCGCGGGGTGTGGTGTGCAAAAAGACTGGTTTGTAAAAAGAAAGAGAGGATACGACGGAACTGCTAGGGGTCACAATGGACAATATGGAAGTTGAGGTTGGTTGGTGGCGACCATCTAACATGAGCTTGGATATGTACAAATGCATTTTGCCAAGGTGACTGAGAAAGAAGGTTGAGACCCATGTGAAATTCCTTTAGTCATTGTCTGGGAGGACACAATTCCGAATGTGGTCCAAATCGTGTTGGGCTTGTCTGCAGCTTGTGCGCTGAAGGCTACGCGGCTTCAGGAAGCGGCCGAACTGGCAACTGCGAACTCTGCAAAAGCAAGGGCTCGTCGGCGGTTGAAGTGGTATTCTTGTGCTTGGCTTTGGCTTGTGGTTTGGGTTTGTTGTACTATGCAGTGCTACGCACCGAACAAAGCAACGTGAAGAAGTTGCAAAAGGAGGCAGAGTGGTGGGTGGACGATGACACTGCTATGTTGTCGCTCCAAACGAATGCAATCGAGCGCATGGACATGGGCTCCACATCTGGGTCCAGCGATTCCGATGGCACGGTAAGCCCTTTCTCCGATGCAAGCTCATTCGCTTCGCTATAGAATGATTCGCGGGACGCGCGCGATGCCGTTCTCCGTCAAATGCCTACAGTCAATAAAGAGTCGACCGACGGGCCACTCCCTTCCAACATCCGTAAGGCGCTTGGAGATGTCGGGCAAGCACAGGAGGATCGATTGGCCGAGCGCAAACAACGAGTGAAAGACAACGCAACCCTTACAGGTTTTCTTCACTCCTCTTAAATATTGAGCGCGTGCAGTGTCATACTGGCTTGTTTGTGCTACGTTGTTTTAGGCAAGGTGCGAATTCTGGTGAGTCTTTTCCAGATTGGAACCACCATTGTCGCCACAATGGACATTCCTTGGTTTGTTTTGTCGCTTGGCCTTCTTGATCCTCCTTTCAGGCCAGCGCTTTTCAAGGAGTTTTTGAATTTGTTGAACTTCGTGAATTTGGTCAAGTGATGAGTATTGCATGCGTGGAAAGTCTCATAGGATTTCGTGCCTTGGCAAAGCGTTGGCTGTGTGGCACAT
>Ga0215285_10013_pt1 | contig 9883 bp, 6 predicted proteins | sample ZER3_1Amoeba_C21_FD_182624 | JGI IMG/M metagenome (GOLD analysis project Ga0215285, IMG submission 182624) | Enriched cells of freshwater protists from Biology Centre CAS, Ceske Budejovice, Czech Republic - ZER3_1Amoeba_C21 | ecosystem: Environmental > Aquatic > Freshwater > Unclassified ... | reverse complement strand
CCGCCCCAGAGAGAAAAGTCCCGAGAGAGCGAGAGAGAGAGATGAGAGATGAGAGATGAGAGATGAGAGATGAGAGATGAGAGATGAGAGATGAGAGATGAGAGATGAGAGAGAAGAGAGAAGAGAGAAGAGACCAACACAGATTCATACAAGCCGGGATACACATAGCGTGCGCCTGCACACACGTTAAAACTCCTTCACGTCCCATGTTGACCGAATTTTCGAAGCGCACTTGCACCGACGAAGGACTAATGAAAGAGAATCACAGAGCTGTAGGAAGGAAAGGGAAAGTACCGGGGCAAACAAGCAGGCGAGGTCATCTTGACATTTCACCTGAATAACAACACATTTACAAGTCCTTCTAGAGCGAATCAACCAAAACATCTTCCTCTTGTGCTCCAATGGTTCTCAGCGCAGCGAATCCATGAGCTGCCGCATAGTGAAACAACATCTTCGACAACCGAGTTCACCTGGGCCATTGAGCTTCCCCCACCGCTGGGAAACCCAAAAAAGGAGACCCGCTAGCAGTAACAAACCAGCGGCTCCACTCAAAATTGCTAATCGGGATGGGACTTGTGAAACAAAAACAGGGAACCCCAAAGCAGGCCAGGGACGGCCATGGCGTTCCGGCGCGAGGTGACTTCACAACCTAATTTCAACGGACCATCAACGTGTACGCATGTGCTAGATTTTTGACACCACTCTTTCAGGCCGAGCCCGCAAAAAGGAGCGTCGCAGGGACCAGCGACGCGACCCATTTTTTGTATGGTGCTTCCTCGGATTCGTTAACATGCAAGAAAGACTTGCCGATTATTTGGTGGTTTTGGGCCCAAATGATTCCGGTTTTTTACAGAAGCGCCGCAAAAATAATCTGCGGGCAAACTCACATGCCATTTTTCCGATCACGCTAATTGTCCTCGAATCATGCAAGCGGGATATGTCCGATCTAGCTCCAGAGCTTGAACCTATTCTTGGTACAGATCAACAGCCACACAATTTCGGTGGAATGCTGACCCGCAAAGTGCTATGCGTCTCGCGTGCGATGTGCTTTCACGAAGACGAAGAAGAGAAAGATCGCAAGAAGTCAAGAGTGCTACAGCCAATCACAGATTTGGTCTTGGTTGGGAAAAAGGAAACTCCTCCACCTGGCTACATTCATGTCGAGGGACTGCCTTTGTATTATTCAAGGGGTCCAGAGCACGAGCCACTCATCGACATTGTGGTCATCAACACACGAAAAGAGAGTTGTCCGCCTGACTTTGTGAAAGTTGAGAAGCCTCTGAGTTCTGGACCACTCGTTGATCATCAATTTCTTTGCTTCCGGCGAAGTCATACCGGGAAGAAGGCAGTCGGGTTCGAGCCGGAGCTGTTGAGCTGCTACCCCACTACTGAGCATGAAGACTTCAAGCTTGACTTTCAGGCGGTCTCGCTGCTCTGTTTCCCAAGAGGCATCATCTTGGCGCTTGAGCCCTCGCTTCCCAGGTTCTTCACCTTCGTGCTCACTGGGGCCGACGGCAAGGAAGTGTACGGGGCCGCGCTGCTGTTCTACGAGGCTTTGGACGTCGATGAGCAGCAGCAGACGCGCTATTCGGCCAAGGCGATGTGCGTATTGAGCCACTTCCCTTTCTACCAGGCATTCCGCCAGCTGTTGAATCAGTTGTACCAAATTGCGGTGTCTCCAGATACGCTCCCGATTGAGTACTGGATTTCTTATTTTTTTCGCCGAGTCCCCATCCCGGCCCCGTCCCAGCAAATTACCTGTCTAATGGGACACGCCAAGCTTGTTTTTCATCAACCTCCCGCACTTGGTTTGCCATTGTTAGATCAGCCTCTTTCCCCGCTGTTCACGTTTTTAACTATCGATAATGTCATCACTTTGTTTGAGCATTGTTTGGGGGAGGGTAAAATAGTTTTGTATTCCAATAGTTATGAAGGGCTGACCGTTGTGTTGGAGTCCCTTCGCGCATTGTTATTTCCACTTCAATGGCAAGGCCTGTTTATTCCTATTTTGCCTTCCAATCTTTCCTACTCTTTGCGCGCTCCTATCCCCTTTTTGATCGGTCTCCACCGCACCTTCCTCCATGAGGTCCGCGTGTCCGACGAGGTGCTGCTCGTGGACCTCGACCGCAATCACCTCAAGCTACCCTCTCAAAAGCCAACTCCATTCCCAATACCTCTTCGTGTATATCTACGAACGCAGTTAGAGGCATTTGTGAAACTCTACCGACAAGTAGACACCTCGCAAGAGGATAACACCGCCTTTTTGACCTCCATAGATGGTCTCACCACTGAAGACTGCGCCCGCATTCGACTGTTGTTCTTGCGGGTGTTGGTCGTATTTTTGGCCGATTACCGAAAGCATCTGCGTTTGATGGAGGTGAAAGAAAATGCCATGCTTGAACTCAATGAAATGTTCGATTGCGAAGGACTTGTGGCCGCACTTCGCCCAGAATTTCGCCCATTTGCCAATCACCTTATGTGCTCGCAGATGTTCTCAGATTTCGTGATCCATCGCGTGCTACCTCCCGGCTCCATGAATGAGACGCGGAGATCGCAGCTGTTGTATTTCGACTGGTGTGTCGCATTATTTCATGCGTACAAGGACAAGGAAGACCGCGGCAACCGCGCTGAGGATGTTTCGGTGTCCATCTGGCCCAGCGAGCTCAAGATGGAGAAGACGCCCTCACGAGGAGAGAATTCGGTCACGCAGTCACGAAGCCGACTCTCAATTGAGGAAGATATGTCGATCAGTCACAGTGATGCGTCGAATGGGGCCAAAATCAGCTATTTCCAGCAACAATTGAAGAAAGCAAGCAAGAAGATGAAGTCTGTCAGACTGCTCAATCGCGGCGAATCGGAGGAGAGCGAATTCGAACCCGACTTTGGTCGGCTGGATGTCGAGAATTGGGAGAGCTTGGCGACTCCTCCTGAGGAAGCCATCATTTTGGCGCAGCCAGAGCCTGAGGGAATTGAAACCTCCAATTACAAGAAATTCCCCAAACTCAGCCCTCAGCAATTTGAGAGATTCGACAAGTTGGTTGGTTTGTGGCAGCCAGTTCCACGATCCAAGTCATCGACCTTCACTTCCAATTCTGACAACCACATTGCAGCGTTGACGTCACTCACGCTCAATGCGTTGAGCGAAATTGCTCGGCCCAAAAATCCCCCTAGTGACAAGGCCCTGACTCGGTCGTTAATGAGTGAGATCTACGACGTATGGTTCTTTTTACGAACCTGTGTTCCGTCGAAAGAGGACCCACATTTGCTTCTGCTTTCTCTGTTGATCGAATGTTATGTGATGATAAAAGTCACGGGGATTCCGCTGAGTGAACATATTTTCGTCGATATTTGTGTTTATTGTGCTCGAAATGGACTATATGATCACTTTCATATCTTGTACCGAGTCGCTTGTCAAGTTATGCCTCATCCAAATGTCCAATTCTTCATGACGATCTCTCAGCACTTAATTTCTTCCCGCCGTCCGAGCAATGCGACCCGAACCGCAGCAGAGGCACCTCGCCTGCCACAATGCATCGAAACGGCTGCGTCGTGTTCCTCGTGTGGATATGAGCTCTCTGGTATGGACATCATTGCAGGCATGCTTGGCTCCTCGAAGTCGCAATGTCCGATGTGCAGCGCCGAAGTGAAGCCGGAGTTGGTGGTGTGGTTTGACCGTACGAAGCACGAACGAGCTCAGTTCCTGAAACCTGCCAGCCTGAAAGCGCTTCTCCATCAATATTGGAGGCAGGTCAAAGACCAAAATGCCACCATCGAAGATGGGCCCCCTGCTGGGAGCCGAAATCTTTTGGACCTTGTACAAGCTGACGAAAGCTTATTTTGGAGTTCGTTCTGGTGGCTCTCATCCCGGGGCTCCTCCTTTGGAATGGCCGAGCTGCCATTTCTGTTCATGTTCGATGGCCCTGGAGCGGAAGAATTCAAAAAATCCCCTCCTGCCTACTCCTTGTGCTCTCCCACCTGGGGGCCCTGGAGACTGATTCGACACGGGCCGAACAGCGATTCTGGCTATTGGCAGGAAACATTGGAGCTGGCAGCCACACGAGAGGAACGGATGCATGCAGCGGCAGACCTCACACAAGTGCTGGACCCCTCGTGGAAGGAGGCTCTGACGCCCAAAGTATTGCAGCCACTGATTTTCCAGTTTTTAGATCATCGCGTAAGGGCTGGAAGTTCATCTGAAGTTCCACGCCTCTATGACAAGAGTCTTGTGGTGCAGCTCGGCATATTTATGAGTGATATGCGCCTGAAAGAGCTCAACGAAGAGAATTCTACAGCGCAATACCTGGCATTCACGGGTGCCTTTCAGGAGGCCATCGAACAATTCATCTCCGATCTCGATAGCCGCAGCGCATCCAACCAGCTGACAGGCCAAGAGGTCGACACGGAGTATCAACGGTTAGGAGAGCTGCGAAGCATGCTCGTGCCGAGGGACGTTTATGGCTCGAAGAGCCACGCCAGTCGAGCGGCGCTGGTGCTGTCCACTTTCGTTGTTGGACCGAAAGTGGACGGACGTCGCCAAAATGAACTTTTTGAGCATGTGGATTACTGCAATCTGAATTGCAGTACCCCGCAGCATCGCTGCCCTCCCCCTGTAGGCGGCCGTCTTAGCATAGAGTCCGAAAAGCGCCAATCTGTGGCCGAAAAGCGGCAATCCGTGACCGAAAAGCGACTATCTCTAGTGAAACAAGCACCAGTGCCTAAACCTGAGGAGGAAGCGGCCAAGCAACATGAAGTGAAAACACCCGAGGCAGAAACTGAGCAAGGGGGGCAGCCTGTGGAGCAATCCAACGAGCCTGGTGTGTCCAGCAGCCAGGACAAAGCACAACAAGATGTGACGGAAACAGAAATATCATCTCCGAACAATTGTGCCAAACCGCCTGACTGATGCGAGTTTGAACACTTTTTTTTTTCTCTTTCACTTTCTTCCTTCGATTTTGTTTTTTTCTTTCAAGATACAACATTAATTAGCCCGAGTTCAAAGCCAATGCGAATTCCGCTTTCTGGTTTGCCAAGGTGCTAGTCTAAGGATTTGCTCATGAGAAAGCAATGGGGATCTGCGAGTCTCGGGTAGTAGTTGCGAACAGTTTTCTCGTTGACGAACCCAACCCGTTCGTACACTGAAATCGCGGACGAGTTCCCACATTGGACATGTAACGTGACACAACAAGCGGGAACGGCCCGCTTCGGCTCGATTGTTCGCTCCTCGTGAGAGGTTTGTTCTGTTCGTTCCGAACTTTCTTTGGTGGTGATGCTTGAGGTATCTCCTACCGACGATTCGCGTGAACTTTCTTCAGTTTGTTCCTCTTGTTTGCCATCCTTTGTCTGCTTTGTGGATGCCAAGGAGTCGGTAATTGAATGAAGAACCCTCTCCATAAGTGCAAGACCAATCCCATTACCACGATAAGTAGGCCGAACACATAATCCAGCAATACAAAATTGGGGGGGATCACCTGTGGTAGTGGCGATTACAGCTCCGACCAACCTACAAACAATGTTCCATCCTTGTGCTCTTTGTGTTACATGCCGTCTTGGTAGGCTAAATGAACGAGCTTGGGACTTGCCAGGATTTGGCGGAAGAATGAAGGAGGGAAGCGAACAGGGAGTAAAGCACTCATCAGAGACGAAAGATCTGAGAGCGTGGGAGGTGTGAGATGACAAAATCGCGTCTCGGTTTCTTGGCGTGTTCGCTTCATCAAAACGGAGAAGCTGGAGACTAAATTTACGGATGATTCACGCGCAAGATGTACAGGAAAAAACACCAAAGAGAGCCAAATTTTTGGAAGATCAGCATTTCCGCCGTTAAATAGACGTTTTAGGTATGCGCGAGCCCCAGAGAAGATGACCAAGGAGGCAGTTCTTCCAGGCAAAGGGGGCCATGATCCCTACGTGGCCAAGATCATGCAGCTAGAGGCTCAAATCTTGCAGCTAAAGGCTCAGCTTCAGGATTCGGGACCTGGCAAGCTCGCTGGAGAAGTTCACATCAGTGTCGTACCTGACCCGCTTGTTCCTGATCGACCTTCCCTTGAGCTTCCTGAGTTCCCTCGGGAGTCTCCTAGGCCTAAAGTGGCAAACTTTGCAACAATTAATTTTCCAGAACATCGCCTTTCCCTCCTTGCGCAAACGAAGGCACGAATTGAGATGGATACACGAACAAAACTGCAAGTTGGCGCGGTTGTTGGTCTCATTCAATTTAAAATTCATAATTTATGTTGATGCATAGTGGACGGTCATGTGGATGTGTTGGTCAAAGCCTTGAGTTCCTCGGCATTGGCAGCCGCCTTGAAGATGATAGATGCTCTCACAGATGACGAGGAAGAATTTTCAACTGTGACCTGGAGTGGGAAACGCCCTGCCAGTCACTCACCAACCTCTTCGATGTTAGATCCACGAACGTCTGCAACCATGTTTGATGTACTCATCAAATCAAAGGACTAATATGATGATTTACATTTCTTAGTTACCACCCAGTTTCCTGGACCTAAATTCGCGAGCAGAAACTCTACATGAGGACCCTGACTCCACCAACGATGGCCAAGACGCATCGCCGGAGCTTCTCCCATTGCCAACTCCAGGCAACGAGCCGAAAACCCCTCACGCAGACGTTGGGCAGCAGTTCGTCAAGGTTGGCCTTCTGTCCAAGAAAGGCAGCGGAGGCATCAGGTACACCAAAGCATCAATAATTTTTGCAAACAGTATTGTAGGAGCTGGCAAAAGAGGTTGTTCGGCCTAACTCCGACATCCCTTTTGTACTTCAAGTCCGAGAGCTCAGCAAAGGGAGGGCTGGTGCTCACAGCCGATTCGCATGTCGTGGAGGTCAACTCCAACGACAAGGCACGCAAGGGCACCGAGTTTATGGTGTACGAAAGTAACTCGAACTCATGGAGAGCAGGAGAGAAAGCGGTTTAGGTGCATCAAGAGAACATTTTTTTTACTTGCATGCCGCCTCCGAAGCCGAGAAAATGGACTGGATCGCCGCGATCAATCAGCAGATTGACGTCGTCAAAGGAAGCAACAAGTTCCACACACACACCAACTTCAGCTTTTGCAATTTGAGTCTCATGCCTTTTTCTTAGATGCGAAGGAAAGTACGGGGAATTGGAGCTTTACATTTGGTTCGAGGAAGCGCAGTCAACGGTTCATGTATCCGTGTTGAGAGCGCGAGGCCTGCCAAAAAGCACGGGGAAGAAACTGCTGAGTCCATACGTGAAATTGAGTGTCAAGCCAGAACAAAAGCAAAAGGCTAAGAGAAAAACCGCTGTGGTGAAAAATACACTAGAGCCGGTTTGGAATGCCAGTTTCGACTTGGTGTTAGACTCGGGCCTCACCTCACAGACACTTGTGCTCTCGCTAATGAACAAAGGAACTGGCAAGGATACCACGATAGCAAAAGTGGAATTTCCATTGCTGAACGTTGCCTGCGATCAGGCTGAGGCACAGCGGTGCTGGGTGCCGTTGAATTCACAGGAGGGAGCGCTCGTGCAAAGGCCATTCACTGACGACAAATTGAGTCGCATCTCATTCGGCGAACTGCCAATCATCGTCAAGAGACAAGTTCTCGACGTGTTGGAGCCCGATAGGGAGCAAACCCGGAAATCTAGCGTCTCAATGAAACCTCCAGCACCGGGCAGTGGCGCAATGCTTCGAAGAACTATTGCGACTCCCTCACGACTGGAGGAAACTTCGTTGGAGGAAGATTTGGGCGATGTTGAATTGTGTTTATGGTTTGATGATAATGTGTCGACACTGCATGTTCGTGTGTCGCGGGGTCGCGGTATCTTAGTGAAGTCGTTGGATGGCAAAACGCCGCCAACAAATGCATTAGTGAAGCTTGAGATTCAACCCAATCTCGCAAAAAGCTCCAAGAGGAGAACAGCGATTGTGCATGACAACACAGACCCCGTGTGGAACGAGGACTTCGAGTTCGTGTTTGATGACGCTATCGCCACCAGATCTTTATTTGTTTGTGTTGTAAATATCGACAAGAAACTCCAAGAGCTTGGAGCATTAGAAATTCCTTTGTTAAATATCTCTGATTCAAATGATGCATTTCCTGCATGGTATTCTTTGTTGCCGACCATGACTTCCTTCGTTCCCCTCCCTTCGCCGACTGCTTCCGCTTCTTCCGCTTCCTCTCCAAACGCAATCTCACCTGGTAGGCGGAGTGGCCAGTCCTCTCCGCAAATTGCTCCGCAGGCCTCTCCGGCCTCACCGCAGGAGGACCCCTCCGGGGGACCACCTTCGCTTAGCCGCTCCTCATCGCTCAAACGGCGCGTATCGGCTGCAATGTCTGTGCGAAAGCCCTTCAGATCGGAAGAATCGAAAACTTCCATTCTCGAGGTAACTAACTTTAACTGTAACTTCTGATGCGAGCGAACAAATGTAGGAGGATATGATGATGCCGTTGGATTTGGGTGCCATCAGAGTCTGCGTTTGGTATGACGTGGAGGCCGAGAAGTTATTGGTCGTTTGATTCTTTGTTGTTATTTGCTCATAAATACAACAGGTGGATGTCCTGGAATGCTTCGGGTTGTCGCCACAACGAAAATCTCTTCCGTCGGTTTACGTCGAAGTGAAAACTTTGCCATCCGATTTCGTTGCCACAACCTTTCGCACCAAGAGAAAGGGCAAAACTCTAGATCCGATCTTCAATGAAAAGTTCGAGCTTGCAATTTCCAAGGATAAATGTGCGTTTCGTACCCTCGCTCTATCTGTGATGTACGCGAGTGGACGGTTCGGGAAGGACAAAGTGATGGGAGAGGTCCTTTTTCTTGTTACTTTCCGCTTGTTTGTTTCGACGCGAAGTGTGGTTGTAGGTATTGATTTCTTTGGAAGATGTACCTCGTTCAATTCTGGGGGCCACACAGACGCACCCCCTGTCCCAAGCTTCGTCCACAGTCTTTGAGCTGAATAATCTCGGTAGCTTTCTCTTCTTTTGAACACCACCATCAGTTTGACAGGTGACATCTTGTTCCTCGAAGCTGGGTTCGAGAGCTTTCTGGCCAGTGTGACGAAGGAGCACTCCAATGAAAACCTGCTGTTTTGGAGGGAGGTGCAAGATTTTTATTTGAAGTATCGGGATGCATCCTTCGAGCAGCGGCAGGAGTGCATGGCGGAATGCTATGAGATATTCTACAAATATATCGATCCGGATGGCCAATGTGAGATCAACATCTCTCCAGAGATCAGAAATCAGATCTGGAGCATTTTGACCGAGGTATTTTTGCACACCTTTTTCTATCGAATGCTTTTAGGAAAAGCAGTCCGTTGATCCCACTCGATCTTGTGAATTTCTTTCTATTGTTTATGACCAAGCCCAAACCGAGGTGACTCATTTGTCTAAAAGTCTTTTATCCGATATCTGTCGTCCACGACTCCTTGTTATGAGGTGTTTAGGTTCTCGACATGATGGCCAAAGACTCCTTCCAGCGCTACTTGGCAAGCAAGGAATGGCAGCAGTTCAAGCTCTACCTCAAGGATGAGGCGACAGAGCGTGAAATCGGCTTCAAAGTGGTCAACATGATCGGCGATTTCAATGCGGTGGGCAAAAACCGCAATAGCATCATCGGAGCTCGTGGGGGTATCGCGGCCACTGGACGACGATCACTTACACAAACTAAAAGGTTCTCTCACTTTTTCTTTTCCCTGTTTCTCTCAGTCATGCGTGATGAGCTTTTTTTTTTCCCCTTAGGCTGTCGAACTTTCGACAATCCACCATCCTCGACGCTTCTCGCTCGAGTTTCGATGAGACGATTCATTCCACATCTGTATTATCCACTTCTTCCACTACCTCCTCTCCCGTCCTCCCTTCGGGCAGCGTTTGTGCGCCTTCTTCCCCACGCACTTCTTACTGCTCCATCTCAGGCTC
>Ga0215285_10018_pt1 | contig 9925 bp, 10 predicted proteins | sample ZER3_1Amoeba_C21_FD_182624 | JGI IMG/M metagenome (GOLD analysis project Ga0215285, IMG submission 182624) | Enriched cells of freshwater protists from Biology Centre CAS, Ceske Budejovice, Czech Republic - ZER3_1Amoeba_C21 | ecosystem: Environmental > Aquatic > Freshwater > Unclassified ... | reverse complement strand
TGCCTCTTTCCCTCTCTTCTACAACTTTCCTTTTTCTTTTTTGGTGAATATTGCTCGTAGGCTCTCCTCTACTGTTATTACAGCAGACCTCCGCCTGAGGCCAAATCTACTGAATCAGAGGTCTTTTTTTTTTGTGAGAGAGGAGAAGTGAAAGGAGGGAAACAAAAAAAGTTTTTTCAACAGCCGCTCGCGCGCTCTGACAAAGCTGCCGAGGTGTGTTTTTTCTGCTTCTTCTTTCCTCTCCTCCTTTTTCTTTCCTCTCTCCACTTTTCTCTTTCCTCTCTCTGTCTCTTCTTCTTCTTCGTTCTGGGAAGTATTCTCTGTGTCTGAGGAAAAATTTTTTTTATGTGTTTCTCTCTTTAATTTTTTTGCATAGTTTTTTGTTTTGTAGGCTAACATTTTTATTTTGTTCCTCTCAAATTTCTTTTGTAGGCCAGGGCCGCGACCACGGTGTAAATAATTAGGGGTGATAATTTGCATTAACTTATGTTTTTTTTAAGTTTGTATCTACAGTGAATATTCAAAAAAAGAAAAAAGAAAACAAAAAGGGCAAGAGCAAAAGCGCACTCACGAGCTGCGCGTATGTTGTGTGTGATTTTTTTTTTCTGCCAAATCAAATTAAAGAAATTTGGTCAAAATTGAAAAGTGAAGCGAAAGTGGGGGAAATTTCTTGCTTTCTTGGGGCACACATTTGGGGGTTAGACAAAAAAAATTCGTTAAACAAAAATCAAAAAACCTTCGATTCGGCATTTCTTTTTGCGACCTCTCTGTCAAGCCAACACAAAAAAGCATTGCGACGAGCACAAAAAAGAGCAAATCAGTGCGGTAAATGTATTGCGCAATGTGTTCAACAGCCAGCCTCCTCACATTATCACACATCTCCAATGGCCATCACGACCATTCCCAGTAAAGTTCAAAAAAAAAAAAAAAAATTACTGGCTATAAATTAGCAAAAACACAAGCAACACAAATAGAGGCAGGCAGCCTAACACACAAATGCACAAACCATGCACCAAACACACAAACAAGACACACAGAAAAACAAACAACACACACTTGCGTGTGTACACTAGCGAGCGCAGCGTTTAAAGGTATAAAGAGCGTTTCAGGTGCTCTTCCCACGACAGGATGGGAAGGTCGGGAGGGTGTTTCCAATGGGCCTTCATCTTCATCTTGTGCATCGACTCCACCATCAAAATGGCGTTCTTGATGTTGCTGATCAAGGACACTCCATAGTCCACAGCGGCTCTTCGGATCTTGTAGCCATCCGACAGTTCCGCCACGTCAGCCAGCTCTCCTGGGTTTGGGATGTTGATCACCAGATCCACCTCCTTGTTGATCACCGCATCCAGCACGTTGGGCTTCTTGGTCTCCGAGGCCTTGTGCATCAGCTCGAGGGTGAGGCCCTTGGACTGCATGAACTGGCAAGTGCCGGTGGTACCGAACAGCCGAAAGCCCATTTTTTGGAGTAGCTTCGTGGAATGCACAAACTCGACCTTCGCCTCCAAAGGCCCAATGGTAATCAGCACGGAGCTCTTGGGCAGCTTGAAGTTTGCGGAGAAAGATGCAAGCAAGAATGCCTCGTGGGGGTCCTTGCCAAAGCACGCCACTTCTCCCGTTGATGCCATCTCCACTCGCGTCACAGGATCGGCACCAGCCAGACGACCAAAGGAGAACATCGGGACTTTGATGCACACGTGGTCGAGGTCCATCAAATCAATTCTTCGGGGCTTGATGTCGAGACCCATCATGATCTTAGTTGCCAATTCAATAAAATTCACATTGTACGTCTTGGAGACGAACGGAAGGGAGCGTGAAGCTCGGAGGTTGCACTCGATTACTTTAATTTGATTCTTCTTGGACAAATACTGGATATTAAAAGGTCCCGTGATGTTGAGCGCCTTAGCAATTTGCGCGGACGTGCGCTTGATGCGCTTCAGCGTCTCAACATAGAGGTTGTGAGCAGGCAACATCAAGCTTGCATCACCTGAATGGGTCCCTGCATTTTCGACATGTTCGGAAATAGCGTAGTTGACGATGATGCCCTTGTTGGCCACCGCATCATACTCAATTTCCTTGGCATTCTGGATAAACTTGGAGATCACCACAGGGTGGTCGGAGTTCAAATCCGAGGCCACGGTGAGGAAGTCCACGAGCTCCTTTTCGTGCATCGCAACGTTCATGGCAGCCCCGCTCAATACGTATGAAGGTCGCACCAGCACGGGGTATTTCACGCTTCGTGCGAACTCTTTGGCAGATTCCAGAGATCGCAGCTCGCGCCATGCAGGCTGGTCGACGTTCAAATGGTCCAACAGAGCGGAGAATTTCGAGCGATCCTCGGCGTTGTCAATGAACTCGGGAGTAGTCCCCAAAATGTTAACCTTTGCTTTACCCAGTGGCACAGCGAGGTTGTTGGGGATTTGTCCTCCAACGGAAACGATCACTCCGTGGCTTTGCTCAACTTGATAGATATCAAGAACGCGCTCGAGTGTGAGCTCTTCAAAATACAAGCGATCGCACTCATCGAAATCGGTACTCACTGTCTCTGGGTTGTAATTCACCATGACGTTTTTGTAGTTGAGCTGTCGCAATGTGCGGATGCAACTCACTGCACACCAATCAAACTCGCAACTGCTACCAATGCGATAGGCTCCGCACCCAAGCACCATTACTCCTTTGTCATCAAACTTGATGTCATGCTCGATACCAGAATAGGTCATGTAGAGGTAGTTCGTCTGTGCGGGATACTCCGCTGCCAATGTATCGATTTGTTTGACCCAGGGATGGATGCCAAGCGCAAGTCGGCGAGCGCGAACTTGATGTTCATTCACTTTCATACAACGCCCGATTTGACGATCGGAAAATCCGTACACTTTGGCCGATCGCAACTCACGTTCGCTGATGGAAGACAATTCGGCTGGTGGCTTGGCTTGCAAGGCTGCTTCGATCTCAATAATGTGCTTCAGCTTGTATAAGAACCAGCGGTCGATCTTGGTGAGTTCATAGATGCGGTCCACGGTGTAACCTCGACGAAAGGCGATGGGGATCGCGTAAGAGCGGCGATCCGAGGGATTCGCGAGCTCGTACTCGAGGTGCTCTGGGGTCAAATCAGCTCCTGCTGTGAGTTTTCCTTCGGTTTGTGGCAGCGGAGAGAACATTACGCCATCAATGTCACCAAATCCATCCATCGCCCCGCCGTCAACCATACGCATTGCCTTTTGAAATGCCTCTTCAAAAGTTCTGCCAATCGACATTACTTCACCGACACTCTTCATTGCGCTCCCGATCGCGCTGGACACACGGGAAAACTTCTGTAAATCCCAGCGTGGAACTTTCACAACACAGTAATCTAAAGCAGGCTCGAAGCAAGCCCGCGTGATCTTGGTGACTGCATTGGGTACATCGGTCAGCGCTTTGCCAAGGGCGAGCTTGGCTGCAACATAGGCGAGCGGGTAACCGGTGGCTTTTGACGCAAGGGCTGAAGAGCGCGAGAGTCGAGCATTGACTTCGATGATGCAGTAGTCCTCCGAGTTGGGATCCAAGGCATACTGGATGTTGCATTCTCCCACCACGCCCAGATGCCTGATCACTTTGATGGCAGTTGAGCGGAGCTTAAAATACTCGGAGTTGGAGAGCGTTTGTGACGGGGCGACGACGATGGAGTCGCCCGTGTGAACGCCCAGAGGGTCAAAATTTTCCATGTTGCACACCGTGATGCAATTGTCTTTCGCATCTCGCACCACCTCGTATTCAATTTCTTTCCAGCCCTGGAGACTCTTGTCAATGATCAATTGCGTCGAATTGGACAGAGCTTTCTCTGCGAGGACTCGCATACTTTCGGGGTCTGATGCGAATCCAGAACCCAACCCACCAAGCGCAAAGGCTGCTCGAACCAGCACAGGGTAGCCAATTATCTCTGCGGCTTCGAGTGCTTGTTCGACAGTCACTGCGGTCATACTTGGCGCGACCTTTTCGTTGATTTCTGCCAATTTATCGGCAAACACTTTCCGGTCTTCGGTGGCAACAATTGTGCTGATTGGGGTCCCGAGGACGTGAACCCCATACTTCTCGAGCACTCCAGCTTCCTCCAACGCTATCCCGCAATTCAATGCGGTTTGGCCTCCGAATTGCAGCAAAATTCCATCGGGTCGTTCCTTTCTGATAACCTCTTCCACGAAAAATGGCGTGACCGGGTAGAAATATACTTGATTTGCCATCCCAGCACTCGTTTGCACGGTGGCAATATTCGGGTTGACCAAAATGACTTCAAGCCCCTCTTCTTTCAGAGCCTTGATCGCTTGGGAGCCAGAGTAATCGAATTCCCCGGCTTGACCGATCGAGAGACCCCCTGATCCAAGAAGCAATACCTTGCGGATGACAGGGACGCGCGGCTGCAAGCTGCAGAGGCGCAATCTGGTCCGCCCTCCCTGCTTGACGAGGTCCACAAATTTATCAAACAAAAATTCGGTGTCAGTTGGTCCACCTCGGGCCTCGGGATGGAATTGGACCGCAAAGAATGGCTTGGATGCGTGGATGATGCCTTCGTTACTGCCATCGTTCGCGTTCACAAATAACGGCATCCAATCTTGGGAGAGCGAGGACGTATCGACAGCATACCCATGATTTTGGGAAGTGATGTAACAGAGCGTCGTCCTGAGATCAATGCACGGTTGATTCATTCCACGGTTGCCAAATTTCATCTTGTAAGTTCTCGCTCCCGCAGCAAGTGCCATAATCTGATTGCCGAGACAGATTCCCATGATTGGTTTGTCCTGCGTAAAAGCAGCCTCTACTTGCTTAACAGTCTCTGCCGCCATCATCGGGTCGCCCGGTCCATTACTGATCAATAAGCCGTCGTAGTACTCATCTGCGAGGACAGTATTGTAAGGAACAACTTTCACCTCCACGTTGCGAGTCACGAGACAACGAATAATATTTTCTTTCATTCCACAATCAAGAGCCAACACTCTAAATTTGCCCTTTCCATATGTGCGCGGTTCAGGTCTTGACACAGCAGCAACCAAGTTCGTGAGATTTGGGTCAAAAAATTCAACATCTTCGTCGTTGAACACAACTTTCCCCAAACAGGCGCCAGTCATGCGAATTTTTTTGGTTAAAGCGCGAGTGTCCACTCCATAAAGGGCGGGAATGCCGTTCTCTTTCAGCCACTCACCAAGGGATTTGACACTCTTGTGGTGGCTGGGCTGATCAGAGTAGTCTGCGACAATCAGCGCCTTGATGTGGATTTTGTCCGACTCGAAATATTTTTCCAGGCCATATTCGTCCTTGCCACTTGCAGGAACTCCATAATTCCCCACCAAAGGGAATGTCAACACTAAAATTTGTCCACTATAAGAGGGATCCGTCAGCGCCTCGGGATATCCAACCATTCCTGTATTGAAACAGACTTCACCACTGGTGGATACCTCAGCGCCAAACGAAAACCCCTGAAACTCAGTCCCATCTTGCAAACGGAACACCGCAATTTGATCCAAGCCGTTTCCATCCATTGAAGGAGAGAATCTTGCTCGTTTTTTGCTGGTGCCTTCCTCTTGGTCCTCGTAGAGCTCAGAGTTTTTGCGTGCCATCGGACCTAGAGATTTGTTTGAAAGCGGGTCACTCGAGAATTGAAGTCAACCGGCAAGTGGTGCCAAGAGGCTGCTGAGGTCAAAGGTAAAGATTTTTTTTTAATTCGACTGGACACGATGTATAAGGTGAAGGCGCCCATGCTCACGCTCCACAATTCTCTCTTTCTGTCGGGCGTGTCTTCAGGCTTTATCCTTCTGGTCTTTATGGCTGCTGTGGAGCTGCGGTTGCCACCACTCCCACAAAACTTCTCAGTGCTCGGCATCTGTTTGAACAGGGATCAGAGAAATACGAAGGCCCTGTGGTTGTGTATATCGCGTCTCACTTCCTAAGCGCAACCATTGATGATCGTGGTCTGGATGTCGTGTCGATGACTCTGGACAAGCCTTGCGATGCTGTTCAACCTTTGCCAAAAGCCAAACCTTACTTCGTTGGTGCAGTGCAGCCTGTCGTGCTTGTCCATTTTCCTCTCTGCCAAGATAATTCCACTTTCAACACGCACTGCGCTCTGAAGAAAGCAAAACTCGGTGAGAAAAATTGCAAAGAGGAATCGACAGAGTCTGCGTTATATATTCGCACCAAACCCAGCTTAGGGGAAGGGAAAGGCATAACATTCGCTCCTGGAGAGAATGCGCTGGTAGAGCCTTTGCTGAGCTCTGGCACGTTGAGAGGGAAGTATCCTAAGCATGGTCGTGGTTTTGCAAATTATCAGCGTTTCCAGAATTCTTCGGGCGGCGCGGTTGTCATGAGCACTCAGGATGGATGGCAATTACTTGGAATTCATATTGGGGCAACCGCTCCTGATGACAATTCAGCGCCGCTGACACACATTCTCCTTTCTCCTGAGCAGCTCGAGAACGCAGGAGTTAAGCCGTCCAGAACGCGGAGAAGCGAAAACCTCAGACAAAAACAGAAGAGGAAGATGAAGAGGAACGTGATGATGACACACTTTCATTGTCGTGTGAAGAAGCAGGGATGGTTGAGGATACTTTACGTTTGTTGACGATGTTAGATTACGCGGACTGACGGGATATCCTCAGTCTAGCACTCGCGTTTTTTGGTTCGAAGACGAGTTGTATGACGATACGGACAGCGAAGTATCCTCGTAAGCAAGCGTGCACGAGGAAACAAGATAATGTGCTACATGCCTCATGTTGTAGTGCGAGTAAAACATTGCGTTGAACTCTCATAAATTAGAGAAAAAATTGTTTTGTGTTTTACGATGGGGTGAAACGTTCCTTTAAGAGGTCTTGTGCTAGCAGATTTCCCTGGTCAGCTGCCAGTTGGAGCAGTCTGCGTGCCTCGTTTTCGTCCTTGTACCCCCAGTCCGTCCAGATAACCCCTACCAAGCAAGCACTGCCCTGCATGATGGCCTTGGTCGGCAGCGAGGCGGGCGAGTCTCATCGCTTCCTCAAAGTCTTGCTGCACCCACTCTCCATCGAAATACATGAATGCAAGCTCCCACTGAGCATCCAAGTGGCCCTGCTCTGCAGCGAGGTGGAATAGTTGCGCAGCCATGCCGAAGTCGTGTGGCAATACCCCTACTACTGCATTATAATAGCCCCGACCGAGATAGCATTGTGCATCTGGATCGCCTGAGCAGCAAGTCTGAAGAACCTGGCCGCCTCTGGCAAATTCTTGGGGACTTCAGCGTCCCCTTCAGAAAACAGTATCCCGAGGGCCAATTGTCCACGCGCGTAGCCCTGGTCTGCAGCAAGACGATACAATGTTTGTGCTTTCATGACGTCCTTGTCCACCCCCACTCCATTGTGATAAAGCGAGCCTAGCCGGAATTGTGCATGAGGGTTTCCACGCTCCGCAGCGAGACGTAACATTCTGACCTCCTCGCTAAGTTCTCCCTTCTCATGATGATATTGGGCAAGTAAGATGTGAGATTCAAGATCGCCCTGCGCAACCGCGAGTCGCCACCACTTGGCCGCCTCCTCGATGTCTTTTGGCACTCCCATACCATTGAAGCAAAGTTTACCAAGAAGGGGCATGCCTTCAGCAAGCCCTTGCTCTGCAGCAAGCCGCAGCAATCTCACTGCTTTGTGGCAGTCTTGTGGCACACGCTTCCCTAGCGCATAACAGGACCCAAGAGCAAACTGTGCTTGGGCGAGGCCCTGTTCTGAGGCAAGCTGGAAGAGCCTCATTGCCTCAGCAGCATCTCGATCTGCATTTTGTCCTTTGTAATACATCAGCCCAAGATTAAATTGTGCTGGAACAAGTCCTTTGTCGGCAGGGAGGCGATACAGTCTCGCTGCTTCTTTGACGTTCTGCGGAACACCATCTCCTTCAAGAAAAAGCTGTCCCAGCCTGAACTGCGCTTCGACAACTCCTTGATTTGCTGCCAATCGCCACATCCTTGCTGCTTCAGTAAAATCTTGCTCCACACCTTGTCCTGTGGCACAACAGAGTCCAAGATCAAACTGTGCTTGGGCGTGCCCCTTGCTTCGCAGCCACACGAGATCTTGTGGCACTTCCCCCTCTCCATTTGCATGGAGGCGACCAAGGCGGTGCTCGGCATGTGCTGGGTCGAGGGTGTTCCTTTTAGAGACAGAGAGCCTTCTTTGGGGTGGCAATGCCAAAGTGCGAAACCGACGGAAAGAGCAAACCCTCGCTGCGCTTCGCATCAGCAGATTTCTTTTGACACCTGCAAAAGAAAGTCAGTCAACTCGAAGTGTTATTTGAGTCAGGCCACCCCAAAAAAAAAACAAAAAAAAAAAAAAAAGTTGCAACAAAATCCTGGAAATCCAACAAAATCGCGCTAACACCCACACAGATCGAACACATGTCTGCCTCCGCATCCTCCCATCTTACCCTGATTAAATCCTCCGTGTGCTGTATGGCAACATGGTACCGGGCAAAAAATGTTTCCCCTCGCACGCGTGTGCGTCCCCTGCCCCTAATGTCGGGCAAAAATCATAGAAATCTGACTTTCTTTTGACACCTGCAAAATCAGTCAGCTCGCCCGTGAAGTGTTTTTTGAAGTCTACCCTGATGTGGTCGCTCCTGTTTGGTGTTGCTTCGGTGCACAGCCAAAAGTTCACCTTCGGCGCCGCTGGGGACTTTTCCACAGGAGCCAACTTCCTCAGCACTCTGGATGCCATCAAGACCGCCAACGTGGACTTGATGCTCGCTCTGGGAGATTTGGCGTATGAAGAAAAGAAGGTAAGCTCGTTTTTTGTTTACCCAACCATTGAAAACCCGCAAACCGTTAGGAAGAGTGGTGGTGCGAACAATGGCGCAATCGAACAACACTCTCGGACTTGTTGATTGTGCCCGGGAGTGCAGACGTGGACAATGGTGGAACTATTCAACCCTACCTCCAAGCGTGCCCAAGTTTTCTGCCAGTGACTGGTGTTGCTGGGGTCCAGTACTTCCTCGACTTTCCTGTGGGTTCTCCATTGGCCCGAATTATCATGATCTCCCCTGGAATTGGAGGCTCCGTGGCCTCGTACAACACTTATGGCAAAGATGGGGCAGGACTCACGTGGTTGGCCTCCACGATTGACTCGGCGCGAGAGGCTCAGATCCCCTGGATTGTGGTGGGCATGAACAAAAACTTCATTGCCACTTTGGGAAGCACCGATGAAGTTGGACAGGTATCCTCGCCTGTTCTCTTTCCTTTTTTTAAAGGACACAATTGAGAAAACTCTTCAGCCTCTGATGGACTTGCTCTTCCAAAAGCGCGTGGATTTGATCCTGCAAGCCTACGAGCCCGGCTACGAGCGCTCAAAGCAGCTCAGCTGTGCCACAGCGGGCGTGTTCAACGCATCATGCGTGACCGCCACACAGCCAGCTGAGCGAGGCAAGGGCTCCACCATCGTCATCCTGGGAACTGGTGGAAAGGTCTTGTATGCATGTATCTTTGCCCTTCTCAACGATGCTCGTAGACTTTGGCCAACAAAAGTAATGTCACTGATCCCGAGGCGGTGCTCCTCCTCTAAATTTGTGATTTATTATCTTTACCTAGGGCTATTTTCAAGTTGTGAGTAACCGCACTTATGGGTTTGGCCACTTTTTGGTTACTCCGGATCGTTTGGTTTACAACTTCCGTCGCTCTGCTGGGGCCGACCTTCGGGATTCCTTCACACTAGCCACCGCCCCGCGCCCCGTGTCTAACGTGACCACGACCAGCCCTACTCCCGAAAAACCTGTGGTGGTCGAAGTCAACAACTTCGGTTTTTCTTTCCTCTCTCTCTTTCTTGTTTTTCTCTCTCTCTCTCTCTCTCTCTCTCTCTCTCTCTCTCTCTCTCTCTCTCTCTCTCTCCTCTTCTCTTCTCTTCTCTTCTAGGAGCTATTTTCAACAGCAGTGTGTGTTAGATTATGCCGCGCC
>Ga0215285_10017_pt1 | contig 9929 bp, 12 predicted proteins | sample ZER3_1Amoeba_C21_FD_182624 | JGI IMG/M metagenome (GOLD analysis project Ga0215285, IMG submission 182624) | Enriched cells of freshwater protists from Biology Centre CAS, Ceske Budejovice, Czech Republic - ZER3_1Amoeba_C21 | ecosystem: Environmental > Aquatic > Freshwater > Unclassified ... | reverse complement strand
ACGCTGGGAGCTGCTCACCATAGAACTCAGCAAAGCTCTCAATCAAGCCACCGCGGATCCTGAGCATGATCTTTTGTGCCAGGTTCTTGGTTTTTTTTTGAGGCAGCAGTTTACCCAGCTTAGGCAATGGCTGTCCTTGCCAACGGTTTGAGCAAACGAGCTGTTCCAGGTTGCTTGCATGCTTCTTGTCCACAAAATGAGTGAACCTTAGGCACCTATGGCAAATCGAACCATCGATTTAAGCGCTTCAAGATTGGAACAACGGTAAACGACCTTGAAGTGAACTCAAAACTACTCTTTTTTTCCAAGGTGCAATTCCGCCACCCTCTCCACGCAGACAAGGACAAAGTGTTGAGCGGAAAAGTGCTCATGGTGGGTGAAACTCCGGATGGCCACGTTGTTTACAGGTGCGACTGTAAATTGCTTTCTTGCCTTAACCCTCTCTCGTAGAATTGCATACAAAAACGAGTATGAGAAACATGGGGACGGCAGTCTTAAGGACGCGGTCAAAGTCTCTTGTTGTTTCCCTCTCATTTCTTTGCTAGGTCGTCGACGGCGTGTCGGGCCGGAATGTGTTTTTAGTGAGCCGATTCCTCTTAGGGAAAAAGCAGCTCTAATACAGTGTGAGAATAAAATAACGAATCCCGCAGACAAGAAGAAAAGGAGGAGGGAGAGGGAGGGAGGGAGGGATTAGAGATCGGAGTTCTCTTCCTCGGCTATGAGCATGGTTGCCATCTTCGCGGCCTGAACTGCTTCCACCCATTCCTTCCATTCATCCTGAACAGACAGTGTCCGAAAGAGATTGTCGAGAAACTAGACCAGAGAAAGGCAGCGGCAAATGAAAGAGCGATTGGTTGCGGGATCTCTAAGAGGCATGTTGGCATGGTTTGACAAAATGAGGTGAACCCAAGAGTAAATGAAAGCGGGTTATCATTGGAGCTTGAGATGGAAACCTCTGCATGGACCTCTGTCTGTGTGTTTTGTAGCAGGAATGAAAAAAAAAACATAAATAGAGTAAATAGGGACTGGGAGTAATCTTGAGCGAGGCCTTGAATTTGCCTAAGCCGCGTAAGACTGGAAAAAGCTTGCAGTGACTGACCCTCTTCGATGGAGGCCATCTCGAGAATGCCATTGTGGAGATGCACAAAGTATTCATGTTCACCTAGGATTGGATCAAAGCACAGAACTTATCTCAAACAACACTACTAGATCTGCGCGCACATCCAGATACCAGAAGATGCGACTGGAGATTGAAGAGGTGAGGCAGATTCACCGGCCGGCGGCTCTCTCTGCGGTTCACTACTGGGTTGCGATTCATTGGGTTGCGATTCACTGGGTTGCGGTTCACTGGGTTGCGATTCACTGGGTCGTGGTTCCACGTGGGCTTCCATAATTACGAACAAATTCCCCTAATTTAAAGAAACCATCACTTTGAAAAAAGAAACCCAGAAAGAAGAAGAGAACAAAGAGAAAGAAGAGAAGAGCAACCTGCTTGGCTGTGAATCCATGGTTTATTTCAAGCTGAGGCTGTTCCAACACTTTTGCTCCAACCATCCGTTCCCTGATCCACACTCACTCAATCACATTAAAAACAAAAGGGAGTCTTTAGAGATCTACGTGTGGAGATACACTGACTTGAATTGGTAGAGGCATGTCGTTGCGGAATCAAAGGTTGATCCTAGTAAGCAAAAATACGTCCCTGCAAGTTTAAGATAATTTCACCCCCTCCTGTTATGGAAGTCAGGCCAGCCACGTCCATTAATTGCTGCGCGAGAACCACCGCCGCTGCAGGGTCTGGGGCGTGGTTGTTGACCACCAGCCAATTCACGAGGTCGCTGCCGCTCAAACAGCTCTCATACCGACGGAGCAACACCCTGTGCTCACGCATGAGTGGGACCGGAATCTGCGAGTCGTGGACATTCCACGCCAGTTCGAGCAGTCTCCAGCGCTCAGTGAGCTGGTCCAGCAATTCCGCGATCTAAGCCGCCCTCTCAACTGCGTTCGATTATCTTTCTATTCTAACTTGGCTTTCTATCTTATGATTTGACCTTGCCAACTTGCCCTCCAAACCCAGTGATGTGACTTGCACACATTTGCGCACCTGATATGCACACTTCGAGCAGGTGGGTATCGATCGTCTGCAAGCCAACTTCGCTCAGCAATCTTGTGAAGTGTTCCAAGATGGTCTCGAAGACCGCTGCTCGAATGTCCTCCGAAAATGTAGCTGACTCCCAAGGGTCAACGGGCTTGCGCAAAAGCTGCTGAAGGGCCGCGTGTGAGCGCCTTGCCAGTATCGCTCTGACTTTGCTCTCCGTGAGTGCGGGAGCCTTGCCAGTTCCTCCAAAGCGAGTGTCCTCATCTTTCCACCGAATTTCACGTTTGGCAATGTTGTTGTACATGCTCTCGAGGAAGTCTTGGTCGAAGTCGTTGCCATGGTTGAGTTTTCGCAGGTTGTACTTGAACCCATCTAGAGTCATCGGTTTGCGAGAGGTCTTGCCAGCACGCAAGCGGGTGTTGTGTAAGTCCGTATTGAGCATGATCATTGCAAAGGCCACTACAAGCGCTGCTTGGGCGCTCACAAAGACCTTTGGGTTGTGCTCACAATAAGTGACACAGAAAATGTCAAGCAAACGGTCAATTTTCTGGGACTCCCCTGGCAGTCGAAACTCTCCATCACAAAGAACTACGCGAATCGCATGGTCGAAGGTCATGCCGCTAAATGCAGGACCATCATGCAAGGAAGAAGAAGAAAAAAAAGAGGGAAAGGGGGTACCCAAAATCAAAATGTCTTAAGTAAGCAGCACGAAGTGCTTGGTGCTGTGGATTCGTCAAAGTCTTGTTGTCGTATTCACTGAGCGCATCCCCCACTTTCGTTTTGTCCAGTACCCCGTCTCGAGCGTACGTGTACATGAAATCACCGATTAATTCTGCAATGGAAATATCTAGGTTTTGTTCCATTTTCACTTCGTCGTCTTGGACCGAAGACTCCCATCGCAGCGCACTTGAGAACTCTTTCTTCAGTAACATAATCACGGAACGCAGCGACTCCTTCTTGCGATAGTCCGCCAGTGCTGCGTTGTGGATCTCATACCACTGAAACCTTGAGTATCGCCGCCTTTTCGGCTGCAGCTTTTTGTTCTTGTCTTCGTCCTTCACGAATTCAGTGACGTGTGAGAGAATGTGCACGAGCAAGTTCAGAGCCTGCGCACGAAGTTCTGCGGTGTGGCTCTCGCTTCGTTTTCCAATGATCTCCACCACAGGCTGTGCTAGGCACACCACGGTGGCGTTGGTTATGATGTGTTCAAACACTTTTGGGACGACGAGGTTCGGGTTGTAGTCAAAATTGTAATATACATCGATGCAAGCAGCAGGAGAAACAAATACTGTACTATATAAAACATGCCACACCGCCAGCTTTCGTAAAAAATGCACTTGAGGTGGCTTCACGATTCCATATTGGTAGTGGTTGAGGGCGATGGCCAACTGGGCGCCAAGCTCAGACCGAAAACCCCACAACACCATGAAGAGATGAAGTCCGAGTTTGAAAAAGATAGCTGACGTGTGATCCGCGCACGTGAGCAAGACTGGACATACGAACCGCTTCAACACCTCGAAAAAGGGTTCATGTCGCCATAAATAGCAGTTGGAGTGCTTCCTGACACTGCCGATAATCATCACAAGGAGTTTGAGAACAGAGATAAGAAACTGAGGATTGTTGAACGTGTTGGGACGATTGGGGCTGGGGAGCCAGGAGAGAATATTGCAACACAAGATGATCGTTGCATTGAGGGACTTGGCCAAATGCTGCACGCTAATCGAATGGCGCGAGGAGAGAGAAGAAGCCAGCGTGCTTGTGGAAGGAAGTGACAAGGTGTGCGCATCCCAGCTCTCTTTGTTGTCACTTGAACCTTCGTCAGAAGCAGCCAGGGTTTTCTTGTCATCCAACTCCAAGTGGACCGCCATATCCCCATCTCGAAGATCCCTCCTTCGAGTGTCAACCGTCACAAGATTCGTTGTCACTTGTGAGGCGCTCAGTGCGCGCACTCGCGTCGCACGGTCCGAGCCAAAATTAAATAATGTAAAAGCACTCTGGATGGAGTGGAAGAACCTCTCGCGATCCTCGGTCGACTTGAACACGAGAAACTTGCGCGTTGGCCGAGGCGGGCCAAACTGAATGAGAAGCTCACATGGCTGCACCTGCTTCACGAGTGCAAGCAAAGCAGCACGCGCATATTCTTGGGACACTTTCGTTCCCTACAACAAAATGTTTGTTTCGGCAGATAAGAGATTTTCAAATCAAAGATGGAGCAACAAATCAGAGCTGGTACTTGTTTAACTCGGCTGAAAGTGATTTTCCCACCCTCGAAATCAAACCACACGAACACTTCTGGCCTAAAAAGCTTTCTAGACGCAGAAAGCACGTCTACAATTACCTGGTAAGGTTCTTTTTCTGAGTGACGACAAAGACTTGAGGCCTAACAAACACTCCGTCGCCAAAAATTCCAAGGGAACGCGCGTACGCTTTTCCATCATCACTAGCACGACGCATCGTTGCTCCATCCACACTGTTGCGCTTCGATGTCGGCGGCGTTGTTGTTGTTGTTGTTGTTGTTGTTGTTGATGTGACTTCTGTTGTCGTCGTTGTGGTGGTGTCTTGCAATGTTGGGATCGCTGAAGCCGATGATCGTGAAGAGGAAGAAGAGGAAGAAGAAGAGGAAGAAGAAGAGGAAGAAGAGGAAGAAGAGGAAACAGGTGATAGTGATTTTTTGAGAACGAGTTCTGTGGCAATAGGTGGAGGGGGCCGATAAGGAGAAGGAGAAGATAGGGACAAAGAATCGAGACTGGCGAGATCAAGGCGTCGTTCTTCATCGTCGCGATACAGCAGGTCGAGGAAGTTGGACATTGCCCCACGCAGCTGTGGGCCAGTGGATCCCTGGAGTGCCCTCACAGCATGCCAAGCCTCATGGATTTTTGCGGCTTGCGTGGCACATTCCTTCTGTTCTGGTTTAGAATCTGTGTCCACAGACTCCGTGCATTGCAACAACACCGCCAAAACACTCGCCTACCACATGAATAAAAATTTTCGTGATAGCATTAGCAGACCACTGAGGAGCTAACAGAAATGGGAGCCTCAATTCGATACAGCGTGAAGCAAGCTTCGGTCACACGCATATGGTTCGTGAGGTCAAGCACCCCCAGAAACTGAGAGTAAAATTTCATCAAGAAATCACACAGCGCGCTGTGATGGGTCGGCTTCTCTCGACACTGCCCCTCGATCGAAGGAATCGCTCCACACAAACTTTGAGCAAATAGATTCACCTAACCGAAATTGGTCTCCTCTTCTCTCTTCTTTTTTCTCGCTCTCTCTCTCTCTCTACAGATATAAATATATTTGCGTTTTTTCTTTGCTTCTCTTCACCAAGTTGCTCGAGAGGTGGCTGGGAGGAAGCTGCCAAAAGCAATCAAGAGCGTGGCACATCAGTCCACTTCCGCCATAGAGAGCCGCAGCCAAGATTCCTGCAACAAACGATAATGTCTGATCTTTCGAGAGATCAAAATACCCACAGCTCGGGCCATGCCTTCCTCCAGCCACAACGACGCTGGCACACCATCCAGGCACTCGTCCCAGCCATCCTCGCCGTCCAGTGGCATCAGATCGAGGGCTTCTTCCCGCAAGAGACCAGCCGCATTGTTTCGGGGCGACTTTGCTTCCGTTGGCGTGTGGATGGTCACAGCCAAATCTCTGGTACCACCTGGCTAGAAGTCAAAAGGGTTCCCTTCGTTGTTATGGACCTCGTGGACTTAGACACTGAGTTGTTCGGGCAACCTACAACCATACGTCCATTATGCTGTTAGAGATCTACAGTTGTACAACAGACCAACAAACCTTTCGAGCACGGACTTTTAAGCTACAATCAATCGATATCCCCACACACACACACACACACACACACACAGTGTTTAAATCACAAACCCCCAAAATAAATATTTTCACTTTATCGTTATTTTCTGAGTCCTTTTTGCGAAAGAAAGAAGAAAGAAGAAGAAATAATTGACCACCACATCGGCTTTGTTGAATCCCGCGGCCTTCAATACTTCCTCGGCATCGCGGGCATGCTCGGGGATGGACAACATGCGGGGGAGAAAATTCTCGCCCAACTTGTTGTCTCTGCGAACAAAAAATAAATTAAAATAGAGAACAGAACGAGAGAGAAAGAGAGAGAGAGAGAGAGAGAGAGAGAGAGAGAGAGAAAGAAAGAAAGAAAGTTAAACGGTAGATAACAGCTATTAAACAAACAACAAAAATATAACAACAACAATAATAATTCACCCGAAAAATCCCCGGTAGTCCCAGGTGACGTAGGTGAACTCAGGACCATACCAGGTCATAATGGGCGAGTAAATGACCGGTCCACATTGCCCCAGCGGTTCGGCTAGCAACATCACTTTGCTCGGCTTGGCTGCGCCCTTTGGGGGCTCACTCACACGCACCTGAAAGGCAAGTTGTATGCTTAATTAGGTTTAATCCAAACACCAACAACAGTACCATGAGTTTGAGGCCATCGCGAGTGGTGTGTGTGAAGGTGCGGAAGGAGGGAAGCGGGTGGCGTGGGCGAGACACGTCCAGCCGTCGAGCGGGTCGACACAGACGACGCAGAAATACAGACAAAGCAACCAATACGAAAAATGCCACATAGAACGTCATGTACAGCAGCGCGCGACCAGCATAGTGGTGGAGCACACCAGAGAACGTGAACACATACAACCAACAAGAATCTTCGGGCAACTTAACGATCCCGATGATGGCAAGCAAGTGGAGAAACTCATTGAGAAAGAAAAAATGCACGTATCTTTGCTTGATTTTGTATTTCCCGCGACATCTAGATAGCGGGAACATTCTGAAGTTTTCCCACCAACCAAGCTGAAAAGCCGTTGACTTCTTTGTGAAGTCGACCCCCACCACATCACTCTTCAGACACTCCATCTTCTCTGCAGGCAAATGCGCCTCGGCTGATGCTCCCAACCCGGCCAACCTCACGTTCTTTTTTGGGCCTCCCCCTCGAACGGCGAAATGCTTCTTTCGCCCAGGTTGCACGAAAACCTAAGATCACAAATAATACACTTTAGGAACGGAAGCCAGACCGCACCCCGGACCGCACCCCCAAAGCATGGGATCGCGGGAGTGGAGTGAAGGGCAAGGTGCAGCTCTTTGGCTTTGGAAGAACGAAAGAGAGAAAAGAATAATGAGACATCTGTAATCAGGTATGGTCTCAGCTCGAGCCCTGGTTCATTAGATTTTTTTTTTTCATCTCTTTTTTGGTCATGGCAAAGAGGCGTGTTAGCCTGCGACAATTTCGAGATGGGCTCCAGGTTGTCAATTATAAATTATGCATAGATCTCCTCATGTAACCTATTCTCTCTTTTCCATTTTCATTTTTTTTTTCAACCAGGGAGTCGTTGAGACCCCGACTTTCGAAAGTACATGCACCCACAATACAACGCATAACTGTACCAGGACCAGAAGAGGAACACATGTGTATGGTGTGTGCGCGCGTGTGTGTGTGCGTATGTATGTATTTATGTATGTGTGTGGGTGTGCGTATGCGTTTGTGGGTGTGTGCACGAAGGAGGGGAGAGAAGAGAAGAGAAAGGGAGAAAGCGAGAAAGAGAGAAAGAATGGCTTTTAAGGCCATCTTTTGAACATGCTCGACTCGACGCATACCGTGTTCACACAGGCAAAGGAGGTCATTTCTTAATTTTGTTGCTCCGTATGAAAAAAAAATCTCTCAGGTCGAGGAGAACCAGGGACAAGCGGAAGTCCCTGTGATGTTCGACGAGGTGCAGGAGAACTTGCAGGTGACACGCGCTTTTTGACGAGGAGAGCTAGCTATCTTATCTATCTTCTCTTTTCTCTTTTCTCTCTTTCTCTTCTCTTTCCGCTTCTCTTCTCCCTTGTCGCCGCTCTTCCTCTTCTCCTGTTCTTTTTTGTTTGTTTGTTTGTTTGTTTGTTTGTTTGTTTGTTTGTTTGTTTGTTTGTTTTTTCGTTCTTTCTTTTGGAGGGCAAAGGCGGGTGGGGTATTGGAGGATATGCAAAATGGAGTGGTTAACCCCGCTTTCAGGCAGTGCTCGAGCAGATCCGGATATCTTGCAACGGTGGGGATGTGTTGTCTGTTGTTGTCTGTTGTTGTCTGTTGTCTGTTGTCTGTTGTCTGTTGTCTGTTGTCTGTTCTCTGTTCTCTGTTATTGTCTGTTGTCTGTTATTGTCTGTTGTCTGTTATTGTCTGTTATTGTCTGTTGTCTGTTGTCTGTTGTCTGTTATTGTCTGTTGTCTGTTGTCTGTTGTCTGTTGTCTGTTGTCTGTTGTCTGTTGTCTTGTTTTGGTTTTCGGCGTATTTTCTTTGCATCAAGTGAAAATGTTAGCCATGTTGACGCAAGAGCACGCGGAGGTAAATATTGTGATTCTATGTGTGGGGAAGAGATTATCAACTTGAATATATCAGGCTGAAGCGCAAAATGCCGATTGGATCACGAATTTGCATGGCAGGTGCGTCGAGAGTGTTGTGCTGTTGTGTGTTGTGTGTTGTGTGTTGTGTGTTGTGTTGTGTTGTGTTGTGCTGTGTTGTGTTGTATTGTTGTGTTGTGTGTTGTTGTTGTTGTGCTGGGTTGCGATGGATTTATGTCAGAGTGGAGACTCAAGGCCCATCCATTGGCGTGGAGGGTGTTGGGTACATGAAGCATCCGTGCATGAGTTATTTATGGGTGGATTGTGTTGTGTGTGTTTGTTGTATTATTGCGTTTGAAGGAAAATGACATGGGTCGACTTCAAAACCAAGGTTCCAAAAGAAACAAACAATACAAAGAATCGAACAACAACAACAACAACAACAACAAATTTCTCTTTAGATTGCGATGTTACAAGCTAAATCTGTTCAGCAAACTGTGGTATATAGATATATAAATTTATAATAAACAGGAGAAAGAAAGAGAGAGAGAGAAAGAGAGAGAGAGAGAGAGAAAGAGAGAGAGAGAGAGAGGAGTTCGTGTGTGAGATAGAGATGCTAGAAGAGAAGAGAGTTGTAAAGAGTGTGATGTGTTTCAGGACTTTTTCCCTTTTGACGACAATGGAGAACGGCCAATCAAAAACATCATGTAAAACAAGAAATAAAAAGGCGTTGATTTTAGCGCAAATATTTGTAGTGTGACGGCGAAAGGCAAAGCGCCTTCCGAGGTTCCCTTTATGAATCGCTTTTTGTTCCTACAACCAATCCTCCTCTCTTTTCTCTTCTCTTCTCTTCTCTTCTCTTCTCTTCTCTTGTCTCTCTCTCTCTCTCTCTCTCTCTTTCTCTCTTTCTCTCTCTCTCTCTCTCTTTCTTTCTCCTCGTACATACATACACCACCACACCAACACATATGCACACAACCTCGGCGAGACGAAAACGAGAATTTATGGTCGTGAGAGCGCTCAGTTGAGTCACCACCTCGCTGGAGACCTGGAAAAAAGAAGAAGCAATTGAACAAAAAAAAACACTGTGGGTGTGTGCGAGGAGACGCGATGGGCGGTGGTGTGTGCGTGTATGTATGTGTTGTTAATTATTGCGTTGCGTGTGTGTGAAGTTTTTATGTGTTGCTTATTTTCGTATTTCGTTCGAAGGAGAGTGCTTTTTGTGTGCTGTAACTCTATTTATTTTCGTAAATTATTTCCTCACGCTCAACAAAATTTGAAACTCTCTCTTCTCACTGCACTCTTTCTCGCTGCACTCTTCTTTCTCTTTCTCTCTTATGGACTCTCTCTTATGGACCCTCTCTAAGTGTTAGGGCGATTGCTCTCTTCTCTTTCTCTCGCGCTTTCTTTTCCCTCTCTTATCCACTTCTCACTTTCGAACGGCCACCTTCCCATATTGAGTTCGCAGCAATCAAAGCGAGGCGCA
>Ga0215285_10016_pt1 | contig 10046 bp, 7 predicted proteins | sample ZER3_1Amoeba_C21_FD_182624 | JGI IMG/M metagenome (GOLD analysis project Ga0215285, IMG submission 182624) | Enriched cells of freshwater protists from Biology Centre CAS, Ceske Budejovice, Czech Republic - ZER3_1Amoeba_C21 | ecosystem: Environmental > Aquatic > Freshwater > Unclassified ... | reverse complement strand
AAGCAAGTTTTTTTTTTTGGAGCCTTTTTCACCAACCAGGTCAAGTTCCACAATTATAAACAAAAAACAAACAAAATTTTGGAAAAAAAAGGCTCAAAGTTTTCTTGCCACTTGGAACGAAATCCCTTGCCACTTCCTTGGGTGGTTTCGTCCGTTTGGTTTGACAACAAATCCAAGAGTGATTCGGTCGACCCGCACCACAAATATTTGGTAAAAGCGACCGTATGTTACTTTTGCACTGCGTGAAATCTTGCGTGCGTGCACAATAAGGCTTAACACTGCGACAAAAACTCGTAGGGCCCAACTGCGCACGCGCAGGTTTTTCTTTAACGATCTTGTTGGTCACCAACCTTCCTTCTCCTCGTTAGGTGCAAATGACGATCCACTCTGACTTGACGTCTACTGCAATCTATATCACCTGCATCCTTGGGCCTCTGCATCTGATCTGTGTATTTGGTTGATTTTTGCTCTGTGTAAATTTGGTTGATTTTTGATCTGTGCATCGAAAGAAGCCTCAATTTAGGAGTTTTCTTGGGACGAAATACACCCCATTTCGCAGCTCGCGCCCCGAAGGTTTTTGTTTGTTGATTGTTGTTTTTTAATCCTGAATGAGCTGCTCATTGTTGGGTGTTTAGCTTGCTCTTGGGGGTTTGATCGCAAAAGCACTGTCGTTCTTTTGCATCTCTTGGCTGTTTTTGGATCCCAATTGTCCTTGCATAATGACGATCATCATGTGGTGGCTCGATTGGATTGCCAATGGGTGGTACGTGCTTCAAAAAGTGATCTTGTTGTGGAGATGCGAAATCCAAGCCGCTCTGGATCATAAAGTCACTCACATTCACTGTACACGAGGGGAGGGGAGGAGGGAACGTATCCTTTCCACATTGTCAATTTCCAATTTTACTTAGTCCTCAATGTCCATTGACAAGAACATGTTTGTTCGCTTCCGCCAAATGCTCCTCCCAAGGTCTTCTTGACAACAGACACATTCTCAACAAGACCAAGCCCAAAACATTGGAAGTTTTCGCAAGCCTTCTCGTTCATATTTGTTCTATTTAGGACCCAGTCATTGGTTATGTTCGGGATTTTTGCCTACTGTGCCAGTTATAATATCGTGCTACTCATCGTTTATTCCGATCTCGCTATGAAGCCCTGCATGACGGACCACGTTGCGGTTTGCTCTTCTTCCGAGTTGAGAAGGCGTGAGTGAGCTTAATACAACATGTCCACCTGGGTTGCAATTTGTCTTGCAGGATAATCCCTTGGTGTTGATCGAGATTATTATGTGCTGGGTCGCATTCATCCCTCTGATGGTCAGCCACCCTCTCTATCTCCGCAATTAACACTCAACACAACCATCAACAACACCCCCGCTTCGTTCTAGACATGTTCTTCCTGGAGTATGCGCCAGTTGAAGAAATTCCCAGACGACAACTGGAAGGTCTATTCCGAAGCCCGGCTTGAGACTCCCTACACCTTGTTCGCCGCCATCTCTTGCGTAATCCACCCACCAACACCAATCACTACCATCACACACAACATCAGCACGCCAAAAGTGTTTTCGTTTTAGATGATTGCGCTCATCGTGATTCCGTCAGTGGATGGCATTGTCTATATACATTTCGTGATGCCCTGGGTTGGGTCTGTGCTTCATTTCGTGTTGCCACTTCACCTCCACCGACAAATGCGGGAACAGCTCGCGAATTTGGACATGGAGTCGTTAGCTTCATTTGACAAGCTCTTGCAGGTGCTTGGTGTGTTGTGTTGTGTGAGGCTGATTCTGTTAGAATGAGCCATTTCTGCAAGCCTTTAGCAATTTCTTAAAGAAAGAATTTTCCAGTGAAAATCTGTTCTTCTGGTTCGTGTGTGTGTGTTTTTTTTTTCCATCATCGTATGTTTACTGTTCTTGAGTTGGATCAAATTTTTCTTTTAGGCGTGAGGTCCAAAGTCTGAAGGTTCCTTTCTCACACTCTCTCCCTCCCTTTTGCTTTGTTTTTGGGGTGACATGCTCTTCCTTGTAGCAAAAATATGGAGGGCTTTTGCCTGAGGCTCAGCGACCAAATCAATACGTTCACCTCTTTCTTTCATGAGAAAAAAGAAGAAGAAAGTGTATGTGAAATGCACTTGTCGTTGTGGTTGTTTTGGCGGTTGGCCTGATGCAACTTGTGCTAGGATTCCCCCCCGGGTGATGATGAAGAATTTGCGATCTGGCTGAGAGCTGCTGTCACCAAATTCGAGCATTTAGGTCGCTTGCGTACTGTGGTGCGTATTGTGATGTGTACTGTGGTGTGTATTTCCGTATTCACGCATTTTCCTCAGGATCGCAATTTGTTGGATCAACGGCTCCTTGGTCTCTCTCTCATCTCTCTCTCTCTCTCTCTCTCTCTCTCTCTCGGATGCAAATAGGTAATTTCTATTTTGTTGTTGACAACTTCGAATTGACAATCCTCTTAGGCAAATTAACATCTCGGGTTTTACAGGTCAACTCACAATTCTCGGCTCTTTTCTAATTGTTTGTTTTTTCATCTAATTAAAGTAACTTATTCTCACTTTTGTCTCTTTTTTTAGCTCAAGACCTGGAGAAAGCGATGCAGAAGACTCATGGTGCAGCCGATGGGCCTTTGACCGAGCTGCAGGAGGCGCTCGAGGAAACCCTGTTGGCACTTGTGGTGGTGCAGCACGAAGTGTTCGAGCTGTTGAGAAAGGACCCTTACCCCAGGTCTGAGAAGAGTTTAGTTGTCCTTAGGAGTCAGTTCCCGCACCCTCTGCTTTTTTTCTTCTTTTTCTCCTTCCCTCCCTCTCTTTCTAGATGTGATGTATCCACATCCACATGTGTTTGTAGTAACAGCCGTCCCCTGTAGGTTCTTGTTGACCCAGGCCGCGCTCGAGCTCAACAAAGATAACAACTTCAAGCGTTTGTTGGCTTCCGAGAAGTTAGAAGACGAGGCGAACAAACACACCAGCAGCAACAAGGAGTCTGAGGAGAAGAGCAACAACTCGAGCAACAACAACTCGAAGGGCTCGGAGAAGAAATCGGAGAAGAAGTCCGCGCGTGGAAGCAAAGATCAGAAATCACGCACGCGCACCTCCGAGAGCGAGCACAATGTGGAGATGTCCCCCGCCAAGCAAAAGCAGTCGACACTGCAAGTGCGAAGCAGCATGTCGCCACGAAAGAATAGCAAGAGAGGAGGAGATCTTCCCTTGATCAGGGGAGGCAGCCAAGGAGAGAAGGCGTCTACGTCGGAACAGCAATCACCGGAGACGATCGAAGAGAGGCCCGAGGAACATCAATCCGATCATCAATCGGAGCCTCGAAGCTTTAGTACAAGCGTCGATCGATCGTCTGACCAGCCACTGCAACTTCCACAGCAGTCGGACCGTAGTTTCGCAGACCCAAGCCCCCGCCAATCTGAAGTGCTTGAGCGCAATGCGTCAGTTGAGAGTGTGTAAAGAGCCCGAAAACAAAAAACAAAAAAAAACAAGAAAGTAGAGGGGAGCGAAAGAAGAAAAAGATGAGCTTTTATTTATTTATCGTGTTTTAGGAGAGACCTTTCAAATTTTTGAAAGTTTTCTTTTTTCTTTTTTCCCTGTACTTTTCCCCTCTTCTTTGTTGAGGTGTTGTATTATTTCTGTGCGCGTTTTTCGGAGGGTTTTCAATAGCGACTTCATCACGCCTAAACACTAACACAAATCCTAGAGATTTAAGCCACTTTTAAGTGGGCGTACTAAGAGTTGTAAAAAAAACACAAAAAAAATAATAAGATTTCTTTCCAACTCAAATATCGCGTTCTCCTCTCTTCCTCTCTTTTTTATTTTTTTTTTCTTCCCTTTGCTTTTTGTGACAAAGAGATGGGAGATTTATAATAAAGATTTCTGTGGATGTTCTCGGACTAATTACTCCATTTCCCAGTAAGCACTTCGTTTCTCTAGTTTTACTTCTCTGGTTTTGTGGGGCCGCCAAGAGGACAGCTTGCAAGAATATATCGCAGTCGGGAAGAACGGGGCTTAGTTGCCCCTGCAACACAGAAACCTCGTATCGATTGTTGACCGTGAGGGAAGGGTTTGCGAGGAAGGCAATTAACATTTCATTTTTCACTTCGGTTCTTGTTAATGTCCATTTATTTCACGAGGTTGCTGTGAATTCCAAATATGCAGGAACGGAAGAATGGCGATCTCTCGACACCACGGCGAGTATTGTTACCTCTTTGCTTTGTTTTGAACCTGTCATTTTTCTTGCTTAGATGCTCAGACATGTCAGACTCACGTCAATCCCTTTGTTGCTTGTGTCGTGGGCAAGATGAGCTCCAATCACACGCTCTGTACACCTTTTTGTTGCACTCCTTCCTGGGTCCTATTCTCGCAGACGAGAAGAGAGGAGAGAAGAGAAAGAGAGAGAGAGAGAAGAAAGAGAGAAGAGAGAGAAGAAAGAAATAAGAAAGGCAAGAGGGAAGAGAAACAGTGGGAGAAGAGAAGGAGAAAAAGAAAAAGGGAGAAGGAAAATGAGAATAATGAAAATGAGGATGTGGTATTTGGCAAGCGCGATGCCAATTGTCCTCCTACTGACTCCCGACTGCGTTCTTGCTCCTACACACCGGTATGCTGCGGCACGTATCGATGTCTCGTACGTACTCATGGTACAGAGAAAAAAAATCGGGTCATGGTGTCTAACACTGCTCACCATTTCGATCGCCAAAAGATCATGAATCATCAAGAAAGCCATGCGGGCAACATTCCCAAATGGCATCCTTCCTCAATGCTTCTCTAATTCTAAATCACAAAAACGTGTGATAAGCTATTGGGAGTTTGGTGAGCCAAGGCCTGATCTTCATCTCGACTGCAAAACGAGCAAGAAGTTGTGTTCTGCGTCTCATACGCATGAATTCCTTCAAGCCTCCTTCAAGTACTCAACAAATTAACCTTGAACGAAGGTCTGAAACTTTTCCTGGAGTTTCTACTAGAAGTTCAACAAAGAAAACGTAACCAAGGGACGAAACAACATCCCACGACTCTAATGTATGAATGCGATGCCACAGTCCCATAACCAAAAATATTCTTAGGAATCTCCGTGATTTTAACGTTTCTAGATTTTTTTCTGCGCAGAATTCACGTGATACTGTTTGCTTCTTTTGCCGAGAACGCGAACGATGGTTCTCGCTTCCCCGATCGACGTGATTAGAAGCGTTCTTGTGAACTGGGTATTTCCATGTCTGAGATTAGCAATTCCTTCTGCCTTGTCGGTGATTGGAATTCTATTTTGTTATTACGGAATCCAGCTATGGCTGGCTGTTGTTCAATCCATTACCATTGATTCCTTCTATTACCTCACTAACCTCGTTCCCATTGTGTCCGAAACGAATCTCATTGCGATTGGATGGCTGGCTTTAGTGATTACTATCTGGAGCTATGAATTGAATATGCTCTGGGTGCGCAACATGTGGATGCTGGCTATTGTGCCACTAACCTTCACCCTCATCAAATTTTTTGTGATTTGTATTGTTCCAGCAAAGACATTCGATCCCTTCGCATTGAAGGGGTGGCTGGAAATAATGAAGGATCCAAATGTTGTTTTGGCATTTAAACAATTTTGCGCAATTGGGGATTTATGCCAAGGCACAATGCTTGTTCTGTTGAATGCAAAATTTAAACGGCCTCGCTTTGGTGCTTTTGGCATGTCCATCCTATTGCTTGTGACTTTGTATGTGAGCCCTCTTGCTCTTCTTGCGTTCGTTATTTATTCGGCAGTGCACGAATGGTGGGCTGTTCCTCTGTTCGTGAGCTTGATCGCTGCCGCTGTCATGGAGCTTGGCTCCCCTGAGCAAATGTTCCAACATTTCGCTCCAATTGTGCTAGGCTGGATTGGTGTCCTTTTTTCCATCATTTCCATCAAGTCAAGCCTTAGCAGACTACTTTTCGTGTTTGGTGTGATTGTTCCCGCAATCAATTATATCAAAGTTTTTATCATCACGCTCCAAAGACATGACAACTGGCTGTCTTCCCTTTCCTCTTTGAGCGATTGGATTTCAAGTGTTCAAGATCCCTATGTCGCATGTGCTCTATTGGCACATATGTTCATCATTTGCCTTGGGATCGCAGTCTTTATCGTGGAACACTTCGCGAAGAGTTATGTCTTGTCCGATAAATTTCTAGGGAAATTTTTTCTTCTTCTCGATGTCATCACGACTGCCGCTTTCCCACCACTGGGATTGATGTCGTATATAATTTTCTTTTGGTTTGTTCCTCAACGATTGGCTCGGGGATATCAAGCTCCTCCAGCCATCCTTGACTCACGGCAGATTCACTTTGGAGAGAATCTCCCAGATTTTCCGCGTTTCGTATTTTATGTGGGAAAGGCCATCGCAGGAATTTGCACGGCCTTTCTCCTTTTGTTCATGTATGTGGCATTCGTGGTGTTTACGTACTATTACTCGTTTTTTGTTCCCGTATGGGAATCCCCAAAGCACACAAACCCAACATTTCGGCAGTTCGCTGCTCCTTCCTTGCTTGTTCCACCGCTGATCCGCAATCTCTCCGGGCAAATGCGCGTGTCATTGTACTCTATTCCCAAATCGAAAAGGGGTTTGTGGTGGAACATTAAATTTTTTGTGCTTCAATTTGCGGCTATTGTGGAAATCGCACCAAACGCGACACAACCCAATAGTTTGAGTGGGGCATTAGCCTCGCAGTTCGGCCCAGTATTTCCCTTCGCTGATGGTATTGCAGTTGCAGATCGCAACAAAGTTAAAGAATATTTATCCGACAAGGAAAATCGCAAGGGACCACGTTCCCTTGCTGGCCCTGCAAGCCTCTCGCAAGCCAAGTTTTCGCTGTGGTCAACCATTACCATGGGACTTTCGCCACCTGACGAAGGAGTGAAAGTGATCGCTGCTCGCAAGGTTTTGGCTGCCTGGCTGAAGGAGTTCGATTTTGCTGTCGGAGGAACTAAAAATCCGACTTTCGCGTCGATGACGAGTCACTTCCCGCCACTTCGGGATCGCCAACTTCCACCTGACTCTGAGCTGTTTGGAGTCTTTGGAGATGTGTTGTATTGGATGGCTACGCCAAGCGTTTCGCCATGCAATCATTCCACTGAACCAGTTGTCGTCCCAAATCACGGGATGATGTCTCGCGCAGAGAAAGCCTCCTTTCTGGAGCTTGTGAATAACTTATTCCAGTTTTTCCCCAGCTGGTTCAACTTCGTTCTCCTTGGCGGTTTCTTCGAACGACAAGTCAATGCTGCTTTTTACAGCATGCGTGACGCCATCTACCGCGACAAAGGAGCGGCTTATCAAGCTGCCATGGACGTGGGCCGAGCAGAAGGGATCCCGGATTCTGAGATTTTGCGACTGATCGTGTCAGTGTTCGCTATTGCAGGGGCTGCGGTCCCTTCGAACCTGCTTGCAAAAATTCTCAAGCGCATTGCGGCCGACCCTGCCAATATGTGCAAGTTATACAAGGCGGACAAGGAGACTTTCATCAAAGAGTGCGCGCGCCTTGATCCAGCTGTATTTTGGGTGAATGTTCGCACTCACAAACCTGAGACTATCAATGGGATTGAAATTCAAGAAGATACTCCTTGTCATATTTACATCCCGTTCGCGCACTTGGATCCCAGGGTCGTTGGCCCGAATCCTCTCGAATTCAAGCCGAACAAACAGCGAGTACAGAAGATCTTCACGTGGAATGGGCTTGAGTCTTCACTGGGGGAGTTTCCTCGTGCTTGTCCAGGACACGATGTCGCCATCCGATGTCTTATGCTCGCGATTGACTATTACATTCCCTTCCTGGAACCCACTGTTCGTGTCAACGAAAAGGAAGTGACCCGCTACCTCGATCCTATTACCCAAGGCGCAGTTACAACCACGACGTTGCGATCCAGGAACTGGCTCAATGCAGGGGAATACAAGATGGTCAAGGCGTCCAGCAAGGACCTGGATTTCCGCCATTATTACAATTTCTTTCTCCCAACTTATGATGAAGACTTCCGCAACAATCTCACGGGCCTGTTTGATTTTGTTGCGCAAATGGTGACACTAGTCCCACTCATCGATCCCATCTCGTTTGTGTCGAACGAGGAGGGGAAAAGTTGGCGAGCACACCATTTGACTTTTTTTCCTCGTTCAGACGAGGAGTTTGGTGACAATCCCGATGCTCAAAATCTGGACGAGGTGATCACTCGTTTGGCATTTTTTGGCCTTGGATGCCACAATACGACCACGTACGAGGAAAAAAGTCGACCGGGCGTCCCCGGAAGCGACACATGGACGTTCGTCAATGACGTCACACCTCTCGGACAATACGAGGTGCGCGAGGGCTTTATTCGATACGGGGCTGCTGTTTATTTTGACACTCAGCAAAAGCCCAGATCAATTTTCCTCAGCTACAACGGGCGTTGGGTCCATGCCCCACAACAAAAGAAAATGAGCAAGGAATGGGAGTTCGCAAAATGGGTTTGGAAAGTGTCTATGTTCACTTTCGTGACCGTCCACGACCACTTGCTCGAGTGTCATTTGGTCAAAGGAGGTGCACTTGTCAGTGCCGTGCGCCAAAATTTGTCGCCCAAGAACCTCCTTCGCATTTTCCTGAAGCCTTTCACTTACCATACGGTGTACATCAATCAACTTGCTGGACGAACATTGATTGGTCCCAACGGATTGGCGGATCGAGTCTTCGCCTTCCACGATACTGTTGGTGTTCTTCAGGACTTGAAGAACAACTACAGATATCGATCGAAATTTGTCAATATGCCAAATGGCCGACTTCCCGTCCATGACTTTCCCTTGCAAAAGGACTATGTCGATCTGTTGGAAATTGTCACCGATTACGTGAAAAAGACTTTGGCTCTCGTGGCAGGGAAGGATGTCCAAGAAGCATTCAAGTTCTACCACGCGCTGGTCAAGGAATTGGGTATTGACGTGAAAATTAAGCGAGACGACGAGTTTCCTCCTCCTTACTTCGTTCAGCTTCTCTCCGAGCTGATCGTCAATGGAACTGGGATCCACAGCCAAGTGGGCCAAATTGCCGAGGTGCAAGTGTTCCCCAATTTGGCCGGATCCAAGCTGGTCGAGTCAATGATGGCAGACCCGATCCAAGCTTACATCCTGAATACTGCGCTCACTTCATCCACTGGAATCGATCAACCAAAATTGTTGGACGATTGGAGCTATGTGCTGGCAGAGCTCAAGGATCCCGTAGTCTTGCAACAGTATTTCGACTTCAAAACGAAGCTAGTTGAAATGAGCTTGAGAATTGGTTCTCGCAAGACCAAATGGGAGTACAATTGCTTTGACCCTCGCGTGTTAGAAACATCTGTTAGTAGGTAGGTAAATGTTTACACTTGCTTTATTACTGTTCTTCCATTTCCCTGAACATTTTTTCTGTTAGCGTACTGCGATTGTCCTTCTGTATTTTCTATTTGCTGTAATTTCCCTGTTGTACAAAGTGCTGTGATTATTGTTCGTCCATAAATCGGACGAACCCAATTGTTGAATTAGAGACAAGCGAGAAAATTTCGCAACATCTCGCTTTTCTATTTGTAAGCAAGCAGTCGGCTTGGTAGTCGAGAATCAAGTTTAGTCTTTTTTTTCGTTTGTTAAAAATATCACGGTGTTTTTTCTTGGGGTTTGCAAGCTTCGATCCCACTGGACACGCTGAGATTCGCCCAATCCTTCCCCACGGATACTCTGACCAGCAAAGGCACACTAATCTTGATGCAGGATTGCATGCCATCTCTGACAATATCTTGAACCGCAGCCAAACAATCTTCGCGAACCTACGGACGAACGGCTGAGAAAGAATCGAAGCGAGGCAAAGGAACCTCATAGAGTAATTCGTCATGAATTTGCATGATCAGCCTCGCTGGATTTCGCGTTTTCTCCTCATCCTCAAGCTTTGCCAGCAAGTTGTCGATCCGCACCATAGCCAATTTGATCAAATCTGCAGCAGAGCCCTACAAATGCACATCCAGACTCCATTTCCTGCATGTTTCCAGCAGACCTGTGCGATTGTGTTAAACGCTTGGCGCTCAGCCGCCGCACGTTCTTTTGGAA
>Ga0215285_10015_pt1 | contig 10219 bp, 17 predicted proteins | sample ZER3_1Amoeba_C21_FD_182624 | JGI IMG/M metagenome (GOLD analysis project Ga0215285, IMG submission 182624) | Enriched cells of freshwater protists from Biology Centre CAS, Ceske Budejovice, Czech Republic - ZER3_1Amoeba_C21 | ecosystem: Environmental > Aquatic > Freshwater > Unclassified ... | reverse complement strand
CTAATACATCAAATAAGATTCGAGAAGATAAATTATACCTTCGAAAAAATCCTATTGACGTTGACGATGATTCCGTCGCCTTCCGATTTACTCACACCTAGTCTTAAAGCATTGTACGATATGAAAGACAAACTTTTTAAAGAACAAAAAAGAAAACAGGAATTTCGTAAACAAGATATTCCTTGATAAAACTGATAAACACTTTGAGAAGCATGAAATGCCAAAGGCTAAGAAAATCATTTATGTTAACTTCCTCCTCATGCGCTGCGCCTTGTGTTCTTTTCTTTTCTTAGTAGTTCTTTCGTTCTCGAGGTTTTTATGCCGAAAGGCTTTTCCTCTGATATTTCAACCTTATTTTTGACTTTCATTCTATTTTAGTTAGTTATGTTTAGGACGCTCTCCTCTTTATTTTGATGTTTTTGAAATTTGATATTTTCTCGACTTTTTATTGCCAGCCTGTCCAAGAAGGACAGGCTGGACCCTCCTCGTGGGAATTCCCCGAGTCAACTTCAACCCCGTGTCTACCCGACCTTCGGGTATACTTCAACCGCGGCAAAAAGAGCGCAGCTCTTTTTGGCCCTTTTTTATTCTGTTTACGCAGTTCCTGAGATTCGCTAGATCTCAGGCAATTAAAGTTCAATTCTCGCGCGGTTTGTTTTGCTTGAACGATTATTATCACCCGAGCTTATTAGCTCTTGAATTCAACAATTTCCAACATAAAAAAATTATTAGATCGACAGATTGATGAAGGTGATTTGGGACATTACAAAAAAACCATTCAGCGCAATGGGAAAAGGTACTATCAAATCTATGCTGGCTTTGCGAGTGTGCAAGGGAATATTATGACCTACAGAGAAGATAGTTTAGAAGTATGGAGAAAACTTAATCACATTTTATGTACAGATGTTGGAATTAAGCGTGTACTTAAGATTAAATATCTTCACACGTAGATGTTATCATTGTTAAACGCAGTACTCCTTGCAAACGACAATAACAACAAGGCTGCGAAAAATTACAAACCACAAAATCGTCGGCTCTTCAAGAGCGTATCTTCTCATGCCATCTATCGTAATGACATCTCTTATACATTGAATAAACAGGCAAGAACATTCAGCGAGTTATTTGGTATTCATTTGGAACAATACACCCTAGATAACTTCAAAGCAAATAGTTGTTATTTGAACCTTATTGCGAACACATGGCACGATGCATTTGACATACGAAGACCAAACGGTACACGAAAGTTCGCCGAATTAACCTATGATGTAATATGTAATGCAATTGGAATCACCAACAAGTTTCAGGATATTGGAATAAGCATTAAGGAGAGTAAGGCATTTTTCAAGAAATTTAGATTAGGTCTTGATGTCGTAAATATTTATGGTCAACTTCTTGAAACATTTAGACCAGAAAAGTTGAATGACCATATATTTCCTCAAGTGCTCAGAGTTCTAGTCCACAACAATCACACCTATGAACTTAATAGAAATGTAAAAAACAAACTCGACAAGCTCCGAGCGAGAACACAAAAACTCCATTGATGAAGTGAGCACTTGTATGTGAGTGATAAATACAAGTTACGACAACCAGTACTCGATAAATGTGATATTCATTTCATTGATAAACTTGATGACTGTCTACTTACAGTAATGGGTACAACCGCAACAAAAATTCGATTCATCACAAATACGCCTCTTCTAAACATACTTTTTGAAATGACACACGCAAAATACACGCCCCATATTGTATTTGCAGGGAATAAAATCACCTCTTTGGGATTCAAAGTTGGTACAGTAAATGCAACAATTGAACTATCTGATAACACTGCACCTGAAGACATGATGATTGAATTAGATAGCAAAGCAATGTATGAAGAATACCACAAAGCAGATGATGAATTTTATGGCAGTATTCTTCAAAAGAGGCTCAAAAGTGAATACCCGCAAGCTGTTCTCGATGTCGACCTTAAATATCAAATGGGACCATCATCAGGATATTTTACTAAAAAAAGGAACATTGAAGATGAAACACATGATAAAGACTATTACAATGCAATCGATGTAGCAAAAGCCTACACACATTGTCTTACAATGATTAAATCAACTCCAGTGTTTGGATATTTTGATAGATATCAATCATATGATAACCATGCAATGAAGATGATACATTGTACTGCGTTGAAACAAACGCCACTGACTTTGCCACAGTCTTGCTGTTCCCCTACGATCACACTCGTTGTTTTGGATATACGTTGAAATACGCACAAGCACACAAAATAAATTTCACAATCAAATATTTCAGAAGACCAAGTAGAATCGGGTATGTAAATTACCAGACACCAGTTGACACGCTCTACAAGAAAAAATCACTATCTAACAAACACAAAAAACATATTGTTAATAAAACTACAGGTCTAATCGAAAAATGGCAAAATAAAGCAAATATATGTAAAGTTTTCGACCTTCATGGAAGCACAACACTATCAAATCAAATTTGGAGGACGCATCTTTTCTTTACAAGAGAGTCACATGGATCAATTAGATGATATGGAAGAAGACCTGACAGTTGGAGAGTTCTATGCTAAGTATGGTGAGTTTGAGGTTAATATGGAACATTTTGGTGAAATCATACACATTCTTGTGATCGATAAGACAGCAAATTTAGTAGATGGCTACAGAACAATCAAAGAACAAATTTACAACAACATGTCTATTTTCATGTTTGATTTGTACAATAAAGTTATTGATGCAGGTATTAAACCGAAAGGGATAAAAACAGATAGAAACAAGATTATTAGTTGTTTGAGATGTGGAACAACTAATAATATTATCAGCTGTTCGGGTATATGTTGGGCCACTCACATTATTACTTAAATTTATATTCGCAAAAGTCGGACTAGATGTAGTAGCGATAGGTTGTGGAGTTGCCAGAGTAATTGAACCAGGACCATTTGTGACAATAATTTCATCCATCGTACCAGTCAATGATGCAGCGATTGGCGCTCCAGAAGTAACACCAACTAAAACTTGTCCATTATTTAGTATCTGGTCTTGAAGACTATTATCACCAGCAATATATGGTACTGAATTTGGATCTAGATTAGGTAAAATAAGATTACCAATAACTACTTCATCTGCTTCAACTGTGCTTGTGTTCTTAAGGTCTGCATATCCTGATTGATTCATTTTATTCTAATAATTGTTTTTAAATTATTATTAAATTAACAATAATAATAATCAAACGCATCTAACATAAAAAATTATAAAAATGTAAAGTAAAAATATACTCAATGAGTGAACCAAAAGCAAAACGACAAAAAGATGTGAAAGATGTATCTGTTCAGGATGGAAAGCCAAAGCGAACTAGAGCACCAAAACGAAAACCAACCAAAGAGGAAGTATTAAAAATGTTGAAGGATAGCTCTGATGAACTAAAACGAATAATACAAGATTTAAAAGAGGATGAAACAAAGATTGTAGGATTACCTTTGAAGCAACTTCCATTATTGATTACAGAAACACTCAAAAATCTAACCGAAGATTGTGAAGATATTGACGAAAAGTACAATGAAGTGCTTGCATCACCAGAAAATTAATTATTAATCAAATTATAAATTTAGTTAATAAATTCTAATAAATTCTAATAACGAGGAACTGCAATTTGTGATGTGGTGAAAAAATTCGCACCTCCTCGATGTCTGACCATACGGTCGTCTGCGTCTAAGTCCATATCCAAGACTTGAAGCAACTGAAGCCAATTTGGGATGACCAAAATGAGACAGACCCTTAGAAACAAGTTGATTTGATTTTCCAAAACCATGTACCTTTGATAACACCGATCTGAGAGATCCACCACGCCTTCGTACTCTTCGACGTCTCATACCTGATCCAACTGGTCTAGGTCTTCCTACTCGCCTACGACCATAACCAAGGGAACCAGCTACATTACCTCCAATCGATCCCAATGCATTACCTACACGTCGAAATAACTTTGTTACCTTTGATCCAATTATGAGCACTTTTTATTGCATCCCATAGACCAGCACCTCTTCGGCGTCTTACAACGCGTCGTCTCCGCAAACCTAATGTTCTTCGTCTTTTTAACGGCATATTTATATATTTGTGCTGGATAATTAATTTTCGTGGTCATGGATAATAAATTCTCTGTCGAAATCTGCCTGAACGACGACTGTCAACATAGAGAAACGAGTGTTTTTTCTCAGTTGCTTTTTGATAAAGTTTTAAGAATGTTTCAAAAGGGATACCAGAATCACAATCTTTGTAGATTTCAGCAAGTTTTTTGATAGGAAAACCACGAAATATGAGAAAGAGATCGATTTGTTTACGACTTTCTGGGAGCAAATCATGGAGCCATTGACTAGAAATAATAAGCTTTGATTTGAAATGACGATTAAATTTCAATAAACTCAATAACGATTTAGATTTTAGTTCACTACTTAGGTCATCAAAAATAATCATGTATTCAGGTGCAAGATATTTAGATTTTTTTTGTTTCTTTGGTTTCTCTTCTTCGTCTTCTGAATATTTAGGTGGTGGTATACCCATTGATCTTGACAGACGAGATAGAATATCATCACAGCGGTCATCATCTGTTATTTCACAATCTTGTTGCTCTTTTTCTTGCTCTTCATCTTTTGCTTCTTGTTTATCAGGTTATCGTTGATCTTGACCATCTTCAAAAATGCTTGTGAATACATGTAGTTCAACACCCTTATTCTTGAAATATTTACGTATTTGAATCCAATTTTTATCTTTGTTGAACAAAAGATGTAGATAATTGTTTTTTTCACACAACATTCTTTCATTATTTTAAATAAAGCGCTTGTTTTACCACTTTTTTTCTTTGCATATTTGCATAGACCTCTTCACAAATATCATATCCTTTAATTGGACGATGATCTTCATCAGGTATTGGAATAGCTCTTACATACTGATTATTAATTTGTTGTAAGGATATCATTAAAAGTTTGCTCTATAATATCTTAGTAGATTTCTTTATTCTTCAGCTTGTCATAGACGTCAAATTCATGGAAGTGTGTTACAAAATGGTTTCACTGCGACGACTTTTGTGATTTTGATATTGACTACACAAATAATGGTGATTCAGAGTTGCTCGCAGGTATTCCAATGTCAGTGGCTCCTCTCACCTGGAGTTTTGTTGGTGTTACAATGGTCAATCTCCTTTATTACCATTACACATGGTGTGTATTTGTGAAGAAACTAACAATGACTCCTTCTACCATCACTGTACAATAAGTGATAATTTAATTTGTTCGGTAATAATATAAACCATTATGACTAATATTATTGATCGTCAGACATTCGTTCTTTCATTTAATTTAACGACATTGCTTCCATCAACTGCAAATGTACCAATTAATTTGAGATTTGCAGCAGATGAGCTTGTTTTAAAGTCATTGTCTTACTCTCCTGGAGCGGTTAATGATATTCCTGATATGGTACAAATTTGGTGTAATAAAACAAATGATAATCTTATCGCATCCTTTCCAAATAATCTTGGTCAAAGTTATAATCATGATGAACATTTTCGTCTTAATAATAGTTTACAAAATGAGAGTATTGCTATCACATTTCAGACAACCGCAAATGGTGCACCTTCATTCTCCAATCCACAAAATCTTATCTCTCCGTTGGAAACACAAAAGGTATTGTATCATATAATCAAGCAATGGAGGGTTTGCTGTGGGAGAACAATTTATGTTGATATCTTGCGTTCGTTTACCATTTAATTGTGTGTAGTAGACTTGTGTCTTTTGTGGAGCGTTGGCAGTTGCAGCAGCACCAGGTACATCTGAAGTATTACAATGGTCATACATTGTATCTAAGCTTTCTTGCGAATTGTACAATGAGTGATAGACCTAAGTGAACGCCCATTACCTTGATCAAGTTGTATACTGATGTTTTGGGAACCTCCACTATTAGAATTTTTAAATGCTTGCACATATGGAAGTTGTTGATACCTTTGTTTTGATGTCGTTTACTAAGTCTTGGTTGCTCTCAACCGCCAACATCAATTGTAAATTGGTTATTGTGGCTGCCCCTGCATAAGCCGCCTTGACACCACCATTTGGGCCGGTTCCTGCATCACTTTGGTATGCAATTTTACTGATACTTCCAAAGTACATTTTTAAATATGTTGTTTGACCAAAATACATATTTTTGTTTACACTGAAAGCTGTATTTCTAATCATTTTAAGAGGAACCTGAACATTGTAGGTGATATTTCCAGCGCCAGCACCATCTCCTACTGGCCCGACATTGAAATAGGTTGGTTCAACATAATTCAGATTTGCATTGTAGGGAGCACCTGCAGCCGTATTTACTGGTCTCATATTTGAATTACGAAGCCCTGCAATAGAGTTTTTGAGGTTGTTACTCGTCCCAATTCTATCAATAGTGCGATCAAGTGTTGAATATTCAGTCAATGATAATTCTTTCTTTACAACAATATCTAAATAGTTTTGCAAATTGTCAACATCAGCGATCCATTGATTAGATCCACTGTAAAACTGGATATGACTACATTCGGCAAGCAATTGTTGAGCATACCAGATGTACAGTAAGTTTCCAGCCTCGGGTAATGTTACTGTGTATGAAAGTATCGAATCTGACAAATTAAAGACCTCAAGAGGAATATTGATAGTCACAGGTGTCTGACTCGTTCCTAATGTAATTGGTTGACCAAATGTGTTAGGAAACTGTGGTTCATATTTGTATGACGGATGTGAAAACATTTTTTGTTTGTAATCTATCTGCGACGCAGTCACGACTTCTTCACTCATCTTGTTATATAATCTGAAGTGAAAAAGAAATTATGAGCGGTGATTATTTGGATACAATCATACGCAAGAAGTTTCTGATCTGATCAATAATAGGGTCTTGCTTAAAGAAAAGCAATGTCATGTTCATATTTAGACCATTCAGTTGAATTAACTCACCATTCTCATCGGTGAGGCTAAAAGAGTATGCATTATTGTGTTTTGATGATAATCCACCTCCATCCACCTCCATCCACCTCCATCCACCTCCATCCACCTCCATCCACCTCCACATGGCAATAGAATTCAGGTGAGGGACATTCCCAGGCAATACTACTATAGTTTATTGAGGTCGTTGAATTAATGCTAACTAAAATATCATCCTGCACTGGATTGTTTGCAACATTTGAATGAATCAGTAAACGATCTTCAGATTGTAATTTTATCACACACGTTGATTCAAGTGTTGTACCTGTGAATGCATTGGTTGAACCAGATAAGAAACCTAATGGTTCGAATAAATGTGTGTTACAAATAATATAGATGATTGTATTGCACCATTCGTTTGTGTGTAAGTCCACTTCCCTGTATCTGCACCTGAACTTGAAGGATATGTTAGTGTATAGGTCAATCCATTTGGAGATGCATTTGTCATTAATGTACCAATAGTGTTTTTAAATGAGTTTAAAAGATACGAACCAACTGGTACATCGACAGTACCATTCTCAACAGCTGAAATGAATGCTCTAATCCACCAGCTTGAATCAAATAATACGATTTTGGTATTAATACATTCAACAAACAACATGTGTAAAATCAAAACCATCGGGAAACTGTATATTGTATGTAAAATTTTCATCGGTTCCAGATATCCTATCTCGTGAATTAATATAAACATAATGAGGATTCGTAACAAACATTGATTTTTATAATAATAATAAATTAACATTGGATAAAATTATTCTACCAATATATACAACCAGATACTACGAAATACTACCTGAATACTACGAACACTACCATATTCTACCTACAACGAATTATTATCTAGACCTTGATTAATCTAATATGACCGATTTACCTCAAGAAAAGAAACCTAAAAGGAATTTGACCGATAAGCAAAAAGCAGCAAGAAGTGATAATCTTGCAAAAGGTCGTCAAAAAAGAATGGAAATGATTAAACAAAAACGAGAATCAAAACAACAAGAATATGATTTAAGTTCAGACGAATCATATGATAGTGATTGTGATACTAGTTCTTCAGACAATGATGCATTTGTTATTTCAAAAGCAAAGAAAAAACCAATCAAACAGAGAGTACAAAAAGAGAGTAAACCAAATCTCAAACGTCAAGGATCTGAATCACATTTGCGAAAAGATGTAGATGAGCTAAAAAGTATGATGATTGAATTAGCAAGCATGCAAAAGAAACAACAAAAGAAAGAAAGAAGAGAACCAAGACGGTCTGGGGGTGGAACGAAAATTGTTGTATTGCCACAGCAAGGTGGTGGGAATGGACAGTTACAGTCTCAGTCACAACCTAAAGATGATTACTTGGAAAAGCTAAGAAAATCTATCTTTGACTAAATAATAATCTTTGATTCTATTAGTTTCACAATATAATGGGTCTACCAAAAATTCATAAAACAGAAAGTGGGAAAACGATACATTATTATCAATGGCAAAAGAGTGTACATTCAAAAAGGCGTGTCGAAACGACAGGTTATTTCGCTCTATTCAACATTATTAAAAGGTATTCAACCATCAAAGAAAGAACGAGCAACAAACATAAACAATGCCACTGCTGTAATTAACAATATGTTACACAACCAAGACAGAGAAATAGATCTAGAAAGAGCGAGAAACCGTTTGTATCAACAATAGATCCTCTTAATAGAGTGACAGTTAGTGGTGGTGATCCTAAAAATAGTGGTGATAATGATTTGATAAATGCACAAATGAATCAAATAAACAAGCTGCTAGCTCTTAAAAATCAACCAGATGATCAAAAATCACCGCCACAAAATCTTATGATTGATTACACAGATACCGGAAGAATTGAAAAATTGAAAAGAGATCCAGACTTCTTAAATCCAAATATCCCAAAGAAATTTATGGCATACAAATATGGTCTCATGCATCATTTTAACGATCCAGAACAAGAACCAGAAATAGAAGAAGTACAAAATATACCAAACATTCCTCAATCTCATGAAGATCCTCTCGTTCCAGACGCTCCAGATATTCCCCCACCAGGCACTCCAAAAAGTTATCAATTTATCATGCCACCTCTTGAAACACCGAAGGATGAAATCATGCCACCTCTTGAAATACACCGAAGGAAGAAAAAAAGGAGATAAAGAAGAATAAAAAAAAAATAAGAAAGACGCTGACCAAGACGTTAAAGCAGATATTCTTGACCTTTCAAGAGCAACACTGCCTAATATAAAAGATATGAATTTGTTTTTACGGAAAAATAAAGGCATCAATATTAAAGGTGTCCCTAAAGGGGCAGTACCCGTTAAAGCAAAGAAGGGTTTGTGTGAAACACAAGAGGAAAAAAGGGGTTGACACGGGGGTCGGTACACGAGCACAGGGGCGCAGGTGTTGCCCAAGTCCTCACGCACTATGTGTAGCAGTGTTGTGGACACTACTACACAGCACCTCTTGGCTTAAATTATGAAAGCAAAAATTGTTTTTATCTAGTAGTTAGTTTAAACGCATACAAATATATTATTGTTTATAATAGATATAACCAAAAATATGAACAACGAAAATAATGATCCTCGATGGGAAGAACAACTCACACAAATGCTCCAAGATTACAATAATAAATACCATGTTTTCAAAGATCCCATAGATATCAAAAAAGTTAGATGTGTGATAGAAGATACACGAAGGATACGCTTCTTTGAGTTTGCTGATGATATTATTAAGCAAGACGTATTTGTCGCCGATAAAGACCTTAGTGTTCTAGTCAAGAAGAAACGAGGTCGTCCCAGAAAACATCGAGATATCTCTGCCGATCCACCAGTACCTAAGAGAAAACGTGGAAGACCAAAAACAGTAGATGTCGAAGTCAAAGAAGGTGAAAAGAGATCGAGTAAAGTCAGTGAGAAATATTTGAAAGAACGTTATCACTCAGATGAAGATTTTAAAGAAATGCAAACAAAAACGTCGAAATAATTACAACCGAAAGAAGGACAATGAAGAGTTTAAAGAAAAATGTCGACGTGCAACCAGCGAAATATATGAAAAAAATAAAGATAAAATCAAGGAAAAGGCAAGAGCCAAAACAAAAGCCAATGCTGAAGCCAGAGCCAAAGCCAAAGCCAAAGCCAAATACAATTCTGATTCTGATTCTAATTCTAATTCTGAGAATTAATATATAGAACATAATTATTGAGAAGTACCCGCTAT
>Ga0215285_10012_pt2 | contig 10785 bp, 8 predicted proteins | sample ZER3_1Amoeba_C21_FD_182624 | JGI IMG/M metagenome (GOLD analysis project Ga0215285, IMG submission 182624) | Enriched cells of freshwater protists from Biology Centre CAS, Ceske Budejovice, Czech Republic - ZER3_1Amoeba_C21 | ecosystem: Environmental > Aquatic > Freshwater > Unclassified ... | reverse complement strand
TCACAATACAAACGTCACCCACCCCACACACACCCTCTCTTTCTCATCTCTCTCTCTCTTCTTCTTCTTTTTTCTTTCTTTTTTTTGTTCAACTTCTCACTTTTTTCCATGTCTAGGCTTGAAGGACTTGAAGGGACCGTGTGACGGCACCTGCGTGGCCCTCATTCTCATGGTCTCTCCCTCTCCCTCCCTCTCTCTTCTCTTCTTTTTCCTTTCTTTTTTCTTCTCCTCTTCTCTTTCTCCTTGTTTCTTCTTCCTTCTTCTCTTTTTCCTTTTCTTCCTTCCTTGCGATGATCAGATGCTGAAGACAATGACGATCTATTTTAGGTGATTTTGTTGTCGGTGTTGTTGGTGGCGGGCTTTGTGATTCTGCACCGTGCTATCAAAATGGCCAAACTCAACGTCAAGTTCGGGGTCTCATTCTCTGCCTCTAATTCTTCAATCGTCCCCAACCTCTATGTTTTTTTTTAGACATTTGACGATTCGATCAACGGCGAAGAGAACCTCTACCTCACACGCTCGAAGTAACGTGTCTTCCCCCTCTGCTTGTTTCCCCTCGCCTGGGCTGCCATTATTATTTTTTTGGTCGTTTTCGCCCTTTACCGGCGAGCCCCCTCGCAATTGACACACCTTTACACAAGAATATTTTCCTCCCATCGATTCAACAAGATCTTGATGGTAAAAAGGATCGCTCCCTCATTGTTCGGCTCCTTATCGCCCGAAAGCTTTTTCCTCTTTTTCCGTACCCTTCCCCCGCACAGCGAGGAATGTAGGAAACAGATTGCTTCGGGTTGATCACACGTCATGAATGGGTTTCCACGACCGCGGCGGCGGCCTGTGGGTTTCGGAGCTCTCGACACGGCGAGTAATGATGGCGTGGTTGTGGGCATAGAAATACAACAGGTCGTCGAACTCGCCCTCGTACACTCCAACCCCCGGGGAGGAGGACACTCCCTCACCTTCCTCGGGCTCGCCCACGTTGTGCCTATCACGACTCGTTCAAGCTACTCACAAAGAGAAATGAACCGTTGCTTGGCATTGATGCACTCGATGGAAGTGTAGTAGATTGCCTCCAGGGTGCTGAGGAACTGCCTGCCCAGCTCCTGATAGCGCCAGAACGTGCTCTCCCAGCCCTGCAGCTTGATTTTCCGCAAACCCTGCAGGTTCCCGTGTGACGCCACCACACTGCCTTTCTGCCAAGTGCTCTCGATCACCTTTTGGGAAACATCAGCAAAACAAGCACGAATATTTGTTTGAAAATACCACAACCCGCTTGATGTTGTTGATGAACTGGGTCTCCAGGTCCTGCAGAAACACTGCGTCCTCCGTGGGGTATAGCAACACTGTATCCGACGGACAGTACTCGGGCACGCCAGAGGGAAACCTACCCCACAACATAGACAAGAAGGATCAAAAAGAAAGGGACTAGATGTAGAGGGCTTCACTGGAAAAGAGCACATTGAGGACTGAGCACACACGCGTGCACGCTGGTGCTTTTGTGGATATTTTCCTGCGGGTGATGCACCACGTCGAATCGCACAGGGAGCTTCACGGGAGGAGGTAGAAACTCGTCGGGAACACACGGCCGCAAACAGTTACAGCAATAGAGATGAGAGCTCTTGCCACAACTTGCGCACTTCTGTCTCTTGCACTCGAACAACACCTGGTCACAAGTTCGGGGTGTTTCGACCGTCTCATTACCGAGGGTGAATGTGTGAACTTCATATGTGCGAAAGGGTTCTTGGCTTCGGCAAACCAAGAGCGGCTGGTGCGATCGTTGAACTCCTTCACGGAGTCCTTGCAGGCACTGCTTAGGGAGAGGTTATCGCCACCCGGCAGGTAGTCACTGCGACGAACCACCTTTCTAAATGAAAGTGTGGACCAATAAAGCAGAAGAGCAAAGAAAACAGTCTTTGTGGAAGGCAAACATACATTATATTTTGTTTTCTCGACAAAACCTCGACTGTCCATCCAATGTCAGCAAGAGATCGTGTAACTTTGCAGTGTCCTCAACGGCTTGCTGCACTTCTTGTGGGGAAAACTCATAACTAAGACTTCGAAAGAAACGCTGGATCAGGTGCACCTCGGACTCATTTGGGTCCAGTTTGGACTCAGGCACCAATCCTTCGTTGATCACTCGCTGCACTCCCTTCACAACCGCCACGACCAGGCCTTTTGTTAACGCGAATGTGCGAGCGCTGTTGATATACTGTTGATGGCATTCTTGATGTACTTGTTGTTTTTGTTGATGCAATGATATTGCTTGGTCTTGTGCTTGATGTTCTGGCTCCGAATCCTGGCCTTCCCTTCGTTTGTTTTGCTTGTCATTTCGTTCAAGACGCTTATGTTTCACCCCTCTCTTTTGCATGGCCGGGAAAGTGTGTGTTGGCCATAACTTGTGCAGAACGAAATCACCATCGAACACGTTCGGGACACGTCGTGTTGTGGTTGTCATGAGGAAAGCTGGAGACTTTCTTGAGGAGCTTTGTCGGGACTTTTGAATTTTCTTTTCTCTGGCGTGAATCACTTTCCACACCTCTCGTGGTTCACGTGCTTCCGAGCACATTCCTTCGCGTGTCAAGGAGAAAAATCTGTTTGTTAGAGATGTCCAAGGACAAAGACGACGCTATCAACGAGGCTGACCTCATCTTGGTCAATGGTTTCCTTTGTTGCAACGCCGCTTTGTACCCCAAGTGGCCTGCCTGTCTCGGCTGCAGTGGCAAGGGCGAGTGTCTCTGCCTCGTGGAGCAGATCTGTCTCAAGGCGGGCACGGAACCTCTGTTGTGCAAGACCCCCGAAGACCAATACTGCCAACTTGGTTGCGGTTGCTGCTCCTTGGGCTTGAAGCGCTTCAACAAGTTGCTTTGCTTGAAGGCTCAGGTGAACTGAAGTTGTGTATCCAACAACAAGCGTGTTTTTAGTTTCATCTGTGTTGCTTTGTGACTGCGGCTGCTCTCCCAACAGACTCCGAAGTTCCTGTCACTTGTGCTGTGTGCGGTAATTCCTCCTCTATTTGATTCCCAGACGAATTTGGCTATTAGGCTTGGCCTGTTATCCGAAGGTCAAGTGTTGTGCGCCATTCAAGGAACTGATGCATTAAGTCAATTTTACTTGACTGTCCTTTCATTCTATGCTCCATCTTGATTAAAATTGAAACTTCGGAAGCATGAGTAAAGCCAAACTTTGGACATAACCGACACTCGGAATACCAAGGGTTTCTCGTGTTAGTGTTAGTAGCGGGAATGTCCTTAACTTTTAAACGGCCTTAACTGAAAACCGACTGACAACGCAAACTTTTCGTGAGACCAACAACACCAGCACGAGGGCATTCGACCGCCATTAATTACTTAAGCGCTTGATGTAAAGGAGCCATGTGAATAGGCAAAGTTCTTCTCGGATTCCTTAAAGTGAAGGAATCACCTTAGTTCACACGTCTCCTATCTGGTGGAAGTCCAGTAGTGAGCACACTACCAGGCTTGATAGACAAAAGTATTTAGTCAGACAAAAGTGGCAGAAACAGCAAGTACATTCACTTTGCCGGAGACAAGAGGAGCAAGGAAACCAAATGGGTTGGAAAGTGAAATTATTGTTCCAGTTTACCGTGAGATTGTCTGTCTCTTCTGCCAAAAAAAAAAACAAAAAACGGAAAATTTGTAGGGCGCTCTGGTTCTTCAGTCAGTCGCATCGATCCACAGTGGGATTTGATCAGGACCATGGAACGTAAAACTACGCAAATTGGTGTGGGAGCAGTCAAGAGGGCAGGGCCTTCGAGCGTTGCCTCACCTTCCGGGGCTGGCAGAAGAGTAGATGACACGAAGAGATTCGAGGCAACAGAGGCCAACTTATTGGCTCTTGCGAAGAGCTCCAAAAATGACTCTCGTGGAACCCGACGATCTAAGAACCAAGATGCTGTGAAAGAGATCTTAGAGTCATTGAATACAAAGCCGAAATTCACGAAAATGGTTGAATACTCCGTGGAGTGTCTCAAAAATTTGGCTGTCGACGAAGTGAGTGTCGAGGAAATGATCGATGAGGGCGTCATCGAGACAATGTTGAAAGTTTTGCGCCTGAATCCATTCAATGAAAAAATCACTGAGCTGATTAACAAGACGTTGCTCGGCTTTTGCAAAAGCGACAAGATCGCGGAGATGATTGGCCGAAAGATGGGCGGCGCTGTGTTTGTGAACTCTCTTAAGAAGCACAAAGAGCCAGAGACCCTTCTTTCCACATGCAAACTTGCTGCACGAGTTGCAATCGGTGCCCCTGTAATTGATGACTTTGTGAAGGAGGGCATGGTTGAGTCCTTGGCCACCACGATCAAGAAACATGGCGACGATGAAGAAATCGTCACTCATGCCATCGTTGCCCTCGACAAAATTGCTGCCCAAAGAGATTACGCCCAGGCTATTGTTAAAACTGACGTTGTCGATGATGTGTTGCGAGCATTGCGGGATCACCAAGACAATCCTGAGCTTTGCGAAGCCGCAGTTAGTTTGATTGCCAAGTTGGCGAGTACCTCCCCAGAAATTGTGGAATTGCTCAAGAAGAAGGGGGCAGGTGACGCGATTCTCCAAACTCTGGATAACCACCCAGACAACGAGAAAATCGTGGAAGCTGGGGCGATCGCATTGCGATTTTTGTCTGGCAAAGAGGATATGGTCGGCTTCAAAGTGGCACCTGGTAACAACCTGGCTACGGCGCAAGCAATGCAGAAAGTGTCAAGCTTGGCGCTCGTTCCCGACAATGTCGACTACCTTGTGAAGAACGAAGGTGTCGAGTGGATTTTGAATACCATCAAGAATGCCACGGGAGACCAATCCGAAATCGGCTCGCGCATCCTCACCTCGGGCTGCCGCTCGCTCCAACGCGTCGCCCTTGATGAGCAAAAGATCTTTGCGATTATGAACAAAGGCGGCGTGAAGATTTTGAGTGCCGTTATTGATCAACATATCAAAGACCCGAACGTGGCCCCCGCAGCTGTGGGAGCGATGGCGAAGCTTGTCACTCGCGTCGAAAACGCAAACTACATCATCAAAGCAAACGGAATCAAGAGTGTTATCGCGGCATTCAATGCCCATCCCGATGATGAGAAGATGGCCAAATCCGCTTTGGACTTTATCTCTAGGACAGCGGCTCATGAGTCAGCTGTGCCTCCACTTGTGGACCAAGGGGCAGTGGAAACTCTTGTGAGCATTTTGAAGAAGCATCCAGACAACCCTGATTTGGTGTTGGGTACTGTCAACACGCTTGGACGGCTTGCCACAAGCGCTGCCAATGTGAATCGCATTGCTAAAGCTGGGGGGCTTGAGGCTCTGGTCGATGCATTGAATGCCAATGCGGAGAACCTGGACGTCGCAAAGCAGGCCATTCTGCTGATCGAAACTGCAGCCATGGTTCCTGAAAATGCCGCCAAGTTAAAGAGTATTGGCGCTGTTGACGCAATTTTGAAGGCGGTTGAATGTCATCCTGACGACGTTGAATTACAGCAAATAGCAGCGCGAGCTCTTGGCGCGATCGCGGGGAAGAACGCTCTTGTACAGGCCGTGGAAAATTTGCAAAAGACCAACAACGATTTGAAGAGTTGCCCCCCTGGAAGAGTCAAGGAACTCGTTGATAGATTCCAGAAATGGCTCGACGATTTGAATGACTTGTCTCTTGTGGAAGCGAATCGCGGTCCTTTAGTGAAGGCTGGCGCAGTCAAGGCTCTCATTGATGCATGGGAGAATGCCGGCGACAAGCTTCCACCTGGGGTGTCCCGCCAGAAGGCTCAAGCGACAATTGCGAAGGCAATGGGCAGGCTTGCAACAGACCCTGAAGGAGCATCTCAAATCTTGAAATCTGGAATTTTGGGCTCGATGGTGCAAGCCGCAACTCAAAATCCTGGGAACGACGAACTGGCCGAAGCGGTTATGCAGCTTTTGTCAATGTTGGCGCCGGAAATGGCCAAGATGGGGATGGCCGAAGGGAAAAAGGCCGTAGATTACATCAACATGATGGTGGCTGCATTCCCGGACAAGGAAATGCTGCTTCGCGCAACACAGGGCTACAATGCTTTGCTAGCTGCCCAACCTGGCCTCGCCCCTTACATCATGTCCAATACTGCTGCCGCTCAAACCATTGTCGCAGCCCTCCTCAATGGAATGAATGATCCCAACGCAGTGCTCTCTGCACTGCAGGCGGTTTCGCACCTTGCGACGGATGATGCCTCCATCCATGCTCTGGTCGACGCTGGGATCATCGACGCTATCTTGCAAGCCTTGAAAAAATACGCTGATAGCCCAGAAATTGTTGAGATGTGCGTGCAGTGCCTTTGCCAACTGTGCATTGATGCGCCCATTGCAACTGAGATTGGCGACAAGGGAGGTTGTCCACTTCTGATTCAAGCCATGCGCACACATTATGCCTCCCCCACGATCTGCGAAGTAGACATGGTGCTGCTGGACTCTCTGGCCTCGATCCCCGCCAACGCGGCTCGCATGTTGGAGCCTTCCCTTCAGACCGTCGAACTAGTAAAATGGATCATGGACGCCTACAAGCAAAACAGTACCTTGGTGGATGCAGGAACTCGCTTGTTGGAGACACTGCAAGGGCCTAAAGTAAAAGTCGAAACCTTGAATAACGTGGCTTCCATGGGTAAGATCGTTCCTGTGGAGAATTTGCTCTCAGAGCTCGTGGCTTCTGGGGTGTCTGATATTGGTGGCCTGTTGCAACAATTGAGGGCAGCCATGGGCAGCAAAGAGAATATGGAACTCTTATTGTCTCAAGGCGCTCTCCAACAACTGGGGGCCTTGATGGTCAAATACAAGGACAACGAAAATATCTTCTACCAACTCGCGAGTGCGTTTGCAGCACTTGCCGAGCTTGACCGTGCTGGAGATCTCCTTGAGGACCCAGATATGATCAAAGTTATGTCCAATATCATCACCCCTCAAATGCAATTCGCAGCACCCATGGACTTGAACGATCTCACCAGAGCAGTAGGAGCGTACGGTAAGATGAAAATGAAGTCCGATGTGATTGACAAAGTCATGCTGAGTCTTCCAGTCAACGCTCTCCTCGACATGATCCTCGAAAGTGATGACGATTTATTACTTGCCAACGCTGCGCGGTTGCTCGGGAAAGTCAGCAACAACGACGCCGCGGCACAGCAACTGGCAGGAATTACCGATATCCGAGCTTTGATTGCCGCAATGCGACGAAATATTGAAAACCAAGAGTTCTTGAAGTACGGAGTTTACTTGCTTGGAAACTTGGCTTTCAACCAAAAACTCAAGACCGAAATTGGCCGAGAAGGAGGCGTGCAGCTCACGCTTCAAATTATGGAAATGTACCCAGGAAATGAAGGGTTGATCGAGCATTGCGCTTACACTCTTGCGGCGCTCTCGTTCGAGCATGCTGTGAACAACAGTTTTATTGTTGCATGCGATGGTATTCGCTTACTCCTCAATGCGATGCAAATGTACTCGTCCGTTGAAGACTTGCTTGAGCACTGTCTGTCGGTGTTATGCAACCTCTGTGGCGGCAGCGACTCGAACAAAGAAGAAGTCTTGAAGGCGGGCGGTGCGCAGGCTGTCGTGGAGACCATTCTCAATAACTTTAATGCCGTGGAGCTAGTGATCACTGCGTTTCGCACCTTGGGCAATTTGGCATACAATGACCCGGCTATTGGCCAAGTCGTGCAGGCTGGAGCGGTGCAAGCATTAGTGGCAGGAATGACAGTTCACCAGTCCGAATTGGAGGTCTTGAATGTGGCCTTAAGGGTCTTGGGGAACTTGGCGACAGATTTGTCGAAGCCTACCCAAAAGCAACTTGCCGAGGAAGGAGCTATCCAAGCCGTGGTTGAAGTGGTCGCCCAGTATAAAGATGACCTCGACATGGAACTGACGGCGCTCGATTGCTTGAGCCACATGGTGATCGATGCTGGAGGGGCAGATTTGGCCATCAAACAAGGCGGAGCCGAAGCTTGCTTGGCAACCATGTCGGCCATTCCCACCGAAGTCGAATTGATCACCCTCGGAGTTACCTGTTTGTGCGCGCTGACGCTTAGTCAAACGAACGTGGACATTTTGATTAGAGTTGGAACTGTCGAGGGAATTATCAAGGCGTTGAAAGACCACAAGACGGTGCCCGTGACCATCCAGGGTCTGAACGCGTTTGGAAATTTGGCCTTCAGCTCCGAAGTCGCGGGAGAGATGGCACGCTTGGGAGTTGTGGACACGGTTACCAATGTGATCAAGGAAAATATGAAGGACCCTGCAGTGCTGTGCGCTGGCTACCAAGCGCTCGGCGGTCTGTGCCGCAACGAACAAAACTCAGTGGCGATGGCAGATATTGCAATGCAGAGATTAGTGCTCAATCTGAGGGATTTTACTCCCAACGATCGCTTTTTGATGTACGCCCTGTCATTCTTGGGCAACCTTTGCGTCTGCTCGAAAGCTGCCGAGTCAGTTTTGGGACACCGCCTCGTTGCTGGAGTGGTCACGGCATTGAACGCTCACTCCACGAACCCTCACCTCATGATTCGAGGTCTCCGGGCCCTCGAGAACATCGCCAATTCCACTGTGCCAGTCAAGGAGCATATGAAGAAGGAGCGCGTGATCGAGGCCTGCAGAGAGTGGATTCGAACTGCCGTGCGTGACGATGTCAAGATCGCTGCAGAGGCCGTGATCGACGCAATTAACCGCAAGGAATCCAACTATGTGTCCATGCCTTTCGTTACCTTCAACAGGCCTACTGCCACCACCACCCTCAGCGCCCGAAACATCTTTGGTGACGGCGTGAAGGAGAAGGTGAAAGACATCCCTGAAGCTGTGCGCAACTTCCTGCAAGCCGGCAAGCTGCTCCAAAAACATTCTAAGACTGCAGTGCCTCGCCAAAGACACGTGTACATGTCGCAGGACATGAAGTGGCTCATCTGGAAGGACCCACACATTCCCGGGGACCCTGGACCTGAGAACAAGATCAAGATGTTCAAGGTGAAGAGCGTCGAGACTGGGCGATGCACCCCACAACTGGAAAGAAAGCGGCTGGGCAAATTTCTGGCTAAGGAAGAGTGCGCTTTCTCCGTGATCGCGAGAAACCGCACAGTGGACTTGGAGGCCGACAACGAAGCCAACCGCGACTTATGGGTCCAATACTTAACCATGGTGATGGAGTGGAACAGAGCACAAAAGGCGAATGCGAAGTCTTTTGACACATCTGTTCGATGAGACTTTGGCTCATCTTTTTGATGACCTTTTTTTGTGTTCTTTGTCCCGATTTTAGAGTTAGAACAAGGTCTTATTAGGAATAAATACAATTATTAGCTCAATAAGCATTTTAAGAAAACGACCGTAGGAGCGATTTTAATCAGGGTAAAATGGAGGGTGCGCTGACTACAAAGCTGGCTCAGTGCCAGGGCTGTCCTGCCTATGGAGCATGTCCGTTCCAGATGCTATGGCCTGTACAAGCTGAAGTTCCGGACGACGACTTTATTCTGTGACGTGTGCGAGGGAGACACAGCCGCACCAGGAATATCGGGCAGACTTCACGTGGGGACGTTTCAGGGCGATGGCTTGTGGGTTTTCGCGGCAAGAACTCGCAGACTTTGGCATTCCCATTTTTGAAGACAGATGTCAAGCACAAAAAGCAGATGGGCAAATCTGCGGAGATCTCGTGACCAATCACCAAGGTGTCACCTTTTTCCAACGGCGTAAAAGCTCAAAAAGACGATCGTTTTTGATGGTTTTCTTTAGCAATTGTGCGTAAAGTCAAAGTGCTGGTTGCTGGGCCTTCAAAGTCCGGGATGAGCACTTTGTTTAAGCAATTGACCATCCTCTTTTCCAGCGGGTTTCCTGAGGGGCAGCGCGCATTGTATCTCTCCAATATCACAACAGATATCGTTTTGTGTCTTCGGAGCCTCATCAATGAGGTCGACCCTAGTACGCGCGCACAGCACCCTGAGTCCTGGGATTTTATCATGAAGGATATCGAAAGCATCAAATCCTCGAATGTTCACCACTTTCTTCAAATATGGTAGAAAAGTTGAACTTGCGCGATTATGACGGTCCTGTAGGAACGACCCTGCGATTCAGCAAGCGCAGATGCGCCTCCTCTTCCCCAACATCGAATATTTTCTTCAACGTGTTACTGCCATGACGGCCAACAATTTTGTCCCTTCAGTTCAGGTTTGCGTGATACAGTATATATTTCCTCCTCCTCTCTCCTCTCCTCTCTTCTCTCCTCTCTCCTCTTCTCTCCTGGTGTGCGTGTACGAGTGAAAAAGAGGAAAAGGAGAAGAGAGAGATCGAGGAGAATCGGAGAGAGTGGAGAGAGAGAGAGAGAGAGAAGAGAGAGAGAGAGAGAGAAGAGGGACCTGGGTGCTTGCGCATCATCGTCCATTCCGCAAAACCCATTACCGCCACACAATTTCCTAGATTACAGTTTTGTTTTCTCTCCTGCTCTCTCTTCCCCTCGTTCCCCTTCTCCTCCCCAAAAACCAAACAAAATGGACAGATCGAACCGATTGACGAAAGGACATTGAACAGGACAGCCATAGACCGTCTCAAAGGTCAACTCATACCTGAATATGCAAGATCAAGAAAAGAAAGAAAGAAAAAAAGTGACAAAGAGGCAAAAGAGTAGAATACTTGCACATATCTTCTGCTATTCGGTTCTCTGGAATTTTCCCCCTGTTGATTGCGTTACTGCCGATCTTCGTATCTTAAAGAAAAGAGAGAGAGAGAGAAGAAAAAGAAAAAAAAAAAAAAAACAATAAAAGAAAGAAAAAAAAAGAGAGAGAGATAG
>Ga0215285_10009_pt1 | contig 11883 bp, 12 predicted proteins | sample ZER3_1Amoeba_C21_FD_182624 | JGI IMG/M metagenome (GOLD analysis project Ga0215285, IMG submission 182624) | Enriched cells of freshwater protists from Biology Centre CAS, Ceske Budejovice, Czech Republic - ZER3_1Amoeba_C21 | ecosystem: Environmental > Aquatic > Freshwater > Unclassified ... | reverse complement strand
CTCGGGTGAGCACAGGCATGTGCTGCAGATTATCTAGACATGTGTTGTTAGTGTTTCAGAGTCTTTTCATCGTATATTGTATGTCATCTTGGTGTTGTCTTTCATGGCTCTGGTGGCCGCTATGCCTTCCAAGTAACCATTATTTGTTCACCGCCACATCTCTTCATCCCGGCTTCAGATACGCTGTGATATGTTCTTCGACTGAGACCCGCGACTCCTTCTCACTGGGTAAGATCATGTTGTTCCTCAGCATGACACTGCCCTTGTTCACTATTACTCTGGTTCTTGCGTTGTCTTACCACCAAACGCACAACCCTGCCGTGGTGCTGGGCTTCCTGCTTGCAACGGTGGAGCTCGCGACATTTCCGATCTTTTGCTATTGTCGCAACCTCCCCTTGCGGCTTGTTCTGAACACTGTAGCCTCGAGCATCATGGTTGATTTCTTCTTTGGAGGAATGACCTATTTTTTTCTTGTGGATGCGAGGCAAGCAATGCAATTGATGTGTGGTGTGTTTGCGCTGGGACTGTGCCTTGCGTGCTGCAATCATTTGCTTGCCCGCGATAGAATAGCTGAGGATTGTTCACGAGAAAGCTTTTGATAAGCTTTGTGTAAAGTAAGCAAAAATTTTATTTCATGTCTATGTGATCTTTGAAACCCCTTGTGAAACAGTCGACATAAAAACCCAACGCAATTAGCACACAACGAACACCATACACAACACCGACCAGATGATCATATGACCATGACCAACACCCACACCCACCGCCTTACAACGCAAGTACACCAAGTCCTTTGATGTACCACACCAAACGGAAAACGAAATCAAAGGTTGTTAAATCGCTCTTCAAGAGCCTTGTCAGCTGGGTCGACCGCGACCTTTTTCTCTTCCAGTTTCTTCCCTGGCACGTCCACCAGGGATTGGCCCATTGTGATACCAATCTCGTCCAGAACTTGGTTCACAACTTGCTCGGTTTGCTCTTCGTCCTCTTCGTCGTTCATCGTGCTATCAATGGCCTCTCCAAAGAGCTCCTCTTTCATACCCAATATCTCCGCCTGTTTTTGGAATTCACGCATGGTTGCCTGGAGTTGGGGCATGTTCATCGTTTTGTTCATCATTGTCATCGCGCGAGTAACTTTTTTCATCGACTCCGTCATGACCACTGTTGATGACATCGACGTCATTTGCAAACTAACCGCGCGCAAGTTGGCAATCAATCCAGTGAACTTCTCATCGTGTTTTCTAATTCGAACTAAGTCCTTTGCCATGATTTGCACTGCCTTCATTTGGTTGTTCTTGGCCGCTTTCTTCAATTCGATAATCAATTTCTGCTCGTCTCGTTTGATAGAAGCCTTTTCTCGTTCGAGCTCTCGAATCGATCGATTAACCATACGCTTTTGTTCTCTGATGATCTCCTTCAGAGTCTTCTGGTCGCCAAAAAGTGCTGCTCCCATTCTAAAAGATGGTTGTGCTGCTGTTGTGGTGTCGTGGTGTCATTGTACGACAAAAACAATTATGTTGATTGATTGTGAAGTCTCCCGGTTTTTTTTTTTTTCGTTGCGCGACCCTCAAAGAACTTTAGGAAGATGACGTCAAAGAAAGAGGCAGCCGCTGCAGCCAAGAAGAAAGTTAAATTAACACCCAACTTTATTTGATCAAATTTAGGCGACAAATAAGAAGAAGAATACTCCAGCAATTATCCTAGGTTCAGGCGCACGAAAGGGGCGGATAGAGAGAAAAACGTAGCGGCGGATGAAGGAGACCTCGACAAAGTTGTTGCTCTGATCGAAGCGAGTCCGGTAGCGCTGCTCTTCAATTGAATCCAAAAGTGGTGCTAGGAATGCGTGCATGATCGCAATGCGAGGTAGTTGTTGGGTTTTTTTCTCCTAAACTAAATCGCGAATAGCCAGTGGACTGCTTTGCATCAAGCGGCGCACGCAGGGGAGGTGGACTCGAACTTACTCTCGGAGAATAAGTGAAAGCATAGGAAGGAGTCATCGAGGTACTCTTGGAACACAAAGCGGACGTCAACGCGCTTTGCAAAGACGGGTTGAAGCACTCCAAACTGCCCGAATAACGTCGAATTTTAGCTGCAGCGCATTGATGTACGCATCTGCACAGGGTCAGAAAACATGCACAGAACGAAAATTTGCATACTTCAAGGATTGTTGAGAAATTCTGGACGATTTTCTTTTTGCAGGCTTCACGGATGTTGTCGAATTATTGTTCTCGGTTCGCTTTGTGCGTGTATCATGTCCTGATTTCTATTCCTAGCACGGCGGCCTCGTGGGGATTATGGACCGCGATGGCGACAACGCACATAAAGTGGTACATCCTTTTTTTATCAAGCGACTCTACTTGTCCACTGCATAACAACGTCCAGTGTTTGAACGGCTCCTATGAAATCAACAATTTCTTGCGTTGTATAGCATAGCAGAGAAAGAGAGTGCCGCTTGCTCATGGGAATTATAGGCAAGGAACGATAAGACCAAATCTGTGGTCTGTTTGTTGTCCGTTGGTTGTTGAATGAAGGGGAGCAAAAGATGTGTTTGCAGATTGCCAAGTTCACCCTGCTCGAGAAGGTACACATACAAACACATAAGCAAGCGTAACCATGCATAGAGCGGAGCTGCTCGAGTTCCCCAGACTTTGGATGAGGCCAGCGACAAGGAGGAGGCCACAGCACAGCCCGAGACCTCCGAGACCGAGGAAGGCGGGGAAAAGAAAGAGGAGCCGAAGAAGGAGCCCAAGAAAGGGAAGAAAGCAAGCAAAGAAGCCACGGAAGAACAACCCTCGGAGGTGGTGCTTTTGCATACTTCCAAGGACGAAGACAAACCGGCCGAGGCCCCGGAGAAAGAAAAGAAACCCAAGAAGAAAAAGGAGGCCCAGAAACCCAAAGCGGAGGACAAGCCCGAGGAAGGTGAAGACAAGCCAGCACCGGCGGCCTCTGAAGCAGACAAACCTAAGAAGGAAGCTAAGGCCAAGAAGGACAAGCCCAAGAAAGAGAAAGCGGCTGATGCGGAAGCACCCCAAGAGGACAAGAAAGAGGAGCCCAACAAAAAGGAAGATAAGCCCCAAACGGAGGAACCAAAGAAGAATCAACAAGAGCCTAAAGCAGAGCCCAAAGCAGAGCCCAAAGCAGAACCTAAAGAAGAACCTAAAGCAGAACCAAAGAAGAGCGAGCCAAAGAAATCAAAATCAAAGGCCAAGAAATGAACCCAAGGCAACAGACTCGACAAAACCGTTCCACAAAGAAGTTGGCTCCATTTGAACAAATTATTTAAGCGAAATAATCGCCTTAAAATCAATAGATGATTCAAAAAAGTAAACTAGAGTGCTGGGAAAGAAGAAAAAGTTATTTGCTCAAGGCAGGACAATCAATGTACCAGGTCAAAGAAGGTACTTTGACGCCAGTGATAGGATAGGTTTGGATGTCTGCTCCTGCCTTCTCGAGTTTGTTGATAATGTCACGTTTTTTCGCACCAATCATCAGCACTGCAGCATGCGAGGCCTTGTTCAACAAAGGGAACGTCATGGTCATGCGTTTGACGCCTCCCTTAGGGCCCGCTGCGAGGGCAATGTTCGCCTTTTCATCCGCGTCAACCTGCCCGGGAAACAAAGAAGCGGTGTGGCCATCGTCACCCACACCCAACAACACGAAATCAAGCACCTCAGTGTAGTGCTTAAGCTCTTTGGCGTAGCGGGCTGCGCCTTGGTCCTCCTTCAAGCATTCTGCGTCTGTTGGCATGGGGTGGACTTGGTCGTGGGGGATCGAAACGAACTGCAGCAGGTTTCGTGACAAGGTGTGGTAGTTGCGATCAGGGCTCTGCGCATTCACACAGCGCTCATCGACTTGCCAGATGTGTGTGTTTTGCCATGGAAACTCCGGAACGAAAAATGCGAGTTGGTGGAACAGCAGATCTGGGGTAGAGCCTCCAGAGAGCGCCAAATGAAAGACTCCCCTTTGCGAGATAGCCTCCTTCGCTCGGTTGAGCAAATCCTTTGCCAGCAAAGTCACGACAGATTGCGCTTCACCACTCACGAGCTGTTGGTCGCGAAATTGCGTGATATTCACGTTGGGGCAGCTCTCTACGAGGTTGCATCGCCCTCCATCTGCGAACTGCATCGTGTTGCCGATCACGAGTGTGTCGAGGTTGTTGCCTCCTGACTTCTCATAGATGCGTGGCTCAACGGGACTTTGTAGTAATGGCGTCCAGATCTCCCAACTGCGCAGAAGATTGTAAGTTGCCACAAAGCGATCTCGCTGGTTATGAAACACCGCAGAAATCAATGCTGTGTAAGCATCTCCTGACTGCCGAATTGCGCCATTCGCGCCATTCAGAGCGGCGGGGAGAGGAGAAAATTGGGAAGGGAGTTTGTTATCGGCCCATGGGATTGGCAAGTTCTTTGAGACTAACACACACGCCTGCTGTTCACACTGGCCTCCTTGCACACTAAACAGCACTTGGGGCCGAGTTAAGACTTTCTCGGTGGTCTGAGCTGGGAGAAAAGTGCGTTTAAAGATGACGCGCACATACGCAGTTCTTTCGTCAAGCTGCTTTCCCCCCATCATCACAAACGGGACGCCTTTCCATCTTGGGTTGTCGATATGGACGACAACTGAGGCCCACGTTGGAGTGTTCGTTGAATTCGCCTAGAATTGTGATGGGAGCGAAACGAAAAAAAAGGGGCGAACCTTAGGGTTGTCAGCTTTGACATGACTGAGGTACGATGAATATTGACCCACCACTGCATTGGAGGCACGAAGAACTCGCATGTCTCGAAGGACACTGTCCTTCAGCGACTGCACGAGAGATGAATTGGAGCTCTCCTCTGGAGAAGCTAGGTCCATCGCAACCAATGTTGTCATCTAGAGAAGTTACCACACGAAAAAAGCCATATCAATTCGAACCTGTGTCAAGTGGTTTTGGTGGACATCTCGGATAACCCCGTAAGTATCGTAGAATCCAGTGCGACCCTCGCAGTCTTCTTTTTCCTTCATCACGATCTCCACTCGCTCAATAAAATCCTTGTTCCAGAGCATGTCAAAATCGCGATTCGAATAGCGAAATTCTTCGATTGCCATCACTCCAGGCTTTCCCAAGTAATGGTCCACTCTGAACATCTCTTCTTCTTTCACCAGCCCAGCGAGCGCGGCCGCCATTTCTTGTGCGGAGGCCAGATCATGACCAAAAGGTTTCTCAAGCACCAGACGAGTCCACGCACTTCCTGGGGCCTTTGCATAAGAGGAAACCTGTTGAGCAATGCTCGTGTACCTAACAACAAAAGCTGAGTGTGAGCAATGTCCCAGATATCATGGCTAAGAGAAGAGAAAGAAGAAGAGAAAGAAGAGAAGAGAACAGGAGAAGAAAGAAGAAGGAGAAGACGAAGGAGAAGCAGAAGGAGGAAGAAGGAGGAAAGAAAGAAAGAAGAAGGAAAAGAAAGAAAAGAGGAAAAAGGAAAAGAGGATGAAGAAACAACAAAAAATCACGCGCCTTCAAAACGGGAGCTCTCGATTGTTTGTTTTTGGCGTAGGTTGAAGACCGCTTCCTATGCTGGCGAGCGCAGCGTTTCCTGATAACCTCGTCGAATAGATGGGACTGAGTAAGATCCCCCGTAGCTTTGCGTGTACATGTGCGATGTCTCACTTAGTTGCGGAGGCTCACAAGGCCGACGACAGGTGAGCGCAGCAACACAAGCCCAAGTTGCGGATGCGAAGGGTAGAGGTAAAATAGAAAAGGAGGGAGAAGAAGAGAGAAAAAGAGAGTACGCAAACGGCGGAACGGAGAGGTAAAACAAACGGCCAGCTTCCACACGATCGCCAACTTGTGCAATAATACGCGTGTTCAAGGCTTTGTAATCATCGTCAGTTTTGAGCTGCCGATACTCCCACAATTTTGCAAACTCGGTAAGAGCACTTTCGCACTCCTTTTGTTTGTCCTCTTGAATGTCTTGTTTACAATTTGTTTTCTCCTTGATGTACTTCTCAACCTTCGGTCTCCCACTTGCCTCGTTGTCACGAGCAGCTGCGATGACCTGAAAGGCTACTCGCGGGGAGCGGTTGTTCACGTACAATGCAAATATAGCTTGCCATAAATATTTTTTCGCCAAGTCCCCTGTGGCACCAAGCAACACAACAGAAACAACTTCAGGTTCGACATCAGGAGATCCAACACTGAGACAACATAAAAACGATAACAGCAACAAGGGGCGCCACAAGCGAGCCATAATTAAAAATGAATTTTGACAACAAATCACATGAAGTCTTTTGGAAAGAAAGAAAAAATTGCAAGGTCGTCATGCACACATAATGTAGGATGACAGACGGATCCAAGGCCTTCAAGGTCGTCTTACTGGGTGAAGGGCGTGTGGGCAAAACTTGCCTGTGCTTACGCTATGTGCAAAATTCTTTTACCGACCACCAAGAGTCGACAATCCAAGCGACGTATTTGGAGAAACGATTGAATATGGCAAAAAAACCAGTTCGCCTCATGATTTGGGACACGGCTGGTCAAGAGCGATTTCATGCTCTTGGCCCCATTTACTACCGAGAAGCAAGCGGTGCTGTATTAGTTTACGACATCACAGATCGTGAAAGTTTTAGTAAAGTTCGTAACTGGGTACATGAGCTAAGGGCTGAACTTGGCCAGCAAATACAGCTGGTGATTGCTGGAAACAAAGCGGATTTGGAAAAGAAGAGACAAGTGGACAATGAAGATGCCAAGACATATGCAGCTAGTGTGGGAGCCGTGCATATGTTGTGTTCAGCAAAGTCTGGGGGTGGAGTCGAAGAAGTGTTTTTGGAGCTCACCAAACTCATGCTGCAAGACGAAGCCAAAAAGACAGCTGCGGTGAAAAATCTTCTTTCTGTACACATCGTAGAAATTAATAAAAACTCTTTTTTTAATATACATATATTTAATAAAGAAATAAAATCATCATAATCAACAATCTGTTATTTGTCGTAATTATTTTTCACAACCAAATATTGCGCTAATCGGTCGAAGTCATATGCATTTGTAGGCGACAGGGGACAGCCAAATGCCTGACAACAAGCGGAAAGTGATTACAATCACCACCGAGAACTCCAAAGCCAAATCCGAAAGTGGCCCATGCTGTTAGCTTCTCCCCAACATTTGACTTTTTTTTTTTTTTCTCACCACACAAAGGACGTTTGCAAAAGAGTCGGTGATATATTTCGGAGGCAAGCGTCATTTGCCAAGATCCGCTTTTTATGGGTGCGGAAAATACTGTGTTGTTTTGCTCTTGTTTTTGGTTTGTCCCCTCCTCCCTCTGTTTTTTTCCTCAGTCGCATCTTTGTTTGTTCCTGGAATTTTCGTGACAATCAATCCGTGGCTGTTTATGCTTTTGACCAAAAACAAAAAACAAAAAACCCAGATTAAATTTGTTGTATGGTTCTGTCTAAATTCTCGTTTAGGCCAGGTGCATTAATTTAACAGGCCTCTTCTTGCTGTACGCTTGTGTATGTGTCGTATGTGTCGTATGTGGTTGTCTACGTGACAAAAGTCAAGAACTGCTCGAGCAGACAGCCAATGTCAACAATTTCGCAATCTTGCTCACCTAGGAGGAAAAGGTCAAGGGATTCTTACAGCACTCAAACACCTTTTTTCGAATGTAAATTCCCAAGCCCGTGGGGGAACTCAGGAAATACGGCCAGCCGTGAAGTTTCCGCAGCGTTTGCTTGAGCTGATCCATCCTCTGGGTCTGGTTCTGGGCTTGCTGCCACACCACACCGCGCTCTGGCCACTGCGTGAAGTGGAGCAACCACGCACTGAAGTTGTGCACATCCGTATCGAAGTGCGGCCATCGATTCAGGAGTTGCTAACAAAGAAACGATTGGACTTTATTCTGAGATCTCTTTGTCTTGGAAAAGAAAAAAACAAATCTACAGAAGAAAAAAAAATAGAAAGAACCTCTTCGGTGCACTGCAAAATATTCCATAGAAAGGTGAGGATCGAATCGACGATTTGCTGGGCTTGCTTGTGGTCACGAAATATGGCGTTCGCGGTAGTGGGCAGTTCCAAAGGCCGGCCGTTGGGAGGCCGAATTGTGAGCCGTACAGGGGTTGGAGAATGGGAACTATCGTCATGAGAGGAGGAGGAAGAGTTCATTTCGATGGGAGGATCCGCAAGTCCCATGGAAGGGGTACTGGGAAGAGGGGGACTGTCGATAGCTTCACTCTGGTCGACGGCAGGATCAAGCCTTGCCCTCTTCGAGGGAACATCAACTTCGGGCCTGCTTCGTTGTTTCATAGGTGATGAAACGTCGCTTTTTATCGGAGGATCAAATAGAGGAAGAGACAGGGGAGAAGGAGAAGAAGAAGAAGAAGAAGAAGAAGAAGAAGAAGAAGAAGAAGAAGAAGAAGAAGAAGAAGAAGAAGAAGAGAAGCCCATAACAACTACGTCGTCACCCTCAACGTCTTCCTCCTCTTCATCGGCTTTACTCTCACCACCAACACTTTTGTCAATTCCTGACGCTTTTGCGGGCGCAAGACGCAAGGGCTTCACTTCAGGGAAAAAGGGTTCTGTGAGGGAACCAAAGGCGTCAATGGAGGCCTCAATGGTGGAAGTGGAATTGGAATGGTGAGGCGGAAGATTGGTCACGGTAGAGGAAGACAGGGCATTGGGAACAATTGGCGTGAGGACGGTGGTATTCGCTGTGGTTGAGGTCGGGAGAGTGAGGCAAGTGGCGTTGTTAATAGCAGAAGTGGAGAAGGGAGCGAGTGGGGTGGCATTGTTAATTGTAGGCGTGAGAAAATTGGAGTTGGTGGCAAGCGAGGTGGCATTATTGATAGCGGCAAAGGCGTTGTTGAGAGTGGGTGTAGAAGAGGCAGTGGAAAGAGAGGAAAGTGTCCAAGAGGGACTTGAAAGGGAAGGCGGAGCTTGAAGATGAGTTGAATGGCCATTGTCACTACTCTGGCTGCTGATAAACTCATCACTCGGACTGCCTGAGTCAGAAATCTCGCAACCACCACTCCTGCCACCACCACTGCCACCACTGCTATTACCACCATTGCCACCACTACTGCCATCACTTCCATTGTTCCCACCGCCATTCTCACTGCTGATAGTGCTGCTATCATTGCTGTCACCATGATTGCTTTTACTTGTTGGATGCAAAATAACTGGAACGCCTTGTGCATGTGAAGGAGTGGCGTGTGGTGTCGGTTCTTTGAAGTCATGTTGGCGTGGATCCGCTGTCGCTTTGCTGTGAGAAACTTGAACTTCGGGTATTGCTTGTTTGGCTTGTTGCCGTCGTTGCCATTGTTGTGCTCGCTGATTGTTGCGGTTTGCTTCGACCAATGCAGCAACGACAGCCCGCTCGTCTAACGTGCCACCCTCGAGCACAGGGCATCCAGCCGATATCGCACATAGCCGATGGACAGCCCGCTCGCCAAACGGGACGACATAGGCCCCCTCCAGCTCCCCTCCTTCCATCGCACAGAGGCCGCACACTGCCAACTGTCTCTGTCTTCGTTTTTGTTTTTGCCTTTCCTTCCTCGTCCCAATCAGTTTGTCTTTTGGAAGTGGGTGTTCTGGTTGTCCCTGTCCTTGTGATTGTTGTGGACTTTCACTTGGTTGCTGCTCTAACCCAACAGATAGTGGTATTTGCTCGGAAGTGGGAGATGGACAGGGAACATCTATCTTTCGGTCTGTGACAACACTTTCTTTTGAATATGTAGCGAAAATGTTTGCTTGGTTTGCAGCGGGCAAGTCGACATCGGAGAGACGTTGCGCGGTTGCTCGAACGAAACTTGCCTCTGGGGTGCTTGTCGGTGCGAAGTGTTGATCCACATTTGCTTGAACGAGGCCCTTGATTTCTTGATCTGAGGGGCTTACTCCAGTGAGTTCCGTTTGGGTGCATTCCAATATTTCACCTTCCTCGGCCGCTTCCTCAGGTGGCATACTAGGTTCTCCCTTGTTTACCAATTTTTGCTCAAGGAAGGACGAGTGTTTGTCAGGCGATGGCGATTGTGCTGAATGAGATTGGGCCTAAAGAAAATTTTGGTGTCTAGTTGGATTTGAATTTTTCGGACCTGGACAGAAAGAGAATTCAGCACAGGGGGATACATTGCTGCATAGTGCAGCAAAGTGAGCCCAAATTCATCTTTCGTACGAAAATCGTACGCTGTGTTGGGAGGGGGAGGAGTGATAGAATTTAAAGGGGTCAATGTATGTATCTTTGCAGAGAACGCCGGCAGAATGGCTGTTTGAAGGAGGCGAGTGAGCTGTGGCTTGCAGGATTCAATCGTCTTTCTGACTTTTTCAGTGATCTCCTGTGCCTCAGGATCATGCTCCTATTTTCCTTGGTGTTAAAAAAACCAAAACACCACTAAACCGACAAAACACAACCACATTGCGAGCAACTTCGAGAAAAGACCCCAGGTCACATAATTGTATCAAAAACCCATGATCGTCCTACCCGTCAACATTTTTCACAGAATCCACGAATAAATTGTTCAATGCATCGAAATACATGATTGTCATATTTTTCATTCACAAAAAAGGGTTAAAACACACCTCTCTTGATCCATCGTCGCTCACCACCATTATTTGGACATCCAATCGCTCGGAAAACTCCACCACAAAATTTACGGCAAATCTGATCAAAGGGTTTGTTAGTTGTATGTCAACTTGGGCTGAGTCGCAGTTTATTGTGGTACATCGCAAATAAGACAATTCAATTTGATCTAATCTTGTAGTTAAAATCTGTCTTCACATGGAGGTTGTTGGATGTGGGCTCGCTCGAGACGACAGAGACCTTTTTGTTATTTCTCGTATCTGTGGTGTGCTACCTAGTTTCTGACCATCTCTCCTCTCAACGTATGCCTATTCGCAACACTTTCTTTCTTGCTATTCTGCGATATCTGGTCATAAAAGCTGTCAACATTGAACGCAAACCCACTTAATCATTGCATCACCACTACACCCACTAACACCACACTAACGACACACTGGAATCTAACTCGTTAGCCCGAGCACGAGGACTTGGCGCGCTACCTATTGAACCACTTATTCTCCTCCACCAACCGAGTATGTTTGTTGGCCGCAATGCATGCGGTGTTTTCCTTTGTGGTGAACTTCTGGCACGTGGGCGCGTGGCTGGCCCTCCCGTTGTCACTGTTGGTAGCCTTTTCTATCATGCTGCTCAATCTCAAGAGACTGGAGCTAGCTTCTCGGTTACTTTGTTAATGAAAATTCTCAACCCTACAGTTATTCACACCTCTAATTTTTCAGCCAGAGGAGGTGTGCTGCGCTGGGGATCCAAGCGGTGTGCTGGGTGCTGGCCATGGCCGTCGTCGCACTGAACACACTGCAGGCAGATGCGGTAACCTCCCTGTGCTCTCGTCGCTCCTTTTTGTTCTCTTTCGCCTGTCTCTCCCCAGCGAAAGATGGACTCACAGAAATTGTTGTATCAGGCCTATGAGGCGCTCGACCCTTTGTCATTTCTCGGGTAAAAAAGGAATCAAGACGGACATCTAAGCACAAGCGTTAGGTTTTGTCTGTCAAGCCCATTGTTATGGGTACCCACGGGCTTGCCTGTACTCTGCGCCATGGAGGCAAATATCCACACACGACACATGCGATCATACATAATACATTCTTTCCTCCTCTTTCACTTTCTCTTTCTTCTCTCTTCTCTAGACAAACAAAGACAGACACAAATTTTCTAAGATTCTATTTTAAACACAGGTCAACATCATGTTTTATTTAATCTATTTACCTTCCCTTTTCATGCAGTGGCTGTATGTGGCAGTGCTGCGGCAGCCTCTGGAGACGGGCGACAGTCACTCGGCCGTGACCCTCATCCTGCTAGCCTTCTTCGCGGGGTCCATCTGGGGACAACTTGTGGTACCTCTTTC
>Ga0215285_10008_pt1 | contig 12493 bp, 19 predicted proteins | sample ZER3_1Amoeba_C21_FD_182624 | JGI IMG/M metagenome (GOLD analysis project Ga0215285, IMG submission 182624) | Enriched cells of freshwater protists from Biology Centre CAS, Ceske Budejovice, Czech Republic - ZER3_1Amoeba_C21 | ecosystem: Environmental > Aquatic > Freshwater > Unclassified ... | reverse complement strand
TGAGCTGCTCTCAGTGCAGAGCCGTGGGTACTTTTTTTTTCCCGTAAGACTTGGTTGTGAAGGCACCCCGCGAATTTAATTCGATGCATCGGTGGAGGCGTTGATGAATTTGGATGAAGTCAATCTTCTCCAGAGTCTTTTCAGGCTCAGCTGGGGAACAGAAGTCAGATGGAGCCATTTCTAGAGATCAGAAAGAGGACTCGCTTGCTACTCTCGAAAAGCAAAATCTTTTGGTTCTTGCCAATGTACTTGCTTTGAGCGGAACCAATGACAAGTGTTTTCATGATGCATGTACAGGCATCCGCGATGTCATGAAGACAGCGCGAAATACTAGCAAATTTCTAATTATGGCTACACATCCACAAGTTAGCACGTTTTTAAATGCAGCTTGTTTCCGAGTCTCCAAAACTCTGTCAGTTGGAGGGGAGACCTTGTTGGAACCGAGTGTGATGACCACTCGCCTCACCACATCCATTGAACTTGGTGGCCTCAAGGATTTATTTCCTATCTTGACGTTCTTGGTACAGGCCGAAAATGAAGCTGAGCTAATCAGTCGCCCAGCGCCATCAGCGCCGTTGATCGCAATTTTGATTCAGCTGTTGAACACGCAGCTCGACGAGACACCTGAGCTGCAACAGATGATGGACACAATCACTGAGTTTATTTGTGCAATCACAAAATTTAGAGTTACCATTGATCAACTCACTGACGAGTGGGCGATTTTGAACTCGATGTCTTGTCTTGATGTTCTGTTTTCCGTGATGGGAGCTGTCGTTCGACCTGTGAACCAAATTCGTTGTTTACAAATCCTTTTGGCAGCATTTACGGCAATGGTCCTTGTTGAATAAAAAGCACCATCAACACATGTCTAGGCACAACGGCGGCGGCAAGAGCGTGTTCAAGATCTCTCCGTCACAGACGGTAATGGCCTCCTTACGGCGATCCAAGCCAAATTCATCATGTCAAGACTCTCTGGCATCGCCATTCACGCCCGTGACTCGATTGGAACGATCCCACTATCTATGTCTTGTGCATTGCTGACTCAAATCTTTTGCGTTGTGGAGCAGTCGATGATTGCCGATCAATATGCTCCATCTTTCAATCTTTGTGAAGATTTCGAGCGATCTCAAGGTTGTGGCTCCGCTTCTCCTCTCTCCCTCTTTTCTTCTTCTAGTTTGTTGTTAGGTTATGTGCTCCTGAGCTCAGTTATTCTCAAAATCGCCGAATCCGAGACAGCACAATCTGAGGAGAAGGATCATTATATCTCAAATTTACTCAAATTGACCCAGGTTTGAAACCCTAAGTGTTTCATGATCAAAAATTGTTAGAGTTTGGTGTTCGTTGGTCGCACGCCGCTCGTGTTGGAAGATGGCACGAACCTTGCCTCCGAGGATACACAAGACAGTGGGTTGTGCATCAAGAATCCTGCAGCCTTTGTTGTGCTACAGCGAGTGTTCGCTGAAACGGAATCGTCTTGGTTAGCAGTGGAAGTGCTTAACTGTGTGCAGTTCATTGTGAGCATGCACCCCATGAACATGCGGTTTGTAAACCAAGTCCACACGATTACCATCTTCCTCGAATCTTACACACGCTTGAAATTGGAACCACAGCAGTTGGTGCTGAAACTGCTTGAAGTAATGATGCTTCAAGGGGGGATCGTTCCTCATCAGGTGACCCCCTCCCCTTTTATTAATCGCAGTGGTAGGCCTTGGAATCTCTGGCCACAATTTGCTTGGGATCCTTGGTGCAGCCCGAACCTGGGAGTGAACCACCTAAGTCGCCCAAGACCTTCAAACAGAGAAAGCTCGGTGAACCCAGGACCAAGGAAACATCTCAAATAGTTGTAGGAACTGGCGGAGTGCTCCTAATCCTTCGATTTATCGTGAACATTCTGAGGAATGAGTCTAAAGACCGAACTGACGATTTACTCAAGATGACCGACGTGTTCAAAAAGGCTGGGTTTTTAGGAGCCTTAGTTGCGCAGATGGCGTCTCTTGCCAACTCAAGCGAAAGCGTTCCTAAAGGCCTCCCAGCGTTGACAGTTCCTGCGAGCGAACACTTGTCGTTGTTGTCTGACCCAGAATGTTTCTCAGTTGCTCTGAAAGTTTTGGAGATGCTTACAACCAAGCCTGATCATTACTGGAACCAAACCGTGCTCCCCGTCACCCTTTCGTTGCTGGTCACTTCTTTCTCTTGCTTCTCTTGACTGTGATTGCAGGAATCTCAAGCCTTCCGAGCACCAACGCTGCGCTTGTTATGCCACATCTATCGAACAGGCTCTGCCCGTGGTATTTTTCTTGCACTCACGAGGGCTGCAAGCCGACGCGATATGATTCTTGTTATTGAAGTTCTTTTCCATCTTCGTGATTTGTTGACCATACCCACGACTGCCTCGCTCGTCCCTCCCATAGCCAAATCTCCTCCTCCTCCTCCCCCGACTCGACTGTCAAGCATGTCCCCCCGCCCGACGATAAACGCGTTGGATGCCGAACTTAAGACAGTGGAATCGCATCCTGGCACAGTTTTTGCCGAACAAAGAGGAATCGACATCTTGTTGATGGTTCTCGGTTGCTGTGTAGAAGAATCCGATCATCGGTGGACCATCGCTTCACTTTGCATTCAACTCGTTGGGCTTCAATTATCGCATTCTGCTGTGACTCTTTCTAGAACTGACTTTCTCAAACTAAGTCGGACTCCAGGTTTGGTATCATTGCTGGGAGGCCCTTTTGGATCGCGCGCTTTGCGGCTTGTACTTGACATTGCGCTTGGATTGCCTTATGTTGATCACAAGCCCCCTGTTGATCTGTGGACCACTGAGGCCTTGTTTTTCCAAAAGCCAAAAGCAATGGTGCTCTTTATCCAGCTATTGTCCTCCTGCCCTGACGCTCTCCTTTTGGCGGCTTTGCGATCTTTAGCAAAATTTTCTTCCTCCAAGGCGACCTTGCATTGTCATCGAAATTGTGACGCACTCGCCTCTATCCAAGCTGTAAACGAACTGCTGGACGCCATTCCAAGTCGCAATTTGCAGAGGTTAAAAAAAAAATTGTTACATTGTAGGTCAAGCGCAAACTGCACTGACTCATTTTGCCGCAACTCAAGATAAGGATTTCTTTCTTGGCATGAAGCATCAGCCATCAACAGTCCCAGAATGCATTGTCGCATTCATCGTAGATGTGGCCTCTCACCGCCTTTCCTCGCAGGAACTCTCAAAATTGCATTCAATCACTGGTAGGATTCATTAACGTCAAATTTGACCTACGGTAGGCGACAATGCTCCTGCCTTATATTTGCACATTCAAGGGAATGAACCGTCCATGTCAGCGATTGAAATAGAATCTCATTCGGGATTCTCAAGCATGGCGCTTCCTGCTGTTCCAGAGACAAATTGGGCTGAAAATACTCTCTCTGTCTCGATGTGGTCCTTGTTTCTCGTGTCATCTTGTTTCCATCTATTTCCAGGCTCAACATAAGGCACTATGGACGAGACAAGCCAGGTACTGCAGCCCAGTCCAACGAGGCTGGAGTCGAGCTCGTGGATTGTTTTCTGGGAGAAAGCGTCGACGATTGCAATGAGTCCTTGTACAAAGTGAGTTTGCGAAACCGACGTTTGGTTGTGCGCATTAAAAAAGAACCCTACCCATTTGAGGACTATGTGTTCCATCCTCAGCAATGGTACCATGTGGTTTTCTGTCATAAGAAAGGCCGCTTGATGCGCAGCAGCGAACTTACGCTCTATGTCAATGGCATACTCCAAGGAACAGTCAAGTGTCCTTGGCCCCGAGAGAGCGAGAGCGAATCTCCAGCCACTCTCAAAGGAAAGCTAACCCTGATATCAAAGAGCTCGACAGATCTAAGAAAGGAAAAGCTCAAAACGAAAGCTGTGCAAGTTGTGTTTGGAAACCATTCGTACCCTCCAATTCCTTCTTTTGGGACAGTGTGGTGGCTAGGTCCCGTTGTGATGTACAGAGGAATTTTTGACCCTCTCTTCATCGCGAGTCTCTATGGGCAAGGGGTCGGATTTCAGAGTAGTTTGCACCCGAAGAGAATGCTGGCAGATGATAACGGAAATTCGGAAGGGGAGGTGAAATTGATGTTTGTTGGATCTCGAAGCCGAGGAACAACGCAAACTCTTGCGAAGCTTATTCGAGACACGACTCTGGACTCTGCAAAATTGATTGTGTTATTCACCCCTCGTGCGACTTCGCGACAAGGTCCGGAATTTTTGCCATGGGTTCGTTACCCACTTCTAGGAGTGGACCTCCAAGGTGCTGTCGAAATCCGGTCCTTGCATCTTTCGGATGCCTGCCGAGCTGTGAATGGCGGAGTCCGAATGGTGCTCTCTTTGTTGGCTAAAGTTTCCGATTCTGTGTCTGTCTCTTCAAAATCGCCCAGGTAACTGAAACAATTGATGTCACTTATCAGCTGTAGTGTGGTATCTCAACAAGTCTATGTGTTAATATTACTTCTCCAAGCTCTGCTCTATCGAAATCCCAAGAACCTGAGGGAAATGAATGGCCAGATATCTCACTACATTACCTTGGCCCACTTTCTGAAATTTCCAGCGGTTGTTGGGGTGCTTGATCCACGCATTCCGGCTTTACTCTGTGCCCTCGCCTGTGGAGCTGCCATTCGGCCACTTCTTGACCTCAACCTGGGCACACACGGGCTCCTTCTCAGGTATCGCTCGGACAATATCTTGCATAATTCAAACGTAGGATGATTGCCGAGCAAGACAGCCACGGATTTCTCAATCAACACATCTTTGCGCATCTTTTATTCGATTGGGAACTATGGCGTCGCACGAGTTTGGATACTCAGCGATCATTGTTTGATAGCTTGCTTGGTCTTGCAGAAGATGGACCAACATTGGAGCAGTGGAGAAGGCAGGTGTCTAGTAGTTTTGTTCGGGACCCTTGGTTTTATGCGGATGGCTTTCATTGGAGTTTCTGCTTTGCGTATCCGGCTTCTCCCCTCGAAGTTCCCGATGATGCAATCTGGCGAACGGAGCGCCTTAGACAACTTGGTCTTCTCCCATTCTTGATTGACTCAATAACCAGCTTGCTGTCAGAACAAAAGGTTCCACAAGTTTGGGATTTTTCTACCTTTTTTAGGAAGCGCATCTAGAATGCTTGATGCCTTATTTGCGCAGTCTCCTTGTTGCTGTTGTCAGAAGTTATGTCACGATCAAAGACATCCGACTGTTTTTTGGATTTATTGCAAGGGGAGTGTGTGTACCGAACAAAGGCCTTGCCGCCTACGGATATCTACTAAGTACTCCAGAAAATAAGCCATGCCCGGTTGCTGATCTGGTCGTGCATTTTCTCGAAGCTTTGACTTTGGCGCTGAAAGAGGCAACACTCACAGCCAGAAAAGAATGGGCAGAAGACATCGCTCTACATTTTGATGTGCGTTGGGTCACTTGCATTGTTTTTCCTGGCTTACATGCTGGCGTGGGTGTCGCTATGTTAAAATTACTTAATCATCTCCTCTCCTCTCAAGCCCCGCAAAAAGAGGAGGGCAAAATTTCCCTGCGCAAACGGCGATCAACAAGTTTTATTTCCCGATTCGAAGCTGCAGATGGTTTCCGGTCTTGTTTGATGTTTTCATCAGTTGAGAACCGCCATTCTGTTAGGTCCGTCCGTTTTCTTCCTAGCGAAAACCACGTTCAAAGCTGGGAAATGTTTTCGTTGCTGTTCGATCGTCTGCTGTCTTGGGAAGCCCCGTTGAAGGTGTTCAAGGATCAATGTGCGTTGTTTCATCAGGCAGCCTCTAATGTGGCCATGTTCGCCAGGTTTGATTGATATGCACATGTCGCAATTCTTGCGCGATTTTGTTTCATAGGGGTGAGAGATCTATCGTGGGATTACTGGAGATGATGTCAACTTCTGCAGTTTGGACTGAGATTTCAGGTTCGGTGGACATTAGCTTATAGTAGGCTTGTTGTAGGAGCGAAAATTCCTTTTCCTGCGATAACCCATACAATATTGGGTTTGTTTCGGGATCGAGCTTTAGCTGCAGTGGGTCAATTGGCTCGCTGGGAAGAAGATAGTGCCTATTTCATTGATCTCGTCGTGGACTTTCCATGCAGCAGCAAGACACCTTGTCCTACGACCTCTAACGCGACCTCCTCCCCGGACGCGACTGCAGCGCTGTTTTTGTGGTTTTTGTTTGCAAATCATGGCGAATTTCGGAAAATTTTTTTGGCTGACATCAGCACTCACATGCTCCAACTTGCATTGTGCGCGATGCTTGGTGATATGAATGCAGTGCATGACCAGGTCGCAAGACAAGATATGATATTTGTTGGATGTGTTTCTTCCAGGTACAACGGCTGACGCCCACTCAGGAATTGCGGTGGAAAACGCTTCAAAGTAGCTCCGCGGCAGCGTGGGATGTTCTCATTGGGCTCTTGTACGAAGTTGCTCTGCACGGCAACTTCGCAAAGTCTCAAAAGAGCGCGACTCGGAAACAATTCACGTTATTTGCAAAAGGTTCATCATTCAGTCCAATTTCAATATTCTTCTTAGGACAAGCTCAAGATGAAGAAAAGAAAGCCTCAATGTGTGACAAAGTTGTCGATGCGTTGTTCGAAGTGTCAGGGTCTGATTTTTTGTTAACTGGTTGCCCATTCCAAAGCCGAGCCCTCCTTGCATTTTTACAAGCCTGTGAGCCCATCAAAAAAAGGGACTTTTCGGTGGAGGGTCTCGAAGAATTATTCAACTTTAACACCTTTCTTGGCAAACTATGCTCCCGTTCGGAGATTACGCCCGTCTTTGGCCTTGATTGGCTTTCAGGGGAAGCTCTGATCGAGTTCCTTTTTCGCTTGATTAAGCAGATCGATCGAGCTCCTGAAGAATTGATGGATAGAGAGAAGGGCCTAACACAGATTCGATATTCTATTCGCCAAAACTTACTCCAGATCATGCTTGCTTATTTGTCAGTCAAACCAACCAAACTCGGTACCGCATACATGTCAAAGAAAACTCCCCAAAAATTCTAGGACCTGCAGAACAAGCACAAACGAAAGCTCGGAGAGCGAAGAGAGCTCAGGCACTTTACTCAAAGTTACTGGATCCTGGCAATGTTGCAATTGTTTTTGCTGGAGATGAAGAAATGGATCGGGCGTGCTTGGCCATGCTTTGCTCCCACCTCAACTTTTGGTTTCGAGCTGGACTGCGACAGCTTCAACACCGCAATGTACACATTCAAGCAAGTCACTAATTTATTCAATTTTAGGATGCTGTTGATGTACCCGATCCCACAGGGCATACTTCTCTGGCGCCCATTCCACCTGTACGATGAAATTTCCCACCAGGGATCAACATTTCTAGGTGAACCCCCGAGCGAGTGTAGGTGAGGTTGTGATTGAAACTCCTGCCAAGGTGAACATCTGTACTGAAATTTTTGTTTAAACCGCTTAGGTACTCCCATCGAAACCTCCCAAGCCACTTGGAAAGCCAAACACTCTCTCACCAGAAGCGCCTCGGGCTCGTATTGAATTACCACGACCACAACCACTTTCTCCCTCATCCACTTCAGGAACAGCGACAACTCTTTCCTTGCAAGATGAGCAAGCTTTAGTAGATGTCTGTTCTGAAGTCTGGCGCACGTGGATCAAATCTCAGGGGTCTAAGTTATGCTCCCTTCTGGTGAGACCGCCTGCAGCGGTTAAAGAGCTCCCTTCACACAAACGCCATCCTTTATTTCGCGAGACAAATGACATTTCCCAACTCCTTCAACAAGATGTTGCATATTGGGCAGTAACGCCGTGTTCTTTTGTTGCAATCCAACAAGGGTCTGCCTTTTGTTGGAAAATCAATTGTCAGCATTCATAAATAGGCGAGCTTCTGAGAGCGACTATGAAGCTTATCTGTTGCATGTGGTTGCAAGCTTGGATATTCCTGTGATACAAGATGCAACCCAAATATTTTTCATTCAGACGACGGGTCTCGTTGCCTCAAATCCTCCCCGAAATGGTGAGACTTTGTTTGCCGAAGTTGCCATGACCCGCGAGAAATTTCTCGAGAAGATTCGGGGGGATTTTGAGTTGCGTGTCGGAGATCAAAATCAGAAGGCCCGTCTTGTGGAAAAAGATGCGAGCAAGAAATGGCATGATCTTGAAGTAGATCTTGCCAATGAGCCACGAGTATTTTTAACAAATACGAGCGTTATTATTGAGTGATAGGTCGAACTGGACACCAAGCAGAGGTGGCAGTGTGTTGACTTTGTGGAAGGTCCATTTCGCCAATTAAGCAAATTGAAGCCATATATGGAACTCGCCGAGCAATATGGTTTGGGCTCAAGCACCTCAGTGCTCATAAAAGAGCAGGTCTCGTCATTTGAGTTTTTTTTCTGAACTGAGTTCCTCAGGATGCAAAAGGAAGCCTCACAGTTACTTTGGTTCTTCAACGCATTGGTCAAATTGCATTTGCGTAGGCGAAGTCTGACAAGCTTGAATCGGGGTCACCACGGCTCAGAAGTCCTTCGAGTCTTGCCACAAGAAAAATACCGACCGCAAGCCCCAAACTAAGAAGCGAGTCCATCCTGCAAGGGGAAACAGAGGAAGATCAAAAAGGGAGCGACGACAGTGGAGACGAGCACGAGGACATGGTTCCAAAAGATGGTAATCAGACCGCCGACTGTGTTTGCATTAGCTTTTGACAGGTCAAATTTGGACAAAGGTGAAGGGCCTTATGCAGCCTCGTGATGAAGTCAAGGAGGTGCTAAGTGGGCAACGAATTGATGGCTTAGAAACACGCAATGTAACAGTGCTGTGCGCCTTGGTTCCATGTTTTGTAGGCAATCTTTGTCCTTAGTGCACAGAATTTCTACGTGATCGACGATTTTGCGATAGCTGAGGGTATTTTGGAGGAACTCCCAGCCATTTCTCCGCGATTTCCTTTTCAAGTGACGACCAGCACAGAAGTTCTTGGAAACATTGCTGACCGAAAGGGCGTCGAGTTAGTCCCTTCCCGTTACCCCACTCCAGGCTTGGTGCTCCACGTCGCGAAGGCAACCAAGTATTGGCCCAATATGCCGTTGATATCCAACCCGTCTCTTAGGGAAAGCGACGAGCCAGTTGCTCAACCGCTACCTCGAAAAATCCAGAAATGGAGCTACTCCAACATCCGTGATGTCTTTCGACGACAGTATCTGTTCCAAGATGTCGCATTGGAACTTTTCGATCGAGAGGGGCGAAATTTTTTGCTGGTTTTGCAATCGATCAAGGACCGGGACTTTTTATTTGGGCGCCTTAGCTCAATCTCAGACAAGAATCTCGAAAAAGATTCACAGGTCATCACACAGTCACATTGGTTGTTTTCTGAACGAGGTTACAGGGAGAATCCACGATTACACAAATTCGGGGGGGGAAGGGCACTCCTGGGGTTTCGTGGCTCGAGCAGTGTGACTTCCAAATGGGTAAATGGCCAGATTTCCAATTTTGCTTATCTGATGTACTTGAATACTCTTGCGGGCCGTTCTTACAACGATTTAACTCAATATCCAGTGTTCCCTTGGGTTATTGCGCAATATTCCGATGAAGTTCTCGATCTTTCGCAGCTTGCCACCTTCAGGGACTTGTCAAAGCCCATGGGTGCTCTGGCTGCGGATCGTGCCAAGGTGAACATCTCAGGTTGCCAGACATTAACAAAGCGACTTCGTAGGAATTTCGCCGCCGATATGAAGATTGGCCAGAGGTGCATCCTCCGCCCTTTCACTACGGCTCCCATTATTCTTCCTCGGGAATTGTGTTATTCTTTCTCTTGCGATTGATGCCTTTCACTCACATTGCGCTTCAACACCAAGGTTGTCTGGCTAGCGTTGTGTTGTTACGTTGTGCTGTACTGGGTTTTCTAGACAACCACATGGTATTATCTACATGTGTGCGGTGTGTTGTGTTGTGTGTTTGTCGAGCCATTTTTGTTGTAGGGGGCAATTTTGATAAAGCTGATCGCCTTTTCAGCGACATTGCTTCGGTATGGGAAAATGCAAGCGGGCTTACGGGGCATGCTCGACCTGTTGGAGACAAGGGAAGTTTGCAAGATGTAAAGGAGCTTATCCCAGAGTGGTACTCAATGCCGGCCATCTTCAAAAATTCCAATCGGTTTGATTTGGGCCGAACTCAAGAAGGTTTTAATTCTCATCGAATTGGTTTCACAGAGATCAGGACTCAATATCCATGATGTGTCTCTGCCTCCTTGGGCTTTGAGTGACCCCAGCATATTCGTCCGCTTGCACCGCCAGGCGTTAGAGAGTGAATATGTCTCGGCTCACCTTCATGAGTGGATCGATTTGATATTTGGCTATGCACAAAAAGGCAAAGCGGCCATCGATGCTCAGAACGTCTTTTACTACATGACGTACGTGGGTGCAGTGGACATTGATGCAATCGAAGACCCTTTACAGAGACAGGCTACCGTCTCCCAAATTCACAATTTCGGACAGGTCGTAAATGAAGATATGTAAGAAGATCAGTAATTGAACATGGCAATTTAGACGCCCCTGCAAATCTTCAAAAAGCCACATCCGAAACGCTTCACTAAAGAAGATAGCACGGACGTGAGCGACAGCGAGCCCGCCACCAAATTTTTAGGGTCCAAAGTCACGGTGGTTGATCGACCCGATTTGCTGCAAGCAAGCTTTCCAGCATCCTTGGTTGGGCTTCCTCCCTTGACTCAGCAAATTTCAAGCCTTGCCTGGGATGGAAACAAGTTATTGGCGGTTGCTTCCCCTTTGCTAGTGAACGAACTTCGTTGAATAGGTCGACGGACAAAAGGTGCTGCTACCACCCAAGTTTGCGCAATTTTTTTCCTGGGGTTACTCCGATTGTGGAATCCGCTTATTTCGAGATCGAGAGACCCTGAGCGTTTTCGAATTTCTTCATGAGGACCAAATCACTAAAGCAAGTGTAAGTGAGACGGGGCAGCTGTTATTTACGGCCGGCCAAGACAACGCGATTAATGTGTACTCCATCGTCAACACAGGTGACACAAGCTGTGTTGACAGAAAATACGATGTGCAATAGGTTTGCTGCTGAAAACAAGCTTGCATTCGCACATGGCTCCTATCACGGCACTGGTTGTCTCCACTGCATTCAGCCTTCTCGTAACGGGAGACGCTGACGGTCCTAAGAATAAATCCACAAGTTATCCCGAATCTGGCAAATGTTAGGGTTCGCCATGTTCTGGGATTTGAACAGCTTCCATCTCGTTCGTCGCCTCCTGTCCCATCCTGGACCCATCGCGGCAGCAGCCATTGATGACTTATATGGAGATATTGCAACTGCATCCAAAGTCGACTTCTTTGATGCGGCCTATTCTTCTTGTCTTAGGATTGGATTTTCTTATGGGATGTGAATGGCGAACTTCTCACAACAATTAACACCCACTGGCAGTCTTTCTCGTTCTTCAATCTAACTTCGTGTTGGAATGTGGGCGACAGCTCTGTTGGGTATACTTGAGCTCTATGATTTCACGATTTTTGTCAGGTTGGAGAATGAAGAAGAGTCAGAAGAAAAGGATTCTATCGAGCACGCAGGTTGACGACTGGGCGCTCTTGCACACATTTTGGTTAGATGCTAAATTGCCACTCGCAACGTCGAGTCAACGGCATTTAATCACTTCTTTGTTGTTCGGGCAGTTTTCTGATAGTGGTTGCTGATCTCCCTTTTCAATCTTTCCTCTTCTCCGTTTCTCTTTCTCTCTTTCTTCTGCCCTTCTCCTCTATGTACTGAGCGACACAAGAGAGCTAGGTTGGTTCTTGGTCTCTGGCCACGGTGACGGCAGCCTTAATCTTTGGACTCTGGAGTTTTCGTCGTCGGTTAGCCGACGGGGAACCCCGCCACCCTGTCCCTTTCCATTGCCGGCATCGATGGCTGCTCATTACACAGAGCGACTGTGCTGTAGCCCTTCCCCGGCTCCACCCATCGATTTAGACCGTGTTGCCAAGGGGAGGTCATTCTGTCTGCACCATTCAGTCATTTGAAGCTGTTTCTCAGGGACCAAGCGCCACAGTTCGTTGACCCAGAGAGCAAATACTCCGCCGAGCGACGAACCCTTCCCAAGGGAATGTATCTTCATTTGCACTTCTCCTTTTCGGCTTCGCATTCGAGCCATGAGTCACCAATCACGTGCCTCCATTACTCCTCTTTGGAGCCTGGGAAATTGTGGAGTGGAGATAGCTCTGGTTTGGTGCAAGAGTGGAGTGCAAAACAAAGAAATGAACATTGGCAAACTAACAAAACTGCCAATTGTGCCAATTGCGACACTACTTTTACGTACACGACTCGCCGCCACCACTGTCGAAAGTGTGGCCGAACTGTGTGCCAAAAGTGCTCAAGGCAAAAGGTCTCGCTTCCCGATCTCGGGTTCTTTCAGCCTGTTCGAGTTTGCGATGAGTGTGTCCCTTAATGCGTCTCACAAAACACACCTTCTCTACATAATACAAAACAAACACAACATTTCTTCTCCCGTTCTGTCTCCGGCGTCACATG
>Ga0215285_10007_pt1 | contig 12948 bp, 10 predicted proteins | sample ZER3_1Amoeba_C21_FD_182624 | JGI IMG/M metagenome (GOLD analysis project Ga0215285, IMG submission 182624) | Enriched cells of freshwater protists from Biology Centre CAS, Ceske Budejovice, Czech Republic - ZER3_1Amoeba_C21 | ecosystem: Environmental > Aquatic > Freshwater > Unclassified ... | reverse complement strand
TCGGAAGTTCTTCGCGTGTGGGATGTGGTTTCCCATGATTTGGTTGACCGGGTAGTACATCGCGTAGTGAGCTGTTGGCGGGCGAGCTTTGGACGATTTATCAAGTTTCAACAAGCTTTGCAAGGCCACAAGATGGAAGCAAAACAACCCCGCCATGTGGTACGTGCTTCTGGAGGTACTTCGGCGATTACATACCCTCGGTTGCTGCGTGCGTCAAGTGGAAAGGATGAAAAACTGCATTCACCGCTCGATGTGGAGGGCTTCATTTCGCTGAGTGCAAATGAACTTAGTTCGCAATCTGCGCTTGGAGGAGTGAGAAAGACCGAGAAATCAAAACAATCGGTCTTCGAAACTTGCTCATTGGAAAGCTATGTTCTCGACAAATTTGTTACGCTGTCAGGAGATTTACTCAACTTTTTGCAGCAAGGTAATGTACGCCAGCATTTTCATATGTTCCGATTATCCCCAACAGAAGAAAAGCTTGTCCATCTTCCTGGGTCTGTGATGGTGAGCGGCAGAAGCGGTACTGGTAAAACAACTACGGGCTTATTGAGGTTGGTATGGCAATTGCGATCTTTTTTTCGAATATGTCACGGAATCACTGAACAACAAATCTGGGAACACCTTGAAGACACAAGCACACCTGGTGGCACTTTACCCAAGGAGGGCTCTATTTTACCACCTCTTGAGAATGCCTCCCCAAATGGAAGTGTTACACCAAGTGCAGACGATCCAAATGACACAAAATCAGCTGGCACATCGGACACCAAGCCAGGTCCTCAGTTAACCTTTCGCAGCCTGTTTCTGGCTCGTAGCCCTCGCCTGTGTGATGAGGCGCTCAGATTTGTGACAAAATTGATACAATATTTCCCGGAGCTCGCCCGTCCATCAGCAGATGCAACTGAATCCACTTCACCTTGGGCACATCTCCCATTTGAACCTCCTGTCTGTTTGACCTTGTCCAAGTTCTTGGCATTTGTTGACCAAACGCTATCAGAGCCATTTGCTAGAGCAGCAACAATACAAGATGAAGGCAGGGACCAACCGAGTGATATGTGGAGTCCTGAGGTTGCCCAAATTGGAGCCAGTTCTCATGTTAGTTCGCAGGCCAGAACTAATCTTCTTGGCGAGGCAGCCAACGACTCTGACGGCGAAATGCAACTCTTAGAGTACAACGTATTTTTGCACGAATTGGCTCCTATTGTTCGTCAGCGGGCACTTGTGAAAGCGGTGAAGCAAGACCTTCCTCATGATTCGCTCATTTGGCGGTACATGATGTCGTTCATCAAAGGCTCCTGGCTTGCAGCTCGGCAACCATCAGGCTGTCTGTCCCTGGAGCAATTTCTTGCACTTGGTCGAAAACAAGGCAGACTCGGGGAAGTACAACGTCGAGCAGTCTACACTTTTTTTCAAGAATACGAGCGAGAAAAGCGGAGGCTGTGGCTTTATGATATTCAAGATCGTGTTTCGTACATATTGCGCAGGTTATGGAGTGAGGGCTACAGGGGAGTTCCCTTTCAAAGCGTTGTAGTTGATGAAGCCCAGGATTTGACTCAGACGCAATTGGCAATTGTGATGTGCGTTTCCCATCCAAAGGGTTTGTATATCTGCGCTGACTCTTGCCAAACCATTGCACTTGATGTGGAGTTTCGAATGTGTGATTTTACGTCGTTGTTCTATCAGCGGATCCAATTTGAGTCCAAGCTTGATGCAACCTTGGAAGAAAAGCTTATCAAGCCTGAAACAGAAGATGAGGGCGCTGTTTGTGGGAACGAAGACAAGCAAGAATTGAACGGTTGGAGTATGTCAAACTTGAGGACTGAGATGCCAGAGCAAGTTTCGCTGATACATAATTTTCGGACTCATTCGCAGGTGCTAGCGTTATCCAATATTTGTGTCGATCTCTTGGAGATCCTATTTGAAGATTCGCTCGACCACATGCCAAGAGATGAGGGATATCGGGAAGGGCCACGGCCAGTTTTGATCGATATGGCCCCAGCTTCGTTGAATCTTTGTTTCATGGAAGCAATTAATGACCATGTCAAGGTTGACTTTGGCGCACATCAGGCTGTAATTGTCCGTACTGAGGCATCCAAAGCCAACCTTCCCATTGCCCTGAAGAGTGGTTTGGTGCTGACTGTGGAGCAAGCCAAAGGCCTCGAGTTTGATACCGTCATTTTATTTAACATGTTTCAAGATAGCTTGGCAGATAAACGAGATTGGTCTGTTGTTCTTGACAAAAAATATCTGACCGTTGAGGAGCGAAAGCTCATGAGGGCAGTTGATTTCATAGCTGAAAAGCATGGGGCATTGTGTAGTGAGTTGAAAATCCTGTATACCGCGATCACTCGATGTCGCTGGAGTTTATTCTTAGTCGAGGCACAAATGGACGCTCCCCTTCTCAAACTCTGGGAACGCTTAGGACTCCTTTCCCGTTCGAAAGATGTTGATTCTATGAAGTCTGTGCTTTCATCTCGAAGCTCTGTTCAGGAATGGGCCAAGCAAGGGGAGAAATTTTTTGCGGATCAGCGATGGGAGCTTGCCGAGTTGTGTTACTCCAAAGCAGGCACCTTTCATGAAAAACATCGTGCCCGATGCGAGGCATTTCAACTTGCTGTCAATGCTTCCCACAAAATCGGACGTGCGAAGATGGAAAAAGAAGAAGGGAAGAGAAAAGTTGCACAAAAATCCGGAACTCCTCATACGTTGATGGCAGAGGGGCGATCCGATTATGCTGCCGCATCAAAATTGCTGCTTGCAGCAGGGTTCTTGAAAGACGCATTCAATTGTTTGTGGTCCGCACAAATGTTTTGTGAGGCAGCTCTGCTTTGCGTCTACAGTGGGCGCTGGGATGATGCTGCGATGTGTTGGCGGAAAGAGGGTGACATCATGAAGGCCTCTGTGTCCTATCAGGCGGCAGGAGATGTCAAGTTGGCAATTGATCTTTTGTCCACAAATTTGAGAACGCGGAAGGAAGTGGATCAACTCCTAAAGTTTGCTGAGCCCTATTGTGCCCTTGGAGGAGATGACATCGAACGAGCTGTGGCCGCTGCAGCTCGTTGGTTTGTGACTCAAAAGGACCCACAAGGCGTAATGAACTGCGTTCGACCGTTCAATGACGAAGGTCAAATTGCGGTCTTGGTTCGTGCTGAGGCCTGGGATATAATTGACTCCTATGCCGCGAATGTCTCCAGCGATCAAGCACAAGCCTTGAATTCTGCAGTAATCGCGGAGGCGTTGCAAACCAGAGGCAAACCACTGCTTGCTGCTGGCTGTTACTTCAAGATTGGCAAGCTGGACAAGATGTTAAGAGCTGTGCTAGATTTTGCTGACATCCAATGTTTATGGACTGATTTGACCCCTGAATGTGTCGAAATGGCGAAATCGCAACAATCTGAGGTGCTGGTTCCTGAAGATGTCCGAAAGCTACATGCCCTCTTGCTGACAGGCCTGAGGCCAATGGAAGCCAGGGTGGATACACACTTTTGGGAAGATGAAGGCCATGATGAGAACAAGGACCAAAAAAATCTGCTTTTGCTAGAGGCCTCAATTTTATTACTTCTTCTCGAACACTCTGAGCCCAAAATATTGCAGCCCTCCACAATAGGGCTGATTCGCAAGCAGGAGATTTTCTCTGCTTTGGGTACAACAATTATTCTCCAACTTTCAAAAGGAACTCCTGTACGTGGTTTGTTGAATTTCGTCGATGCTTGTTTGGTTTGGGGTGAAAAATGTGATACTTTGACAACGGGAGCACTGGCAAAGACGGTCATCGAGTTTGCATGCCGCCTCATGATGGCCTTCTCCCTCGCACCGGATAAGTGCAAGAGCTCCCAATGGTCTCATTTCGGTTTGCAATGGATCAACAATGCGCAACTTAAGCCACTGCTGCCTAAGCCACCTCGACAACCGCAAGAAACGGGGGATCATGAAGGTTATGCGCCAGGCGAAATGGAGAGATGGGAAAGGGAAAAACGAGCTTATGAGGATGAAAAAAAACGATCCGCTGCAAACAAAAACTTGCCCCTCTTGTGTTGTTCTCCGGGTTGTCGATTCATCCAGGCTATCTTGTCAAATGCTCGACAACTGACCTGGGTGAAGAGAGAGGTTATTAAGCCCAAAGCACGAGTCTTTGCGTTGGATTCTGTACGTCGGCTCGTACCTTACATAGTCTACAATCTAGTCCTTCGGTCTTCTTCTTCTTGTCGTTTTTTGCCTTTGCGATTCCGTTATAATCACGATAGGTCCCGCTCATGGCTGCGGCTGTTGATAAGGCTGGCTTCTCGTTGGGATCACATGCTTATCGCATTTTTCATGTTTCGGGATGCTTTTACCCACAATTTTCAGATGCTTGCGCCCCAACCTACACGTGCTGACATTTTGAGGGACATCGGACGGTTCCGTTATGACGTTTTCCAGCACATTTTGCAACAAGCATTGACCACTCCACAAGTGGTCGTGCAGTCCATGGACTCTGAATATAACTCCCCTATTTGGAATCAACATGTGCCTGACAACTTGGTTAACAGCGTACTCGCTTTGGTTGACGATTTTTTGAGCCAAACGCTCGAACATGAGCCAAACAGCGGGGTGATACTCGACGCAGCAGTCATCTTAGCCTGGATTGACCCACGACACCTCGCTCGACTCCTGGTTTATCGCTCAGGTTCTTTTGAATCGTGTGTTTGTCTCACTCCTGATGTCAGTCATTCTGGAAGCCACGAAGGATGATGAGAAGGATGATGTGCAATGGGTTGTGGACGCGCTGCTGTTGCGACTAGATGTTGTGCTCGACTTTTGGCCCTCACCCACATCAACTAAAACTGACGCCGAAGTAAGCTTGGATTTTTTGAGGGATCCAAGCTTGGCTTCTAAACCCGTGTCTTATTTGATGTGGGTGGGAATAACCTTTGGTTTAGCTCTTCTAAAGCCCAAGCGGTGACCACATGCTCCCCATCATCGCACGAAAATTAATAGCTTGACAGGGTGTTGTAGGGAACCGTACGCGTTGGATTACGAATTGGCGATATCATGCGAAGATGTCGATCGTGTTGTTGCGATTGTCCAAGCTACTCTTAAAAAACTGCAGAAGCACAAGTACTCGCTTGTCAGTTCGGTTCGTGTCATTGCACATGTGGCAATCATTGGGCTGAAAGTTGGAGCTTGTGCGGTTGAAAACCAGATTGAAAACATGAAACAAGGCCAGTTTTATCGCAGTCCAATTGTCCCAACCCTTCATGCGCTGGTGAAGTTAGCGAAAACATTAGCAAGCTTCAAAAGTTTACTCCCAGATCCCTTTGTCAACTTCGCAACCAGCGTTTCCCAAGGGGATCCAAAGAAAGGCCTTGAGCGGCAAGAAGTACTCAAGTTTGCACGCCATCTTCAAGCGCAGCTGAACCTCTACTCTGTTGATGACAAATTCACGCGAGGTTGGTGTGTGCTTCTTGACGTGCAAATTATCCTAGGTCTTGGACATCCCGCAACCTGGAAATTGTTTGGCCAGCCGCCTCCAAGACACGGATATGTATGCTCAGCCCGATGTTCTTGTTCAGAGCTCTCCTTTAGCCGGCGACAGCTCCCGTCTCGCTCAAGGCATTGATTCAGTTGGCATTGAAATCACCATCAAGTTTGATCAATCCTGTGGAGTTGCAATTCTTTGAAGCACGAAAGCAGGCACGTTTTCCATCGTCTTGTGTGAAGCAGCTGGTTAGGATGAAGCGAACCTGGGAGTTGGCATAGTGGCAAGCGAGGGAAAACTTGGTAACGCAAGAAACCAAGTTCTTTCATGTGCTCAGGTGTTGTGAGTTCCAAGGAAATAGCCCAAAAGCGAATGGGCTTGGCTGTGAACCCGTGGGTAGACGATTAACTTGTATTGTTCATCAAACCTCTAAGGATATTCGAGGCCCGACTTATCTCAAGAATCGCCTTGAGTTGTATCGCATCAAAAGTCTTCAGAATAATAATGGCCCGACTGCAGCAATCCAAATATCTAAGACACAGCCGACTGCAGCCACCCGAGCAACTCAGGCGTCGCCATCTGCTGCCATCACCCACTCCAACCAACCAATCCAAACGCAACCAACTGCTGTGGCAACCCAGGCACTGCCCACAGCAGTCACCACGCAAACAACCCAGGCTCCACTAACTGCTGTGGCAATGCAGACACCGCCTTCTGTGGCAGCACCGCCCATTGCTGTGGCCACCCCCACTGCTGTGACCACCCAGACACCACCCACTGCTGTGGCCACCCAGACTCTGCCCACGGCTGTGGCCACCCAGACACCGCCCACGGCTGTGGCCACCCAGACACCGCCCACGGCTGTGGCCACCCTGACACCGCCAGCTGCTGTGAGTCCCCTGACACCAATCGCTGGGGTCACCCAAGCACCTCCAGGGATAACTACGAGGGATACTTTCATGTTCCCACTTCACAGTGCACCTCTGGTGCAAAATACAATCTCTGCATCAATCCCGCAAGGGTTCAATCCGACAGTACCCGAATTTGTTTCGGCCATGCCACGTCTTGAACAGTGGCTTGATCAACCCAATCTATTCGATGACACAAGCTCAAACCTAGGAGATAATGCACAACTGCAACAAGGGCAAGACAACACATACAATTCACATAACCCACAAGATTACAGTCGAACTCAAGATTACGACCAAGAGGACCCGCAAGATTATGACCCACAAGAATTTTTCGACCAGGAATACTTTGAACCAGAATACGGCCTCAACCTGGACGAACAAGCCAGTTCCCCACGACATTCCCAGCAATTTCCTCCTTTTTCGCCTCAATACGATCCGCATCCCCATACACATCCCCATACACATTCATATGTACAACCTCCATATGCACAACCTTCATATGCACAACCTCCATATGCACAACCTTCATATGCACAACCTCCATATGCACAACCTCCATATGCACAGCCTCCATATGCACAACATCCATATGCACAACATCCGTACGCACAACATCAACAGCAACATCAACAGCAACATCAACAGCAACATCAACAGCAACATCAACAGCAACATCAACAGCACCATCAACATCAGCCTCATCCACAATATCTACAGCAAGCTCATCCATATCCACACTCCCAACGCCCACCCAGCCAACACCAAGCGTTCCCCAACGATTCATTAAGTGCCCCATGGCAGCCAAGTCGATCCCGGGAGCCCCTCGGTGACACCATGTTTTCACCATCAATTTGGGGTCCTCCAAATGCGGGTTAGATGTTCTGCTCTGCCTTGCTCCTCTGGGTTGTTAGGCTCTGCTCCTTGGCCCAAAACAAGGGAGCCGCGCTTCTCTGGTTATTCTTTTTTGAATGAGAAAGAAGAACGAAGAAGAAAGAAGAAAGAAAAAGAACAATAGCAGCCCCGACCGAACGCAATCCACTCCAACGATGACATGGCCTTAAGAATGTTATTTTGTGAATTAAATTGTAGAATTTTGACTTTGGTAACATCTCTAGTGTCCACAGAATGGGCAGCGCCAAGATGGTTCGAGCTGAGGGGATGGATTTGATGGCTGGAGGGCAAGCGGGCGGAGAGGGAGCACGTCCTGCATGCGCTTCAGAAGCGCTGGTCCTATGAGTGCCTCGGCTTTGTCCGTTTGTTCCTGTCACGCTTTGCGTCAAGCCTGAGGCATAAAACACCTTATCCAACAGCAAGGCCTTTCGGACACTGGGGTGATTGCCAAATGCCTCGAGGAACGAAGTTGCATATTCCTAGAAATATCATCGCGAACAGCAGAGGTTTGAAGCACCTCTCGGTAAAAAACTTTTGCCAAAAGCCTCCTTGATTGGTGGTTATAAAACAGGTTGTTGAGTGTTGTGTTGGCATCCTCCACTTGTGGGAGAAGTGGCAAGCGATTAGGAAACCACAGTTTCTCCGACTCTACCAAGCATTCGAATGCAACAAAAAGGAACCATCAACCTGATGACTTGAACCAGATTGAGAGACATAATCGACGATGATGGCTAGGTCGGACTTTGTGGAGTAACTCTGTGGAGCAAAAGAGAGCCAAAGTGTTGTGTCGGGGTTCTATTGTTAGTGGTTGGAGAGGAAAGGGGAAAAGTTGCAACTCGCCACCTAAACGTCTTTTTCCGAAGCCATCCTCCTTCTCTTCCCCTCACTTCTTCTCACTCTTTCTCTCGCTGGACATTGCCATGCGAACCCCGCAGTACGAAAGTCTTCGACTTGAGAATCGTGTCGAACCCGTGGGAGGGTATCGCCGATCGGTGAACTGCTGGGAGGCGAAGCGACTGAGTGCGGGACGGACGGTGGGTCGAAGCGTTGGTGTCGAATGTTTGTGTCGTTTCACATTTTTTTGTCTTCTTTCCTTCTTAACCATGTTCCCCAGAGATGTAATCAGGGTTGAGGTAGAGCAGTGCGGTCACTGCACGAGAAGACACAGCTGCAGAAGTGTCGTAGTGCATCTAGTGGCCTCAGTGTGTCAACCAAAAAGTGAATACCATAAAGCACCCTCCCTTGCCTTCGTTAAGCTGCACCTGACTCATGATTTGGAATCCTTTGTTCTCCTTAAATCCACCTTGACTTGATCAATGCCAGTGAGGCAAAGCCTGGGGTAGACCAATCTAAGCCTTTCCGCAAGCTCTGGGCCCAACTTGTGGACAAAATGACTGATGGCGGGGCAGGCATCCAAATGAGGGGAACTCTACTTTCGTTTCTTAAACATCAAGGAAGGGTTAATCGACCTTGCCTTCAAACAAGATGTCGAGCTCGTACACCCCTGGCTTTGCGAGTGTGTCGACTCCCACAATCTCCCCTCCTAACAGTTTATCAAGCATTTGAATAATCCGACATTTCTCACTTTCATTTCGTTCTGTTGTAAGTCGATTTTCTGAAGGGAGTAAAGCGCGCTTCTCGTGCAATGCTTCGATCTCCAATCGTACAGCTTCTGCGAAACCCCCACGAGTTGCGTTGGGCCAAACACGATAGCCCTGTACGACTCATTTTTTATTCATCCACCAACCAAGACCTGCGTTTCTAAGTGTTGACCAAAATTATCAAGCTCAAGGTCGAAGACTTCTTCCTCTTCTTCGTTTGGAGCTTCGGGCAACCCATCAAGCACATCCATCCATAAATCGTCAGTCATCGTCACATCGACGACCCTCTACGGCAAATTAATTTGCCAGTCAATTTCAACTCCTAGCCCTCGATGCTTTAACCAAGTAAACTTTCCAAGAAAAGTGACTTGACGAACCGAAAGCCAGGTTGATGGCTAACAGGGCTTCTCGCAGCAGTGACGACGATGAACCACTCTCACCTCTAGGAACAATTACCGTAACTTGAGCAATTATTATATATGGTTTGTTGAATGAAACTTGTTTAGCCAACTCGCTTGCACAAGCCGGATGGCCAAGTTCACCAGTTAAAATGACCTTTCGATTTTTTTAGATCCCTGCGTTCAGAGAACCTCGAACAGTGGAGAAATTCCATCTGGTAGATATATACTGCAATCCTAAATGATCGCTTGCAGGAACGCTCAGATTCGAGTTACCAACTAAAACCTGAGGATGAGAGGCTGCCGGGCGACTCAGCCCGAAACTCGGTTGATCGAACACCATTGGTGGCAATGGCCTCGCTTGAACTGAGCGATACAAGCGAAGACAATCAAATTGCCAACCCTAGTCCACCTCCGGTGAGTGTGGAGCTAAGCGAGTCAGATGAAGATCTTGCTGCCGCATCAAGAGCTCGTTCAGCCTCCCAGTTGCAGTTTCAAAGACCGGAGTTGATCAAAGCTCCAAATCCACACCATTATGCCATCATCACTATCCCATCTGGTCGAGAGAATAAATCAGATAGATTGCACGATTGTCTGAGTGCGTGTTTTTAGAACGGAAGTCTTTGGAGATGCCAAGTGCATCTGCGCCTCCATCACTTCCAACACCAAGTAGCAATGGCTCAGGAAATGACACACCAAAACCACACCATCGGAGACAAGCCCTCAGTATTACTCTTTCTGATGCATCCCAACTTACTGGTCCCGCCAACGGCACTGACCGCAGTCCACACCTACAACGGCAGAGGCGGACTATCAACGAATCGCTCCCGGCGCATCGAAGAGGAAGTAGTGGCAGTATGGCGGGACCCGCTATGCCACCTGCTGGGGCACAGCCGCAACGAAAGCCTTTCTACTCAGAGACTCTCAGTCCCGCAGACGCCATTGCAAGTCCAAGGCAAAGGTCGTTTTCGACGCGATTGACTGTGAAGAGTGGGGAAGGCGGAGGACTCTTGGAGAAAATGATTCTAGAGAGGCAGAGAAGTGTATCTAATTTGATGGAAAGGGGAAAGAACCGCACAGCTATACATCGTTCCTTTCCACCAGCGCCGAATCTCGAGAGGCGGTCCAGCGGCAGAGGGTTACCACCCAAGCCTAAGTTCCCCTCGCCGAACGAACCTAAACTCGCGTCTGCTTTGAAGGTCAGATCGGCCTCACCTGTCATCAGTGACAATGGGTTGTTGTCAAGAAGGGGATCTATTTCCAAGTCGAAATTGTCGCGTGACCCGACTCCCATTATTGGCTATTCCGCGTCAGATGATGACGAACCACGTAGACGAGGCTCGATTTCGTTCCGAAGGGGCAGCCTCACAAAACCGCCTGTTGTGGCGGTAGAGATGAGCGACGATGATCCTACCCCTGTCAAGAGGCAGTCCATCTCCAAGCGAAGGAAAAGCATCGTCAGTAGCACGAGGCGCTCAAGTCTTTCCACCGCTCGCAAGCGGGGAAGTCTCAGTAGTGAAGATGGGGGCTATCTGGGCACTCCTCCTCGCCGAGGAAGTGTTGCAAGTGAAATCAATTACCCACCAACACCTGTGGACAGCGCTGATGAGGCACCTATTGTGGGACAACAGAGGCCCGTGCGTGTATCTCTTAGCCGCTCAAGTATTGGGCCTTCACGAGCGCGAAGGAGTAGCAGCTCAGTAGACTATCAAGGCACACCAGCAGGGTCTGGTGCCGAAGATGCTCCAAGATTAGTGTGTTCCAGTGAAACGGATGATGGCACTGCTCAACAAGGCTGGAGGGGCCCCGATCTGGCAAAGCGTTTGCAACAGAAAAGAGCCGCCACCGCCAGTGAGAGTTCAGCCTCTGTGTCCTTTGCCTCTTCAGGAGGTTCTGGAAAAGTGAGAAGGCGTCAACCTAAGAAGCCCGATCTTGCCGAGCGCCTTGCGAAAGCGGATAGTTCTCTGTTTAAATGGGCACTTGGTGACTACTCTCGCCACTTCTTGCCCAATGTTTTACAAAAGTTAGAAGTTAGTTCTGCAAGTGTCCAACGTCGTGCCGTGAAGTGTATTAAAAATTTTGTTATGAGAAAGCGCGATGAAGGAGTCTTTGTGGAACACTGTGTAACCCAAGAAGATCGTGCTATTATTGCGGCGGAGTTAGATGATGTCGAACTGAATTTGTATTTAATAGTGGATTCCAACGCACGAAAAATTAATCCAAATTGGCAAATCCTTGCATGTGACGAGTTGCTTTGGCATCGCTTTGGACTGGGCGAACAAGTCCCCATCGAAATTCTAGTAGAGGCTGTACGGGCATATGACGCTTTGAGAAAGGGGCAAATGGTGTGGGACGAAGACACGAAGAAGCTATTCGACCGTATGTTGGAGGTGGCTATAGCACCGGCAGATCCATGTAAAGTAACCTGGAAAGAATGGACGGAGTTCCTGTTGCATTTTGGTCCAATCGAACAATGTTGGGAAAAGGCTTCGGTGCTTGTGAATGATGGACAAAAGCAGCGCTGGTTCATGCCTCAGAGTGACAAAACTGCCGCAGAACAGCAACTTCGAAAAGACCCAAATTTGCACTTTGTTCTGCGAACTTCAAAAACGAAGCGTGATGAGCCCTTTCTCGTGCTGAGTCACAACGCGGGGGGGACTGCCATGCATGGTGAGGTTCGCAATGACCAAACGCTTGGATATTCAATGATCCGTGAATCTACAGTGATCTACCTGCTGTCACTCTCCGAGTATTTGACCAAGCTGAGTGCCAGTATGGGGTGGCCCAAATCATCTCTCACAAAGACTGCCTTCGTTAATCCCCCGGCAGTGACCGACCCTGCCGTTCTTCTTGCTGTAGTTGCGAAAGTCGAAGCTGCATGTCAGGCAGCAAGACGTTTGGAGCAACCAGACGCTGACCCTGCTGAAGTGCTATCTCTGTTAAATCACGAACTTGCGGCCGGAGACCCTGTGTGCATTATGATACTGCGAAAGGAGTTCTTAGCACCACAGCCAGGCTTATGGCTGAGGGAGTTGAGTAATTTGTTGAGTCGTGTGACTCAAAAGACCATTGGTGCTGCTCTTCGAAAAGGCCTCGCGGAGGAGACGGTAAAACTCCCTTGGCAAAGTTTACCTTTAACTCTCATCTCGGTCGATGTTTGCCCTTTCCAAGACAAAGGGGAATCTCCTAAGCTTCCTCAGTCAAGATCTTTTTCACAAATGTATCCTGCATCCTCTCCTATCCTCGACTCTGCTCCTTCATTGGCAGTTCCAAGCAACACGCGTCAACCCTCCATTCCTCCCCCCTTACAAGAAGTAGCCGATGCAAAGGGATCAACCTGGGCCTCTTCGCTTTCTGAGATATCTTCCGAGTCTTCTGCTTTGCTTTCAGGGAAACCTGAGATAACAACCACACCTCGTCCCCTCTCTCAATTTCGCAAAATGTTTTCGTTTGGTGGTGCCACGTCGTCGACATCCACAACCACGAGCTCAACTTCCAATGTGTCAACTTCTTCCCATGTCCCGACTTCAAATGGTCCTCCCTCTCCAACCGCAGCTTTGCCTGTCCTTGCTCGTTCCACACCCACCAACATCAATGGATCACGAATGTCGATGTTTTCTCGTAATGCAACTTTCTTCAATAATACTTCGCCCAAACGACAAGTGTCTACCCCGAGACTCCCACCAGGC
>Ga0215285_10006_pt1 | contig 13036 bp, 17 predicted proteins | sample ZER3_1Amoeba_C21_FD_182624 | JGI IMG/M metagenome (GOLD analysis project Ga0215285, IMG submission 182624) | Enriched cells of freshwater protists from Biology Centre CAS, Ceske Budejovice, Czech Republic - ZER3_1Amoeba_C21 | ecosystem: Environmental > Aquatic > Freshwater > Unclassified ... | reverse complement strand
GTTGTGCCATGATTTTGCTAAAGAACCCTCGCAAACCTTTTTGTTCAGACTGCTGTGGCTGTTGAGGCCCAATCCCAACAATACGCCCTGAACCTTGAACGGTAAGTTCGTTGAAGATCACAGGTGTGGGGGGGATCTTAGGTGTGGAACACATGCTGCATGTCAACGTTTGATTGTTCGTGTTCGCAAAGGTGCACTTGGTACAAGACCAGGAGTACACTTGAGAGTCCACTACTGCAAGAATATCTTCGAACACATCATCAGGAATCATTTCATTGCATGTTCCGTGGTGAGAACATGTTGCATAGAGAGTTTTTGTTTGTCCTGCAGAAAGCGCAGCCACGCATGCGCGTTCCAGACAGGGTCGGCACCATCCATGATTGCAAGCTAAAATATAATATGGGGCTCTGGAACACACTGAGCATACAATTTTGCAGTCAGCAGGGGTAGCGAGCGGAGAGGTGGCTCGTTTAGATACGCCTGCTTTCAGACGGACGTTTTCAGGGCTCTCAAACCACTGTGCTCTCAGTCGAGCCTCTTGCCATCGGAAGAACCGAAGCAGACAAGAAGCTTCCATAAAAGTAATGTTGAGCTCTTCACTCACTACCGTAATCATCTTTTCGCGTTTTGCTTTGATCGTGTGTTTGTCAATCACTCCCACTGTAAAGCCAAGCTTCGCTGTCGGCTGTACCTCTGGCTCGTCAGCTTGGCCGTCATCTTCTTTCATGTCTCCCCAGCCACCGTCGTCTCCGTCATCCCCAAATCCCTCTCCGTCATCTTCGCCCCAGACGTCGGTGTTTGTCTCTTTGCTCTCCATCTCTGTATCCATGCAATGAACAACCATATCGTCTGTGTCCATCAAAAAAGATTCGAGTTGAACAATTTTTGCCGTGAATTTTCGCCAGTCGCCCCAAAAATTATGTCGTGTGCTTGCGAGGGCACTAAAATTCAAGCAAATTCGTATGGACGCAAAATTCATTTAAAAAACGGGCAATCGTTGTATGTACACTCGCAAAAACGATCAACTCAATGGAACAGAAAACAAAAAAAAAGGGCAAAACGACAGAAAGAATATCAAAGCAGCACACAAACGCTTTTTTTGTCCTTTTTCTCGGGCTTTTGTTTCAAGTGAGCTCTAACCAACGCCGCAAACACGTCTTCATTCGCACTCAGTTTGGCACTCGCCTCATAAAAGGGAACGCCCCACCTAACATAGATCATAAAACCCATCAACAATCCCATCGAAATCCATGAAGCACAAAATGGGTAGATAAACACGGGTAGTAGAGCGAGATGGAGTAGAACAAGACAACAACATGTAAAACATGGAGATAGATCTACATGCATATATCTCAATGTGCCTACATGAATCTAGCAAAATGAGTACATAAAGAGATTAAATGGATAGCAATAAACGAAACAAACAAGGACAACGCACAACAACACGCGTACGTTTGTGCGAGCTTTGCTCCTGAAAGAAATAGTTAGTGCATCGTGAAGTGCTTTAAACCATCTGCTTTAGGGACATCGCGCATGCCTTCAAGATCGGATTTGTTTCCTAGAATGAAGATCGATAAGCAACACTCGTGAAATCTTGTGGTACCAACAAGCACAATGGGCGGCGATTTGTCTTTTGATCTGTAAACAAGGGTCGAAACAAATTGCAAGTGTAGTAAGTGTGTAAAGTGGGGACCGCACGAGCCGGTCATAGGTGTTTTGGATCTACACATTTTTTTGGATTAGGACAGAGAAAATCAAAATGGACAAACCAATTTTAGATAGTTTAGGATATCGAAATAGATTTTGAGATAGAGATGGTTCCAGTTCGACCTCTTCAAACGTGGATCTCATCGTGATACTGTAGACCAGGAGGAAGGCTTGGCCTAGGTTGTCAATGTATTGTTTCGGGCACGCTGCGGGATTGAACCGAGTTGAAACCAAGAATCTTCCATGGCCTTGAAATCTTCTTGACCTGCCGTATCCAAGATATCCAAGTTGTAAGATTTGTCATCTACAACAAGGGTCTTGTGATGGCTGTCCTCGATTGTTGGGTCGTAGGCCTCCAAAAAGTTGCCAGTCACCAGACGCATCTACATTCCTTGTGTTGCCCTTCTCTTCTTTTTTGGTCTTGGACCACAAGAGCAGATTTTCCGACACCACCAGACCCAAGCACCACAAACTTGACACGATCGCAAACTTCAGTCATGGAGGTCTGCGACCTTGTCTGATAAGGAGACGTTACTCGGAGCACTCACTCAACAAAAAAATTCTTAATCACGAGCACGCAACACTTCACAACGGGAAGGCTGGAAGAACTCAATTTTTTGCAGGGGCCGGGGCACATATGGATCCAAAATTTGGAAATTCGGTTGCAGAATGTCGAAGGGTGAGCAAAGTGCAGTTTGGGGTTCTCGGCCCCGAGGAAGTGGTTCGACACGATATGTCAAAATAGTGAGAACTCTTTCGTAGAAGGCGATGTCGGTGTGTGAGGTTAAGAACCCCATCGTTTATGAGAATGGGATTCCCAAAGAGGATGGCCCAATGGATTTGCGAATGGGTGAGATTGCAAGTCCTCATAATACTATCGTGATCTAGGAACAACAGAGCGTGAGTGGAGATGCCAGACGTGTTCGTGTGAGTATCTGGAGTGTCCAGGTTGACTCAGCGTTTTGTGTGTAATATCTGTGGCAGGCCATTTTGGCCACTTGGAGTTAACAAAGCCAATGATTCATATTGGATTCCTTCCAACAATTCTTACTATCTTGCGGTGTGTGTGCTATCATTGCTCTAGAGTCCTTGTAGATGAGGTCAAGCAAAAGAAATGAGCTTTTCCAACATTGTTTAGACGCATCCCAAATACCGGAGCGTTCTTCGTATTTCCAATGCAAAGAGACGTCTAAGGGCGTTGCTGGACTTGTGTGGCAACAAAAGAGGCACGAAGTCGTCCGTTTTAAACATCTCATGTGGGTGTAGTGTGCGAAGGAGGCATTGTCGCGGAGGAAGAAACGGAGGACAAGGTTTTGAAAGTTTCGAGCATCGTGATGTAACATGTTACATCCAGGAGTCTGGCGGAGTGCAGCGTAGTGGTTGTGGCAACTTACAACCTTCTTACCGACGCGACGGGGTATATTCACTTTTGTGATATCCCATCGAGCCATACTTTGGCCTACTCGGTATGCTAGAAACTCAAAGTGCTCGTCGAGTTTGACGGGGACATTGATGTGGAAGGCAATGATAGGTGAGTTTGTTCTCCTTCCACACACACTATTTCATCTACCATTCCACGCGCTACGTTCTTTTTCCTTCTTTTTCTTTCCTCGTTTCTTCTCTCCCTCTGCTCTGCTCCTCTCCACTCTGCTCTGCTCCCCTCTCCACTCTGCTCTCTCCCCTCCCTCTTTTCTTCTCTGTTCTCTTTCTTCTTTCTCCTCACTCGTTCTCTCTCCCACACACTCTCCTCTCTCTCTCTTCTCCTCTCCCTCTCCTCTCTCCTCTCTCCCCTCTCCCCTCTCTTATCTTCTCTACGTTGTGCTTTCTTTTCTGAGTGGTCTTTTAGGAAGCAGACCATGACTGGAGCCAGAATCCACGAGATCTTCCGAAAGATCACAGACGTAGACTGCCAGGTCAAGCACAAGAGTAGAACGCAATTAAAGTAGATGTTAGATTCTGGGTCTGAATCCAAAGTATTGCCGACCAGAGTGGCTCTTGATCACAATCATGCCCGTATCGCCACCGGCAATGAGGTCCTTGTTCGTCAGTTTGCCACTCACTGTTTTTTTTTTAGGCCCTCAGTGATGTTCGACTCAGTCAACAGGAGCAGTGATGATCTTACCTACAAAATGGTTGAGATCATTAAAGTCAATGCTGCGCTACGGTGAAGCAGAAAACCAAAAAAACGAGAGAAAGAAGCTTAACACTCCTCATTTCAGACGGCAAGAGCAACAAGGCGCTGCTGCCCACGTTCTGGAAGAATACCACGACTTGCTTCAGTATCACGTGGCCACTATGTACGATAACGAGTTGGCGGGCCTGCCGACCTCGTTGCAGCGCTCGGGCAAACCCGTGAAGTCGATTCGACAACGGCTTGTTGGAAAGGCTGGACGTATCAGAGGAAATTTGATGGGTCTTGACCTTATCTCGTTCAAAATATTTTGCTTTCATACAAGCTAGATATTTATCGATTTTCATGCGTGCAAACGTCCTAAATTATTCTTAAAGGCAAACGGGTTGATTTCTCCGCTCGGTCGGTGATTACTGGAGACCCCAACTTGGGTATCGACATGTTGGGAGTCCCCAAGACCATTGCCATGAACCTCACCTTTCCTGAGTACGTGACCAAGCACAACATCCAAGAGATGAGGAAGCTGGTAGCTGCAGGACCTTTTGAACACCCAGGTGGAATTCTCCTTGTTATTTTGTGACACCGCCAATAGGAGCTAAGATGATTCTCCGAGATGATGGGCAGCAGATCGATTTGCGTTTCGTGAAGAAAACTAGTGATATGCACTTAGAGGTGAACGCAATCTATTGACAATTATTGCTAATTGCACCGATACAGGTTGGCTACATTGTGGAGCGACACTTGCGTGACGGTGACCCGGTGCTGTTCAATCGGCAACCATCCCTGCACAAAATGAGTATCATGGGACATATGGTCAAAGTCATGCCATTCTCCAGCTTTCGGTAAATTTACTTTTTTTTTTCGTTCTCAGCTCTTCTTTCTTATTCGAAACTAACAGGCTGAATTTGTGCTGCACCACTCCTTACAACGCCGACTTTGACGGCGATGAGATGAATATGCACGTGCCACAAACTGTGATGACCCGCTCCGAAGCGCTCGAGATCATGTTGGTGCCGCGGCAGATCGTGTCCCCACAGGGAAACCGCCCCGTCATTGGGTGAGTTATTTTGGTTTTTTGGTTGCTCAAAGCGCGCATTAGGATTGTGCAAGATACGTTGTTGGGATGCCGAAAATTCACACACAGGTAGTCGAGCAGATTAGCATGTCTCTAATGGAGAATTCCACAACATGAAATTGGATCGCACGCAACAATCATCTTGCAGGGATGTGCTGCTGACCAAACATGAAGCGTTTCACTTGATGATGTTTATTGAGTCGTGGAATGGAGAAATCCCCATTCCATGCATTCTTAAACCCGAGCCCATGTGGTCAGGTAAATCCGAAGATGATTTCGTCTGCGGAATTTTTTGCTAGGCAAGCAATTGTTCTCGTTGATCATTCCCAAAGTCAACATTAAACGCACAGCCAACAATCACCCGGATACTGAGACTTCTTTGATCAGCCCTGGTATTGAATCATGATGTGACGATTGGTCATGTGAGACGTCAGGTGACACTCTGGTGCACATTGAGCAAGGAGAGCTTCTTTGCGGAATGGTTGACAAAAAAACAGGTTTTCCTCTTTTTATTTGATTTATTTTCACTCGAAATCCTAGTCGGAAACCAGCAAGGCAGTTTGATTCACATCATCTGGAACGAGTGTGGCCCTGATATGACACGCAAATTCCTCACGGAATGCCAAAAGCTTGTCAACGCTTACCTGCTCACGACCAGCTTCAGTGTTGGAGTCTCTGATATTATTGCCAGTGAAACTTGCGTTCTGAGGTCTCTTTGCAAGAAAAACAACGTAAATTAATGCCATGAACGTAGCATTGTGGCAACCATTGACGCCGCGAAAAAAGAAGTGATTGATCTCATTCAAAATGCAAGAGCAGGGCGGCTGACTCGTCAGGTCTGCTTTAGATCGTATTAAATTAATTAATTTATATTTTTGCTTAGCCTGGTAAGAGCAACTTGGAGACCTTTGAAGGCAAAGTCAACGAAGTGATGAACGGGTCTTTTCTCTCACATCGCGCATGTCCGAATGCCTGTCCGTAGTGCCACCACAAAGTGCGGGAAGTCGACGAAAGAGCAATTGGTGCGAAATAGTATTGGTAAATTTGCTTGTTCTTGTCGTTGTCAAGCTTTTGCTTTGGTCTACATGAACAACAGATGACATGGTGTCCGCTGGGTCCAAGGGCTCCCACATCAACATCTCCCAAATTATGGCCTGCGTGGGACAGCAAAACGTGAGTGGAAAGCGAATCCCCTTCGGTTTTAGCAAGCGAACCCTGCCTCATTTCACGAAAGAGGATTTGGGGCCCGAGTCGAAAGGCTTTGTGGTCATTTGACATCATCACGAGTCTTATCCCTTTTCCATAGGGGAGCTCTTACATGCAGGGGTTGAACCCTCAAGAGTTTTTCTTCCATGCCATGGGTGGCCGAGAAGGGCTTGTGGACACTGCCTGTAAGACAGCCGAAACAGGCTATATCCAACGACGTCTGGTCTGGCATCCTTGAGAAGCGTGAGCATCTGTGGACTTTAGGTGAAATCGATGGAAGATCTGGTGGTGAAGTATGATGCCACAGTCCGCAACTCCCTGGGTGATATTGTGCAGTTCGCTTACGGAGAGGATGGAATGGATGGATCTTTTATTGAAGGTCTGCTTATCCTCCCAAAATGTGTCACTTCCGCACTACAGGACAAAAGTTGGCCTACATGCGCATGGATAACAACAAATTTGAAGATACATATCGGCTCAACATTTTGCAGCCAGGCGCTCTGGACAGTTACATGGTCTTGGAACATCAGCACCAAAAAATTGACACCTTTTTAGGACCCAGAAGTGAAGGATAAAGTGTTCGAAAACAAAGATACACATCGTTTGCTTGAACAAGTAACCTTTTTTCACCTTCGATTCAACAAATCTGTTCGTTCATGGTTCATTGCGAATTGTAGGAGTACTTGGAAATTGAAGCCGATCGTCACAGAGCCATCTTTGAGATTTTCGATAATAACAAGGTGCTTTTTCTTTGTTATGAACCATGACAAGGATTTTAGGATGTCGCAACAGTGTTTTTGCCGGTGAACTTGGAGCGGTTGATCTGGAATGCCAAGAAGAAATTTTGTAAGTGTTCCTGTTGCGATTCTTTAACTTATTACTATTAGCAATCAAACGAAACACGAAGAGCAATATCGATCCTGTCACAATTATCGAACAAGTGAGAGAGTTGTGCGATAAGCTGGTCGTCCTGCGTGGTGAGGACAGTATCAGTCGGGAAGCGCAAGCCAACGCAACCATGCTCTTCAAGATGCTCGTGCGAAGTCACACAGAGATGAGAATCGCCCTCTTTCTGCGCAGAAATTAATACGAATTTTGTAGGCACTCTGGCCTCGAAACGCGTGTTGAAAGATTGGCGGCTCACCTTCGATGCATTCCAGTTCCTGCTGGGAGAAATTGAAAGTCGATTCAATCAGGTTACTCGCATGTAAGCTTTGCAATGTTTATGCCTCTTTCCCAGGCCCTGGCACATGCAGGAGAGTGTGTGGGTCCAATCGCGGCGCAGTCTATCGGAGAGCCTGCCACACAAATGACTTTGAACACCTTTCACTACGCAGGTGTGTCCTCCAAGAACGCCACTTTGGGTGTCCCGCGTCTGCGTGAGTTGATCAACGTGGCGAAGAACTTGAAGACTCCCTCATTGGAAATTCACCTGATGGAGGCCCCAGCCTTGGATCAGGTGTTGGCAAAGCAAGTGCTGAACAAGATCGAGTACACCACTTTGAAATCGATCACCTCAAAAACGGAGATCTACTACGACCCTGATCCCACGAACACTGTGGTGGAGGAGGATCGAGAGATGATGCAAATCTACGCCGAGTTGCCCGATGAAGACCCGGTTCGTTTCACATATGAATCCACTTATCAACCTATCTCTAGGGCGCAGGCCCATCATCCATCTCGCCCTGGATGCTGCGCGTTGTTCTCAACCGAAAGCTCAAGGATGAGAAGGATCTCAAGAACAGCGAGATTGCGGCTCGCATTCGCAAGGAATTTGGAGGGGTTCGATATGTGTTTTGTACGTTTTTTGTGCTTGGATTGGCGATATCCATACTGCGATTAGGATCTGGATTGCAAGTTCAGTAACGACAACGCCGCCTTACCTGTTCTCCAACTCCGCATCAAGATGGAAGGAGACGACAAGGATAGGTGATTTTGAGAAGAGAAAAGCGAGAACGAGGAGAGAGAGAGAGAAATTAGGGATGAAACAATCGATGATGCTACGGACGACTTGTTCTTGAAGAAAATCGAGACCAACTTGCTCAACAAAATGCCTTTGCGAGGCATTGAACGCATCACCAAAGTATTTATGAGCCGACCCAAAAAGAAGATTTTGGGACCTGGCGGTATTTATGATAAGGATCGAAACGAATGGATCCTCGAGACTGAGGGAATCAACCTTTTGGAGGTCTCGGAGAAATTGGACGAGAGAAAGAAGAAAAAAAAGGCGTGAGAGTGATATCTAGGTGATGGCTGTGGATGGAGTGAACCCCCGACTCTGCACCTCAAACCACGTCGTCGAAATGTTCAGCGTGCTCGGTCTGTTTTTGAAACGTGTTGGTTGCGCACACTTTTGGTAGGTATCGAAGCCGGTCGTGCATGCTTGCTAAAAGAGATGCGCAACGTCATTGAATTCGACGGCTCGTATGTGAATTATCGCCACTTGGCGATGCTTGCGGATGTGATGACGTTCCGTGGTCACTTGATGTCGATCACCCGCCACGGTGTCAACCGACAGGTCCCAACCAAAACGAAAAGACGAGAAGACTGTGTCCTCGAGAAAATGTTCGAGAATGCTTAATCTGTAGGAAACTGGCGCTTTGATGCGTTGCTCTTTCGAAGAGTCTGTTGAGATTTTGGTCGACGCAGCCGCATTTTCCGAGCTTGACACTCTCAACGGAATCTCTGAGAACATCATGCTCGGTAGATCCACACAACACATTCACGTACAACAAATGACAAAGGTGACTTTTTGATTGTCATTCATTTTAAGCTATGTTGTTGCACCTCTGAAATAGGTCAACTGATTCCGGGTGGAACGGGTTCGTTTAAGATGTTCCTGAACCAGAGCATGCTGAACAAATATGCCATCGAGAATGACCCAGTTGCGGAGTTTCAATACCACAAGAATGACGATTATGATTCGCCTTCTACTCCCCTTCAACGATTCGAGGGACAGGTTGATTTAAAAGGAAGAAGTGAAGACATGCATTCATTCTAGTCTCCCGGCCCACATGCTGACAGCCGATCACCGATGTCCGGCAGCTTTTCGCCTTACGACGGCCCCATGAGCCCCTATTCTCCTTCTGGATACGGTCCCGCTTTGGTTTTACGACACATCGATGACTGTGATTAGGGAGCCCTGGCAACGTCAACTTCAGTCCTTCCAGGTTGGAACTCCTTCAACACATAACATTTGCCCACATGTCGAAACAAGCTCTTGTAGTCCTTCTTACACTCCGACCTCGCAATCATACTCCCCGACTTCGCCGGCATATTCGCCGCAACAAAATTATTCCCCCACATCCCCCGCCTACTCTCCCACCTCACCTTCGTATTCCCCCACCTCACCCTCCTACTCCCCTACTTCACCATCATACTCCCCTACGTCACCTTCATACTCCCCAACTTCACCCTCGTACTCACCAACCTCACCCTCATACTCCCCCACCTCACCTTCATATTCCCCCACCTCACCCTCATACTCTCCCACCTCCCCCTCCTACTCCCCGACATCGCCTTCGTATTCCCCTACCTCACCTTCATATTCGCCGACGTCGCCAAGCTACTCGTAAGATTGAAATATTGGACTGCAGCACGCATATGCTTTTCTAATAGGCCGACGTCACCCTCATATTCGCCCACGTCGCCCAGCTATTCGTTCTCTTCTTTCTCATGATCTTTCAGATGCTTGGAGAATGAGATTTGTCAGCTAAACGCAACTTTGATTAGTCCAACGTCTCCATCATACTCGCCAACGTCCCCAAGCTACTCGTATGAAAGAAAGCGAAGAGAAATGCACTCACACACACACACACACACACACACACACACACACAACTTTAGCCCGACCTCCCCGTCCTACTCTCCGACGTCACCCAGTTACTCGCCGACGTCCCCGTCATACTCGCCGACTTCCCCCAGCTACAGCCCAACATCGCCTTCGTATTCCCCAACCTCGCCGAGCTACTCGTAAATAAACAACACGCTCATCTATTTCAATTATCATGCCAAACGCACTGCTTTAGGCCAACCTCGCCAAGTTACTCGCCGACATCTCCAAGCTACTCGTACGAACTTTATGCTCATAAGATTTTTCATCCATCTGATTGTTTTTACGAAAGATGATGTTTGAAATGACTGATTCTCTTTAGCCCCACCTCCCCGTCCTACTCCCCGTCCTCGCCAAGCTACTCGTAAGAAACAATGTGAGTACTTCGTATGTTGACTTTTCCTTTGTTAGGCCAACAGCTTCATACTCCCCCGACCTGCCTCACTCCTCGTACGCTAAATTAACAAGAAGAGATATCATTGACAGTGATGATCTGGATTGTTTAGGCCGGTCAGCTACTCCCCTACAGCGCCGGATTACTCCCCTTCCGGCGCGCAAGGGTATTCACCAAGGCCTGGTCTCAGGTTGGATGATGCATCGTTGTTTTGTGTGTTGTGTGTTGTGTTTGTTGTGTGTGCTGTGTTTGTTTTGTTTGTGTTTGCATGGCTTCGTTTGTTAGCTCCTCTCCGGGTGCAAAATCATCAAGCCCAACTTATTCGTAATTCGAGAGAGAGAGAGAGAGAGAGAGAGAGAGAGAGAGAGAGAGAGAAGAGAAGAGAAGTGTGTGTGTTGGTGGAGGAGAGAACCTTTAGGCCTACTTCCCCAAGCTATTCTCCAACTAGCCCGTCTTACAGCCCCACCTCGCCCGCATACTCGTACGTTTTTTTGTGTTGTAAATCAGCTTAATCCCTTTTAGGCCAAGCTCCCCGGTTCACGATCCAAGGTTCCATACATTCAAAGAAGGAAAGAAGAGATCAATTCGAAAGGAAGAAGAGATCGATTAAAGAAAAGCGCGGTGGGCAAACAGTCTCTTTAGTGACGAGCCCATGCAAGCCGTTTGCTTTGTGTGCTCCGAGTCTGGGGATGTGGACGGTCTCGTTCGTTGTGCGAGATGCAAAAAGGACGTCTGCAAAAAGTGCCTCAAGCCTGGCGCAGACCATTGTCGCAATTGCTGATTTTCATGTTCTCGGTTTGTATTTTGCTCGCATTCAGAAAAGCGAAGCTGTAAATAAAAGCTGTATGGCAATTTTGTTGGTTCGGGTGTAATTGCCTGGTTTCTGGTGCTGCCACGGAAAAACAAAAAGACATCGATTACCACGCTTTCCAGCCTGTGACAACCAAAACAAAACAAAAAAAAGCCCTTCATCAACACCTTGTCATGTAATCAGCAACGGTTCCTCTCGAATCCCGCTCATCACACTCACCCTGCGAATCACACGGTCCTTTGATCGAATCCAGGTGCGGCTTGGGCTTGAAAATCGGAAACCCGCAGGGCCTTCGCATAAGTGGCAAGGTTTGTTGCACAAGCCCCAACAAGGGCTTGTGTACTTGCACCAAAATTACAGCGAGTTGGGGAACCATAATATCTGCGAAAGAAGCCTTGGAGCATTCATGAAAATGACAGGGTTCTTGAAGGATTGCATGTTCAAACCATCCACCGACTAATTTGCCCACAGCGCTCGCTGTTGCTCGATCAGAGATCTGCACCCTCAACCACAAGTTGGGGTCTAACCTCGAGGTATGACTTTCTTTCTCGATCAAAATTGGCCAGACCGGAAAATTCAAGGATTGAAGAAGGATTTTTTTTTAGTTGGTTGGGGGTGAACCTATTTAGGTTCCAGAAATTACTGCCACTGTATGTCGTGGCAGTGGGGTTTGGACAAAGTTTTCAATTAGCAAAATAAGCTCGCTCGGTTGGGAAACCTCATTGCGTCAGCTTAAAACACCCTGCGCAAGAATGACATACGACCTTTGCAACCTCCTTCCTTTTGTGTCTTGGGTCGGCTGACTCGAGCTATTTATGGGTTGCCGTTTTGTTGAAGTCTCCTGACACATTTCGCACACCAAAAAAAATCAAATACCCACACGACCACAGAAATGCCGCGCACTCCGCAAACAATTTATTTGTAAATTGATATTTATTTCTCAAGGCTTGGTCTTGAAGAAGTATGGGGGGAAGCGGACACCAAATGTTCGGCCCTGGCCGCAGTGTCGATGTGCCACTGCTGGGAAAAGAGAAAGTAAAAACAAATACGGACAAACACACAAGAAAGAAAACAACCGCAAACCCCCCGCGCACACGGTGCTTTTTAGAAACCGGAGGTGTTGAACGAATGTCGTCAACGCCTCCTCCTTACTTGCACCATGTTGGATGCTGTTGGTTGGCTATGTCTTTATTTAGGTGCCAACAATGAACACACTTCACCAGAAACATTGCGTCTCTTAGGGTATTTCAAGTTTGATAGTGCGAATGTGGACCAAGAGGAGATTCTCAACTACCAGATTGAGAAATCTCTCTTTGACGTCGTCATTTTGTGCGCTCTCCGCGTGATCTTTCTGCTGGTTGGCCAGGTGCCTCTCACTTCCTTCCTCACTTTCCATCTCACCCACTCACCTGCTCCCTCCACCTCACTCCATCTCACTTCACTCTCCATCTTGCGCTCTCACTCTCCCTCACTCCCACTCCTCCTCTCACTCCCGCTCACTTCCTGGCTCCCCTCACTCACTCTCATTGAAAAAATTGTGGTAGGTCCGCGGTGTGATTCTCCGCGTGGCGAAGTGGATCACTGTGATTTCTTGTTTGGCGCTCGTATGCAAGCTGCTCATCTTCGACTACGCCAACGGCTCGCTGTTTCAAGTGCTATTGCTCGTGGTGTCCTCGGTCTTCGCCTTCACTGAGCTCATTCTTGTCCTCGGGTCTTTGCTCTTCCCCTTTTTGATAAATAAATAATTTAACATTTTTCGCTTCTTTTTTGCCTACACCAATTCGACTGTGCATTTAAACGAATTTCAAAAAAAAAAGGCTGGCGAAGCCCGCGGTGACCCCCGGGGATGAGGAAGATCCTTCGCAGCCCAAGGCCTCCTT
>Ga0215285_10004_pt1 | contig 14110 bp, 6 predicted proteins | sample ZER3_1Amoeba_C21_FD_182624 | JGI IMG/M metagenome (GOLD analysis project Ga0215285, IMG submission 182624) | Enriched cells of freshwater protists from Biology Centre CAS, Ceske Budejovice, Czech Republic - ZER3_1Amoeba_C21 | ecosystem: Environmental > Aquatic > Freshwater > Unclassified ... | reverse complement strand
TGCCTAAAGATTTATTTAAAAAATAACCTCCCTTTTTTAAAACAGCAACTGTTGTTCGTAATTTAAATTTAGCTGCATACATTTTAGATAATGCCAATCGAAAAATGCCAGCAATAAAGGCCACAATATAACGACGATTAACGGCTAAAGCACATCAATTACAAAAAAAAAGAAGTATGTTATTAACTTTTACATTGGATTCTTTTTGAGAGAGATGTAAATAAGCAAAAAGAGGTAATGCTTTACCGGAGCCATCGCATATATTTTGATTTTGCAAAACTTTTAAAAGAGTTTTTATTTCTATTTCTAAAACAGCAAAAGCGTAATTTTGTTTTGAATTTTTAAACCGTGATTTTAAAATGGCAATTTTTCGCTTTCAAAGATATCCGAGAAAGGAAACTCCTTTAGATAAATGTTTAATATCTAATTTAATAAAATTTTCATTAATATGTAAATAGTTTTTTAAATAATTAATGATTTTTTTTTGGATTTCAGCAGCAAAATAAAAAGGGGCATTAATTCCTATTAAAAAAGAATCACCAAACCTTAAAAAATGCACAGAGATAAAATTTAAATGATGATTTATAAAAATATTTTTTATGCTTTGAAGCTTAGGATCACACGATTGAAAACAAAGATTGTTCATTCATTTATCAAAAAAATCTAAATAAATATTAGATAATAAAGAGCTTAAACGACTACCAATAGGTATTCCTATATCAGATTCCATTGCATAATTGCCATTTATTATTTTTGCGTTTAAGCCAGATTTGATAAGATTAAGTATAAGAACATCTTGAATTCGCAAAGTTAAAATTTTCAATAATTGATCTATGTTTATTAGATCGAATCACCCTTTTAAATTCCCATCCAAAACTCAAATAGTGTTTTGCATTTGAGTAGTAATATAGCTTAAAGCAGTATGGCACGTTCTATAAGGACGAAAACCAAAGGAATTATGTTCAAAATTAATTTCAAAAATAGGTTCTATTATTATTTTTATTATTTCTTCTATAAGTAAATCTTTTCAAAAAAAATCTACTTGAATACTGTGTAAAGATTTTCTTTTTGTATGTACCCCACCTCAAATATCTATACCTTCTAGCACTAATTGTTTAAGCTTCATTAATTCACGTTCTTCAAGCTCATTAATAATAATATAACTAAATTCATTATTTTGAGTAACATTTTTAAAAGCTAAATATCAAATTAAATTTAAATTTAAATAATTTCCTAATTTATAAAAAATAAGATTAGGATTTGTATAACAATTTTTATAATATAGACGCAAAATACTTAAATCTTTTTGAAAAGTAGATAAATGATTTAAATAAATTATTTTTTTTTTCATATAATCGAAAGAAGATAGTTATTGCATATTAAATAAATAGGTCCTTTTTAAATTAAAAATATATTCAGTAGTTAAAAAGTTTATATTATTACCTTTTAAATCAGAAACGGTTAAGGAAATTCCAAATTTGTTAACAACAGCTTGAGAACTTATGAATTTATGTTTATGTTTTAATGTAGATATCAGCGAAAAACGTAAAAAAAAATTAACTATGTTTTGAATTTTATAAAAATTATCAACACAACGAAAATAATTCAATAAATGTGAACCGATATTATTATAATATTGTACTATAAAAAAATTATTCTCAGATACTAATTTAAAATTACACATTGGTTTTTTTTTTGAATTTAAAATACCTAACAAAAATAAATCATGATAAATTTTACTTATATCCGCATAAATAATGGGAAATAGATTATACACTCGAGTAGCCTGTGAAGAAATGCCAAAATTTCGATCATATTTTTGTTTAAATTGTTGTAAAAATAAATGTTGAATACTACCTCAAGATGCTATATTTATAAAAATTTTACTAAAACTAGATGAAACAATGATTAATTTGGAAAAAAGAGAATTATTTGCAATTTCAATGGGAAAATTTTTCTCAAAGTAAAAGTGAAACTCATAACAATGAGGTAAAACAGAATTTATTCCTAGATTCGAATTATTAGTATTTAAATAAAAATGTCATCTATATTGGATTAATATTCGGCATAAACTTTTAAAAAAGAATAAATAATTAGATATAAGCGAATTAACATTCTTAAGAGGTGCCAAAGGTTTTTTATTTTGATCAAATCATACACAAGGTGTTATAATATTAATTAAATCTTTTAATTTAGATTTATATAATTTATTTTTTTGATTTAAAATCGAAACTAAATTTTTCCTAATATTTAATTTAATGTCATCTATCATAAGATTTTGCTGTATTCTTTTTTTTTCCTTTTTATTAATTGCTGTTTTTAAAAGAATACTTTTTTTAACTAATAATGTTTCTAATTTTTGATTAAAAATCATAACACCTAAAAACTTAACTTTATTATTATATGTATTAACAATTTTGATAGTATCTATTGTAAATTGTAAATGATAATTAGAACCTAAAAAATTTACAATATACTGTTTGATCTTAAAAATTAAATTATATGAACCATTTACTCCAAATAAACAGTTATCTAAATATCTAACATATTTTAATGATAAATTATCGGCTATTTTTAAAAAATTTAAATCCAACGGAAATGGTTTAATCTTTGTATTACGAATTTTTTTATTGTATTTTAAATGATAAGGTATATAAGAAGCAAAATCATTATGTAACTCATTTAAATCTTGTTTTTTGTTTAAATTTTTTGAACATAAAATCAATACTTTTTGTTTTATATATTCGTCAAATTGAATTAAAAATATATTACATAAAATAAATGATAAATTATTATTTTGTAATTTATTACGCTTAAGTTTAAAAAAAAAACCGTCCGGACACAATAAAAAATTATTATACATAACAGATATTAAATCTGTAAATCGTTTATCAGATATTTTTTTTTTTAAAATATTAACTAATATATGACAATGTATTTTTGTAAAAGCCTGACCTAATTTAATTTTGATATAATATGGAAGGCAAAATCACTTATATTTAATTTCATGTAGTACCGCGTGACATGTCGTAGCTTTTTTAAAACTACCAGATTTACTGAAGTTAATTTGATCTTTTTCATAAATCATTTCCAAAAGAATCGCCATAGCTTGTTGTAAAATTTTTTCCTTGATATTAAGAATAATTAAATTTTCTTTTTGCACTCCATCAGCAGTAAATTGAATAATCTCAACTTGCTTAGTTAAATCAAATTTATATTGACCATGTGCTAGTGAATCCGCTGCTGCTTGAAACCATAAATTATCAACTTTGCCTATATTAAGATGTACCCCTTTACTATTTTTTAAAAGAAAATCTGCAAACTTTAAAAAAGCAGCATCTGTTAAAAATTCTTTAGTAAGATTTATATATTTAATACATTTTTTTCGTTTGAATGTAGCTAATTTATCTATGATGTTTTTTGTACTATTATAAAAAATTAACTCTTTATTTAAATCTTTAGTGATTATCAAGATTTTTTTCTTTATATCTTGTTTTTTTATTTTTAACATTTAATTTTTTTATAACAAATAATTGAAATAAAATACTTTTCCATCACATCTCCAATACAATAACCAAAAATTAAAGTATTTTGAAAAAATACAAGTTAACTTGTAACAATTATTATAGTCACCTCTCGCCCATTAATAGGTATTAATTATGAAAATACTAAAATTTTAGAAGAACATTTTCATGCCAAATGAAACATTACTCATTACATCAACCTACTCCAAAAACAAAATATTTTTGTACCAAGGTAAGGAAGCATCAACAAGGTTTTTTCACATTAACGTATAATAATAAATAAATAAAAAATTTGCTTAAAATAAAAGTATTTTTTAAATAATTTTATTGATTTTATTTATTTCGAAATATTCTTCATTTCGACAAGTTATAAATGTTTTTCTCGCACATTTGACCCCAAACAATTACATAACCTAAAAAGCCCGTCGCCATCATTAAAAGAAATAAAACTAAGCCTGTTAATCAAGTTAAAGCATTTCTAAATAAGCGATAATAAATAGCACGTAAAATGTGGCAATATAACATAATAAATAAAAAAGAAGCTCCAGAGCTATGCATATAACGTACCAATCAACCATTTTGAACATTACGCATTATAAATTCTATACTAAAAAAAGCTAAATTCACATCAGGTATATAATGAATAGTTAATAATAAACCAGTTACAATTTGAATAATTAATAAAACCCCTAAAATACTACCAAACCCTCAAAATTGAGTAGAATTTTAAAAGTTATTTTAAAAAGCGCTCACCAAACATAACAAGATAGTCACCTATCATTATGCTTTCTAATAATATGATTGCAAAATTAAGTACAATTTTATATTATAAATATATCATCATGACATAAACATAGCTTTCTTCTTATTTACTAAAAATTAATTAATTAAATTAATATTACTGTGTGAATTAAATTAAAATCAATTTAATTAAATAATACTAAAAAGCCTCTGCCTTCTTTTTCAAAAAGAATTCTCTGGTTATATAAATAGTCGAATGTTTAATAAAAAAAAATTAGATTTTTTTTTATTAAAATTTAAAATTTAAGGAGTATTTTTATTACTTAAAAAAACAAAGGCATTAATATTATTTATAATTTTAAACACTATTTTATCTAAAAAAATTAATTATTTTTAAAATCTTATGATTTTAAAAAATAAAATAAATCATATAAATTAATAAAAAATATTAAACATTATAGCTTCTTCCTTAAAAAATACATAATTAAACATCGAAAATAACATGCTATAGTCCTTTTTCTTAAAAAAGTAAGTTATTAATTATTCTATTTATATACTAACAGACGCCCAATAGTTTAAATTTGAAGGAACCGGATAATAGAATAAATGGCTTAAAATTACTCCTCAAAAAAAATCATTAATCCATCTAAATTCAAAATTTAATAAAGGAATGCTACGTTTCATATTTTTGTACGGAAATTTTGACTTATTTGTTTTAGAAAACATTTTAATTTATTCAACAACACAAACTATAGGCATATAGGCATGATTAATACCACAAATTTCACTACATTGCCCATAAAAAATACCGCGGCGAGTAGGTCAAGTAATAATACGATTAATGCGGCCAGGACAAGCATCAGTTTTTAAACCCAAAGAAGGTAAAGCTCAACTATGTAAAACATCCGTAGATGTTACCAAAAAACAAGTATTAATTAAATGCATAATTTTTAATCTATTATTAACTTCTAATAACCTAAAGCCATATTTTTGCGCTTTTAAATCATCTTCAGTTAACATAACACTATCAAAAAAAATTAAAGAATTTTCAAAAATTTCATTTGTGTAATCTGCAAATTCATAACTTCAAAATCATTGATTACCAATTACTTTCACAATAAAACTTACCTGACTATAATCTTCAACCAAATATAATAAAGTAAAGGCGGGACCTGCGATAAAACATTGGGTAGAATTTAAACAAATAAAAGCCCCCACCAAACATAGCAAGATAATCACTCATCACTATGCTTACTAATCTAAAGATTTTTATAATATTGATCATAATTTTTTAAAACTAAAAAAGCCTGGTGTCTCAATTTTATATACCTTTAAATAAACTACACAAATAATAAAAATTGAATAGTATATTAGCTTTCAAAATAAACAATAAATATTCATTTAAAAATAAAGCTTCTGCCATTTATAAATCATCTTTTCAAAAAAATTATAAACTTCTCCGTTTATAAAATTAAACAAAATAATTTAAATAAATAAATTTAAATTAAACCTATTTTACTAGATAATTTTAAATCATCATTTTTCCCTCTTTTTTATTAAGAAATAAGGTAATATATTCTAACATCTATGTACAATTAAAAAGTGTTTAAACTACTTTTAATATAGAATCAAAATGATACTTAATTTTAAAATTAATTTTATCTATAAAATATTTTTTCTAAATACAGGCTATTGTCCCATTATATTCGCATAAATCAGGTGAGTATTCAAAAAATAAATAAAAACTAAAATTTTTGCTAAGCATAAATTTTAACAAAAATAAGGATTAATTATATATTAACGGACGCCATTAAACAAATTATAGGAAAGATATTTCACAACAATTCTAAACGAGAATTATGGATAGAATTAAAATAAATGTTAAATTTTAAATCAAAAAAATGTTCTTTTAAATTATTATATCACATTTAAGAAATTTTAAGAAAATTAGTAAAAATGTTTACCAAAAAATCACGTTCCAAAGAATCAGTAACTGAAAAATTATTTAAAAAAGTAGATAATCGTATAAAATTTAAAATATATAATTTAAATTTTTCTAATTCCGAAGATAAAAGCCCATCAAAAAAACCATTCATAGCAGCAAACAATAGCACTACTTGATTTTCAACAGATAAAATATGTTTGTTTTGTTGTTTAATAATAAACACTAATTTAACGCCACGATTTAATACTTTTTGTGTAGCTAAATCTAACTCAGCTGCAAAAGAAGCAAAACTTTCAATTTCTCGATATTGAGCTAATTCTAATTTTAAACGACCTGCTACTTGTTTCATTCCTTTAGTTTGAGCAGCTGAACCAATACGACTTACAGATAAACCCACATTAATAGCAGGACGAATACCTTCATTAAAAAGTTTAGTTTCTAAAAAAATTTGACCATCTGTTAATAAAGGATAGAACAGTAATAAAAACCTAAGCCCCCTGTTAAACCTAGCAAGATAGTTAGCTATCACTAGGCTTTCTTATGCAAATAAAAATTTTATAAACTACTCTTAATACCTAAATTAAAATTTACACCCCCAACATTAAATACTTTGGATACTGAGGTTTTTTTATATTTATTTGCATATAATTTACTAATGGAATAGCGAATTATATATAACATAAAAAAAACCATTTTTTTTTTATTTTTTCCTTTAAATCATCATAAGTTTAATAATTGAATCAAAAAATTAATTTTTAAATTTATATTTATTTGTGTTCAACCTATATATTTTACACATGAAATGGGAAACCCTATTTTATTACAAAACCCTTTAAATTTTAAATACTGTATTACTGCTCGTTTTTCTATATATAAATCAATATATGAAAAACTTTTTTTTAAACAAAAGCCGCAAAAAGAAAATCCTTGAAATAAATTTTTAATTTTTAAATTATTCAAATGTTTCATATTTAAGAATATTTTAGATTGCAAATAATAAATACATTTTTCCTTTCATCATAAAATAAAATAAAAAGTAGAATTAGTACAAAAAAATACAGTATTATAAATTCTAATGTATTTAACACATCCTAAATAAAATTGTGATTTAAAATAAAAAGATAAACAAAAACAAAAAACATATTTTCTCTTAACAGACTTAAATATATTTAAAAAAAAATTGTAATTAAAAAATTGTGACTTCTGAAAATTTTCCTTTTTTTTATATATAAATAATAAATTTAAAAAAATATTATCAACAAAATCAAAATAAATATTACATAAAAACCCATGAAATAAAGAAGTAGAATTCACCCCTAAAACTGCAATATTTTTAGTAAAAAAAAAAAATGAATTATGGATCAAAACTCATGATTTAATTATACTTAGCAAAAAAGGATCTCAAATTCGTTTTAAAAGCAAAGAAAAAAAAAGATCACAGTTGAAATTTTGTAAAAATAAATCTAAAGTGCCTGAAAGAATTCAAATTAATTTATCTTTTTTTATTTTTTGAATTAAAAACCGCAAAGCTAATTGAACTGTATCGTGAGGCCTATACCCAAAACTAAAAGATTTAAAACCAATATCAAATAGAGGTTCTATAAAAAAAAGAATAAAGTTTTCTAAAAAAAGATTTTGTAACCTTTTTAAATTAATAGTAATAGCTGAAAAGCATAAATTTTTATAAATCAAGGTTGATTTTTTAAATTTATTCGATAAAAAATAATCTCGTAATTTTCAAAAAAAACTTAAATTTTTTTTGAAACCATAAAGCATACAAAATTTTTTTCAAATAAAAAACCAAATTGAATACAAACGAAAATAAACACTTAAATTTGTACACACAAAATTAGGGTTATTAACGCATCTCGACAAATATTTGCCAATAATTTTAAATTCCTTAAAAACATTAAACTGCAATAATAAAACCTGAACAAATTTAGATCTTGGATTAGCTCGATTATTAATTTTTAATTGCATTGTTCTTCTTTATAAATAATTTTCATTTTAAATATTTTATAAAATCTTTTACTACACATAAGAAAATATACCTAATTTTAATATATTTATTACTTTAAGAACTCTGACTTTATAAAATATACTATTTTATAATATCTTCTTTTTTAATAATAAAATAAAATAAATAGCTATACCAAAAAGTATAAAATATTTATTTTGATGCCAAATGGAGATTTATACTCGTAATATAATTAAATTTTTTTATATATTTGTATTCTAAATTTTCTTACCTAGTATCCTTAAGAAAATTATATATATTCAGTAAATCAAAATGATTTATATAAAAATTTAGTCTAAATTTAAATACCTATATTGCACCCATTTGTTAATCTTTATATTTATTATGCCATGCTATAATTTATTAAATCATTTTAATCTAAAAAAGAAAATAAAAATAACGTAATAAAAAAAATATTTAATTTATTATTAAAGAAAAGAACGCCCTACTAATTACATTAGTTGGAATATAAGCAGAAACATCACCAGCTTGTGTTTCAATAATAGGCAAAGAAGTTAAAGAACCTCCCCCACGTTTTTGTGCAAATTTAGCAGATCGTTCTAATAAGCGAGAATGTAAATAAAACACATCACCAGGATACGCTTCACGACCAGGAGGTCGACGTAAAAGTAATGACATTTGTCGGTATGCTATAGCTTGTTTACTTAAATCATCATAAATTACTAAAGCATGACCACCTTTTTTACTCAATCATTCACCTACAGAACAACCTGTATATGGAGCTAAAAATTGTAATACAGCCGAATCAGATGATGAAGAACTAATTATTAATAATCGTTTTAATGCTTTAGTATAATATATACTTTTGCCTCCAAAAAAAAAATCATTAATTTTAGCAACTGAAGCTTTTTTTTGGCCTACACCTACATAAATACAATAACATCTACCATTATAAAATAGTTGAGTGCTAATCGCATCTAATGCTAAAGAAGTTTTACCTGTTTGTCGATCACCTATAATTAATTCACGTTGACCACAACCAATAGGAGTTAAAGAATCTACAGCTAAAACACCTGTTTGCATAGGTTCTTTTACAGATTCACGAGGTATAATACCAACAGCTTTTGTATCTATTTCTAAAAAAATATTCGATTTTATAAAATCTTTACCATCTAAAGGTACCCCTAACGGATCTAAAGTACGACCAAATAATTTTAATGAAAAAGGAATAGAAATTAATCGAAAAGTACGGAAAACGCGATCACCACATTTTAAAGCAGAAACACCACCATCAAAGCAAGCAACACTTATAAAACCTTTATTTAAACTTAAAACCATACCATTAGGAGCTTGTAATGAATAATTAGTTAAGCCTAAATAAACCATTTCACCAGATTTCACGCCTTTTAAGCCTACTACTTTGGCAACACCATCTTTGATTGATAAAATAACACCATAAATTTTACGAAAATCAAATTTTAAATTAATTAAAAAATTTAAATATTTAAATTTAGATTTTTTTTTTTTTAAAAAAGATTTACAAAATAAACGTTTTTTTGATGTATTGCTTAATTTACTATTTTTTTGTTCTCAAACTCAATATTTAAAAATACGCTTTAAATTTTTTTTAAAATTATTTTTTAAAAATAATTTTTTAATCTGAAAACGAACTTGTAATTTACGTAACATAGTTAGTACATTTTTCACTTTCATAGATCGCACAACTTTTATTTTTAAAAATTTTTTGGTTCGGAAATTATGTTTTTTAAGGCCTTTTTTACGTTTTAAAATAAGTTTGGCTACAATCAACTTTTTTAAAGTTTTTAAATTTTTATTTTTTGATTTTTTTTTTAAAATAACAGTTGAGGTTTTTGGTAAATTTACTTTCTTTTTATGATTGGTTTGAATCAAAAAACTAAAAAAAAATTCAAACCAATAAAGAAAAACTACCAAAGTGAAAATAGTCAGACTTGAACTGACAACCGATTACTTATCAAATAATCGCTATACCTATTTAGCTATATTTTCGTTAAATAATTTTTGAATTATTAAGGTAAACACACTATCAAATAAAAATTTAATTAATATTTAAAATTAATTTAATAAAAAGGACTACCATTAAGTATTAAAAATTTTTTAATATATTTTTATTATTTTAAAAATCAATAACAACTTTTAAATAAAAAAATAACTCAACTATAAACCAAATATTGTTCTCAATGATAAAAAAAAATACAGAAATTTTATAAACTTAACCAAAACATTACACCTAATTTAATTAAAAAAAGAATAAAAACCATGGGCTTCATCACATTAAAAACGACATTCTTACATAAATCTAACTACAAATCATTCTGATCTCTGAATATAAATCAAATTTACCCTTTATTGGACTTGAACCAATATATTTAAAGATAAATAATAAATTTTGAATTTATCATGTCTACCATTCCATCAAAAGGGTAGGATTTTTTTTAACAAAAAGCAAAATTTTACTATATTATTATTATAAAAACTATATTATTTTATATACCTTATAATTCGAATTTTCTCAAGGTCGCCAAAAGATAATATATTACTTTTTAAAACCAAGTTTTAATTTAAAATTTTACGAACTATCATTTATTTAAAATTTTTATATCTTTTCATTCTTTAAAAAAGAAAGAAATTTAGACTTAATGCTTTCTTTACAACTCAAAACAAAAGCTATCACCAAAAAAAAAAAAAAAATTTTAAATACGAAAAAAAACAAAACTTAAATATTTTATATATTTAAATATAATCTTATTTTGACTAAAATCAACAAAAAATAATAAAGTACATAAACTGCAATTAAAAAGACTAAAAAAAACAATTAATAAATTAAAAAGATAAATATCAGTTTGACTCACTTTAATTTTTAAACAACAAATATTCAAAGTTAATGAAAGGAGTCGAACCTTCACTCAAAAGATTAACAGTCTTCTGCATTACCATTATGCTACATTAACACCCTAAAAATATTATAAATTTTTTTAAAACAAATAGCTTAAACCTATACAAAAAATTTATTTTAGTATTTAAGTAAAAAATTACACCATGGATAAAATAGGACTTGAACCTATAACTGTTATTTGCAAAATAACTATTTTAACCTAATTAAACTATAAACCCAAATTTCTGGTATTATATAAAAATTTTTAGAAAACAAACTTTACATTATTTACAGGTACACATTACTATATATTTTTAATAAAAAGGCAAGTGCAGGGCTCGAACCTACATGAAGAGGGGATTGGCCTCCAATACTAAACCGATTGTATGAACTCACCAACCAATCAATACAAAGTAAAAATTTAAAATATATGTATAACAATAAATATATTATAAAAAAATTTTTCTAAAGCTAATAACTATAAAAAATAAAATATTTATAACAAATTTAATTAAGTTCCCAAATATATTATTGCAATATATTGGTGAAAGGAGTGGGATTTGAACCCACGAATAGCTAAACTAATTTAATTTACAATTAAAACCCTTTGACCTCTTGGATACCCTTTCTAATTTTAAAAAATGTAAAATTTTTTATAAAACCTACTGCTACAAAAAAAAATACATTTTTTTCTTTTTTTAAATTATTATTGCTAAATACAATTTTCAAGAACAAAAAATAAGAAAGAAAGCCTCTGATATTTTATTTTCAAGGTTGTTTTTTGTTTTAAATTTAGTATCTTTTTTCTAGAACCATCCTCAAGATAAAAAGAAATTTATTTCACATAATTTACTAATAGAGAACTAATATTTTTAATTAAAAACATAGCGAAACCTATATTGAATTTTTTTCAATAATATAGAAAAATTTAGTAATAAAACCAAACTAACAACAGTGCCATAATAAAAAAAAAAAAAGTCTGAATCGTTCTATAATTTGCTTACCTTAACCTAAACGAAAAAACCAATATAAAGCGTAAAATCTTACAACATTATATTTATAATTTTTTCTTTGTTTCACACAAAAAGGCATCGGATACATGCACAAAAATAACTATTCCTATGAACTTACTGCTAAAATACCTTCTATTTATCCGAATTAAATCTATGCTCAATACCACCATCATTACATTCGAACCAAATGACAACTCAAAAAATTATTCAAATAAAAGCCTCTTTTAAAGAAATACCGCTGACAAAAGACTGAGTAAAGTTAATCCTCAGGATTTTCTATTATGAGAGTTCGTGAATCGAAATAAAAGGAACACAAAATATTAGGAAAAACCGTAAGAGATATTTGAATTATAATTTTATAAATACGAGTCAAGCAATAATAAATAAATAAATAAAACCACAAAACTCGATAGACCTGTAAAAATAAAAAAAAAGCTTTACCACACATACTCAAAATTTAAATAAAAAAGCAGATGTTAAAATAAACCCAAAATTACTATCAATATAATTAAACTAAAAAACGCGATCATCTTTTTAACCTGTTTAACGCTAGCAAGTGTTGGACTTGAACCAACATGAGTAGGGCATGAACCTACCATAATAACCATTTATATGAACTTACTGTTGAAAAACCTACCCTTTATTGGACTTGAACCAATACTCAAAAAAAAATAAATTTTAAATTTACCATGTCTACCATTTCATCAAAAGGGTTTTACACAAAAAAAAACAAATTATTACATAAAGTGATAAAAATTGTTTATTCGAAAATAGATAGATTTGAACTATCATTTACAATTTTGAAGATTGTTGTTTTAACCATTAAACTATACTTTCAAAACCTGAATGGAAAATTTTTCTAAAACAAAAATACTTTTCTATACCTAACTAAAAAAAAATAAATATTATTCTAATATATATTTTATAGTGACTAAAATTTAATAACAATTGATGCTACCAAAAAAAATTTTACACATAATTTAAATTTATTAAAAACTGTAAAACCGAAAAAATTTTAGATTATATAAAAATCCTGCTATTTTAAAAACGATAAATTAAGATACCCTATTAAAAATTAGCATGTTTTATAAAAATTTTTCCAAACCAAATTAATACCGAACAAACAAGTTTTTTTCAAAATTTATATATACTAAAAAACTTTAGAATCCCATTCATAAAAAAAAAGATATTATACTTATTAAAGATAAAACAGTTTAAAAAAATCAATTAAAAATTTTATGATATATTTTAAAGATTAGCTGTTTACTTACAAGCTCTTTTTTTAAAATTTTTTTTAGAAATAATTGCTTATAGGCTTTTTAAAAAATTTTTTATTACCAAATCCTTTATATTTTTCCACATACTTAAAAATACCTTCTATTTTAATCCAAACCCTTTACATTTTACCACATACATTAAAAATATTTGTTATTTTGACAATATTTACTTCGGATCATTATCTCTTTTTTTTAAAATTTTTTACTCCAAAACCTATTACATTTTTCCAGATAACAGCATTAAACCCCATTTATTTTTTTCTTATTTATCTAAAACCTGTTACTATTTTTTGAAATAAGTAGTCTTATAGGCTTTTTTTAAAGTTTTTTATTACCAAATCCTTTACATTTTTCCACATACACTAAAAATACCTTATATTTTAAATACAAACCCTTTACATTTTACCACATACACTAAAAATATCTTTTATTCTGACTATATTACCTCTTTTTTTTTTAATTTTTTACTCCAAAACCTATTACATTTTTCCAAAAAACAAAATTAAACCCCACTTTATTGTTTTTCCTATTATCTAAAACCTGTTATTATTTGTTGAAATAAGTAGTCTTATAGGCTTTTTTAAAGTTTTTTATTACCAAATCCTTTACATTTTTCCACATACACTTAAAATATCTTCTATTTTCATCCAAATCCTTTACATTTTTCCACATACATTAAAAATACCTTCTATTTTCACCCAAATCCTTTACATTTTTC
>Ga0215285_10001_pt1 | contig 20412 bp, 34 predicted proteins | sample ZER3_1Amoeba_C21_FD_182624 | JGI IMG/M metagenome (GOLD analysis project Ga0215285, IMG submission 182624) | Enriched cells of freshwater protists from Biology Centre CAS, Ceske Budejovice, Czech Republic - ZER3_1Amoeba_C21 | ecosystem: Environmental > Aquatic > Freshwater > Unclassified ... | reverse complement strand
ATTTTTTTTCTTTTTTTTTTTTTTATTTTTTTTTTATTTCTCTCTATCTCATTCTCTCTCTCTCTCTCTCTCTCTCTCTCTCTCTCTCATCTCATCTCTCATCATCTCGTAGATGCAAAAGAAACCCAGATGAATAAATGCCCGCATAACAAAGCATAACAAAGCGATAAAAAACAAACCATTGATGTGCTCGACTTCCCCCGCAACACTGTCAGGTTCTTGTGTCTCACCAGTGGTACACGAGGAACCAAAGCAAGTCTCTTCTTGGGAGATCCACCACGTTTGCAGTTTCATATGACGCACGAATGAATGGGTTCCGCGAATGATAGTATTCCCTCGACAGACCAATCGGCCATTGCGAAACCAAACGCGCACCAATTTCTCCTCTAAATGATGCTTGCCACTGCAAGCCATCACAAAAGCGAGCAAATTCCACAGCCCAACCAGCTCGAGGCAGCCAACCGCGAACGTGCACACGACCAAGCTCTTGTAGAAGGGAGGAACGAGGAAAAAACACATGGATGGAGCATAGGTCACTAACACAACGGCCAACAATAGCAGGAAAGGCCCAAGGCGGATCTTGTTGCGACCCTGTTTAAACACCGCATCGAGATTTGTCCTCTATCTTTTGTTTTCTCTCTTCTCTTCTCTTCTCTCCTCTTCTCGCTTTGCTTGCTTCTTTCAACTGTTTTTGTTTGAGAGAGAAGAGAGAAGAGATGGGACTAGGAGAAGAGAGAAGAGAGGAGGGTAAGAAGAGAGAAGAGAGAAGAGAGGCGAGAGAAGAGAGGCGAGAGAAGAGAGGCGAGAGAAGAGAGGCGAGAGAAGAGAGGAGAGAGAAGAGAGGAGAGGTCAAACTTGAGTTGTCTTTGGTGACATTTTTCCTGTGAGTCGCTGCAGCCTCCAAGTGCGACACACGGGGATGGTGTAGCACACAAATCCTCCAGCAATGAGCCCAAGCACTATGAGAGTCCACACTGAGAAGAAGCTGATCCACCACGGCTGAACATGCGCCACAATGGACAGCCCCACCATCCCCATCAAGAACAATTCAAACCACACTACACACAATTTTCCTTTTGGAATGCATGCCTCTCTCTTCTCTCTTTCTCTTCTCTCTTTCCTCTCTTTCTCTCTTCTCTTTCTCCTCTCTTCTCTTTCTCCTCTCTTCTCTTTCTCCTCTCTCTCTCTCTTCTCTCTCTCTCTCTTCTCTCTCTCTCTCTCTGTGTGTGTGTGTGTGTGTGTGTGTGTGTGTGTATGTGTGTGTGTATGTGTGTGAATGTTTTTTTTCCTCTTCCCGTACCAAAGAAAAGCATGTAGCCTGTCGACGAGCTCATGCATTTGCAGGGCTTCCTGTGAGTGCTTTGAGTCCGTCGAAGCAAGGCCAGGCCGGCAACTGCAAACCAGCCAAGAGCCCCCAAAACTCCCATCCACATGTGAGTGTAGCGAAGGACCAAAATCCCCATTGTGCTGACAGAACCCTAAAAAATGACATGGCATAAACTTTTTCTGTCCAAATGAATCGTACCAGGCCAGACATTCTCCAGATGATGTGTCCCTGTTCGCTGAATAGTCCTTGGAACATACTGTGTACATTTATCATAAACCAGGCTTGTTGAAGCAACCCCTTTCGAATTTCTCGACGAAGACAGAATAACATCACAAGAGAGCAAATCAAGGATATCAATTGCATGCAATAAATGGGAATTTCTTCAAACGGCGAACAATTACGGTAGATTTCCCAGTAATCACAATGCGATTGGTAAGAACGAAAACACGAAAAATAGGTGTCAAAGTGAGAGTAATGAATCCAATTCCCAGTGTAGTCATATGCATAGTTCCGACAGAGATCAAGACATTGGGATTCCCCTCCTTTGATCAGTTGGTAGGTATCGGGGCACATCGAGTCCATGGTATTTGGACAAGTGTGGCTATAGTTCAAGAGAGTTTCACATCCTAGAGCACACCGCCAGCCCATACTCCAAGTGTTTTCACAATCCCATCTGCAAAAGGCAGACTGTTTGTTTCGGGTTGTGTGTTTTTGTCGGGGACTTTCCTTAGACAACTCGACCCACGCGACAAATTAATTCTTCTCATGATTACACAACAAACCCTTGATATTCCCACCCACCCGTTTCCCTTGCCTCCGTAAGGAATGCGTTAATGTGTGAAACCCCTTGTTTGTGCACCTTGTACCACCTGCTCTTTATCCGGCACCTTCCCATGGCACTCACAAAAATGCGACTCACGCTGACTCATGCTGACCAACTTGTGTGGGAGTATGGCGTGCGTGTGTGATGTATTTTGTTTGCTGACCAATCGACTGCCACCGAAAATCTCAAATCTCTGTTGGTGACTTGACTGTGTCTTATTTATCTTTGTAATCTTGTGTGGTAAATTCTGCATGATAACTCTTTTCCATAGCACAACTTACCTGCTAGCGAAACTTGCAGCACATGGTACCTTGGCGAAAACGATCAGTGATGGGAAACACACCACAAAAGGCGAACTGGTGTTGTTGTTGGGTTCGATTCCTCACCGCCCAACCTTTTTCTTTCTTTTTTGGCTAGAGAGTTTGGGGGTTGGGATGCGATAGTCATTACGTTCACGTATCTCGACTGCTCGGGCGCAATTAATTGGCCAGACTGCCAAATCCTGGCAGAAGAACCCTCTTCAGAGGATGATCTATAACTTTATCTTCTTCTCTCTCTCTGGTGCGCAGCTCGATTTCTTGTGATGGTGCAGATTCGATTTCAAGCTGCAAGCAACACGAGAGGTGTGATTGGTGACTGCACAAGCATGAAGATGCAGGGAGGAAGGAAGGAAAACGCAGGGCGAGCAGGCGAGAAGAACAAACGAGTCTGTCATGAAAGATCTTGTCTGCCACACGGATAACTTTGATACGTACTAAACAACTGGTGGGACGTAATGAACATCCAAGAGAATTTCGGGTTTTGTTCTTTCCTTCTTTTTTTTTGCTTCATTTCATTTTGTCTCTTGTTGCCTTCCACTTGCTGCGCTGTTATAACAAGTAGATCAGTTTTCTAGGATAAGGACAAGGTGGCACAAGGTGCACGAACAAAGAGCACACACATTAACGCCACACACGGTTATTGTCAAGACAAAAATAAATAGCCGAATTGACTTCACGCACAATTCACGGTTGTTTGCCCAAGCGGCCATGCCTCCTCCTCCTCCTCCGTTCTCTGGTACGATGTGCAAGGGGGAATGAGATGATCTATGATAGGAGGTAAAGTGGACATTGCGCCGGCTTCAAACAGCATGACTGCCTCTTCTGGGCCTCGCTTCGGTCGATAATTCATGGCTAGATTGATATTTTTCATCTATTTTTATCTTGTCTATTATCCTACATCTATAGAACCTTGTCTACCTAGGTGCTCCCTCGCAGCCATGGACTTCTCAGCCCCCTTCCATGGCTCCTCCTTTGGCTCGTGTCCCTTCCTTGCAACAACAACCACTTTCACAACTCCCACAGCCACTACCACAATCACCATTACAACAACAGCAACCCTTGAGCAAACGCTCATTCAGCATTCACAACACTGCTTCTGCGGCAAACGTCGCTGCTCCAAGTGTGAGCATGCCAACACCCCTGCCTCCTACCCCTGGTATGACCCACTCCGGGTCCTTCTCGAGGCTGCCCACGCCAGTGTCCCCCTTCCCTTCTCCCACCCCCATCATGTCCACCCTTTCCTTTCCCCCCACACCAAACACCGCTGCACCCTCGTTGAGTGAGGTAACTCCTATGCGCTCGCGTTCCCAAACAACGGGCGGCACCTCACCGTTCCCTCCCCTCTTTTCACCCCCGCCAGCGACCACCACTCCGACAACCCGCCCCCCTCTCTCACCAGCTTCGGGAACGGCAGTCGGTTGTCATTTCGACTTGTTTTTGATCCTGTTAAATGTGCATGATTCCACAACTGAATCAATAATCATCAAATAGAGGAGAAATGAGAAGGAGGACCAAAGGAGGATGAGAAACCTGAGAAAGAGATTTTTTGAGAAAAACAGTTGATAACGTAGCGGCAACTCCGTCTTCTTCGGACCGCAGAGCTTCAACTACCGCGGCCCCCATGGTGGTGTCACCGGTCATCACAGATCGCCGCAGGTCCACCACAACCGCACCCGACCGCCGAATGTCCACCACCTCTCGGGCCGCGGAACCGGACAGAAAGATCGATACTAACCATGAGGTGCTTTTATGTTGTTTTTGGCGTTGTTTTTGGCGTTGTTTTTGTTGTGCGCATGTGTGTTTGGTTAGACAGTGGAGGTGTCATGGCAAGAAAAGAGAGATTTGTTCAAATTTCTCGCGGACGGCACGGATTTTGTGAACCACGATGTGTTCATGAAGCTCCTTCATTCCACGCAAACTCGCCTCTTCTCAAAAACAGGTACTTGTACTTTTGCTCTCTTGATTTTTTTGTTTGTTTGTTCGTTTGTCCATGTGGGAGGCTTGATGTTCAGATGTGACAATGATGGAAGTAAAGGAATTTCTCGCGATGGTGTCGAGCAAAGGTCAAAAAATCAGCCATCTGCCATTTCACTCACTATTCAACACTGCGCCAACCGCAGCTACGACGCACTCTCGTGTGGAAAACCTTCATTAGGGGACGGAGTGCTGGACTGGTCCAGCTTCGAGCAGAGCTGTGACAAGGACACTCATATGATTCGATTGGTGAAAAAGCTCACCGTTGAGAGACGAGCAAAAGCGAGGGAGGCAGCCATGGCGAGGGTAGGGCGGCAGTATGTTTGTACGTGCACATATGGGAGAGTATAAGCTCTTGGCGTAGGAAGCGACGCAACTTGATCAAGGCCACCTTGATGAAATCGACTTGGAGCACCACAACCTCTACTGGGTTGACATACACAGCTGTATCCAGACATAACCATAGATAAGAACCATAACTCTCAGGCCTGGGACCAACGTGCGCTGCGGCCTCGGCAAGAAGGGAAAATCGATGAGGAAGAAGAGGAAGAAGATGATGAGGAGGAGGAGGAAGAAGAGGAAGAAGAAGAAGAGGGACAGGAGAATGGGGATGCCATGGAAGTGGAGCAAGAGGAGGAAGAAGAAGAAGAAGAAGCGCCGCTCTGGGAAAACATGGAAATTTTGTCGGAACGAGTGAAGAACGGCGTCTTGGTACAACTGAGAGGGCGGACGATAAAGTTATGACAAAATGAGAGTTGTGATAGAGTGGTGGTATGAGAGTTGTGATATGAGATTGACAGCAGGAGATCCAGGTGTGTAGGAATACCGTGTGAAGTGGAAGGATGTAGATCAGGAATCGCTCTCATGGGAAAGTGCCGAGGCGTTACTGTCAGATGCGGTCGGATTTTTCTCGTTCCTCTATTTTTTGTTCTTCCTTCTTTCTTTTTTCTTCCTCTCTGTGCATACTCTCCATTCTCACTTACTCTCACACTCTCTTCTTCGTTCTTCATCAGGCCCCCGCTGTGGAAGTTTACAAGAAAATGAAAGAAGAGCAAGGTGCGTGTTGTGTATGTGTGTTGTATGTGCATATGTTTGTGGATGTGTTCATTCCATATGAAGTTAAAAAATATTTTTCTTATCGTTGTTGTCGTTAGCCAAAATTGACGCGGAGCTGGCTCTGAAGAAGCAACAGCAAGAAGAAGAAGAGCGCGCGAAGCAGAAAGAAAAGGACAGGCTGGAGGCTGAGGCCGCAGAACGTGAGCGAAAAAAGAGAAAACAAGAAGAAGAGGAGGCAGAGAGGAAGCGAGTCGAGGAAGAGGAAGAAAGAAAAAGAAAGCAACAAAAACGTGAGGCAGAACAACGAGAATTGGAAAAACGAGAAAATGAAAAGAGAGAGCAAGAACGAAGAGAAAACGAAAAGAGAGAGCGAGAAAAGAGGGAAAGGGAAAAGAGGGAAAGAGAGAAGAGAGAGAAAGCAAAAAGGGACGAAGAGCGAAGAGAAGCAGAACAAAGAGAACAAGAGCGAAGGGAAGAGGAGAGAAGGGAGAAAGAGAGACTGGAAGAAGAAGAAAGAAGGGAGAAGGAGAGACTGGAAGAAGAGAGAAGAGAGAAAGAGAGATTGGAAGAAGAGAGAAGAGAGAAAGAAAGACTGGAGCAGTTGGAACGAGAACGAAGAGAGCAAGAGAGGTTGGAACAAGAGAGGAGGCAGGAGGAGGAAAGAAGAGAGAAAGAGAGATTGGAGCAAGAGCGAAAAGAGAACGAGAGACTCGAGCAAGAACGGAGAATAGAGGAAGAGAGACTGGAGAAAGAACGAGTGGTAGCGGAAGAGCGAATAAAGGCGGAGGCGGAGCAGAAAAGAGAAGCGGAGAAGAAAGAACAGCTCGAGGCCAAAAAATCGCCCGCGAAACCCAAAGCTGTGAAGAAAGAAGTGGTGATGACACGATTTATGTGAGCAAATGTTAGAACATTCGCATATGGGGAGAAAGAGCGAACATACAAACGAAACATATTCTTCGTGTTAATTAGAAGCCCAAGTCAGTTCCCACGCCCACAGCTGCGGCTTCTCCTTCCTCTCCCTTTGGGACTCCAACTTCGAAGGGCCCTGCCAAGAAGCCTTCCATCAAGGTGGCTTTATATCATCTTTCTTCTCCTCTCTCTCTTCCCTCTCCCGCTCTCGTTCAAACTTTGTGAGTAGGAGTCAAAAGAACAAAAGCTTTGTAATGTGTGCGAGGAAGAAGCCGCGTCGCACTACTGCGTGCAGTGCACGGATTATCTTTGCGGAGCCTGCCTCACGCACCACGCACGAGTCAAGCGCACTCGAGGTTCATTTTTTGGGGGGATATATTGGAGGAAGGTTGACATTTTTTGTTTTCTTCAGGTCACCCCGGAGTTAAAACTCTGCAGGAATTGTTGGGAGGTATCTCGAAGCGAGTGGACAGAAATCCCATCTATTGGCTGCTTAGGAGGAAGCTCTCATGAACCCGTGCTTTGCGAAGTGTGTGAGGTTCCCCAAATTTGCCTTTTCTTTCCTCTTGTCTCTTTTTTGGCGCCAGCATTTTTTTTTTTTTTTTATCAGGATGCAAACTCAACACATTTTTGCCGTGCATGTGGTAACGAGTCAAATTGCAAGCAGATTGTGAAGGGAGTCGCTTTTAGCTCAATATCTTTGCTCGGAGTGTTTGGGACGACATCAAAAAGTGATTTTTTTTTTTTTTTCCATCTTACCTTAATATCACCATTGTGCTAACAAGGTAGTTACGATGATTATTTTCAGGTGAGGAAAACAAAAGACCATGCAAAAGACGTGCAAACGGTTCCTATGCGCATGAGAATATTAAATACATGTACATTCTATTTAATTAGAGAGAGAGAGAGAGAGAGAGAGAGAGAAACCAGCATGCTTTTGTCTTAGGTGAATGAGAAGTGGGACAGTGAGGAGGCTGTTATGGACACCAGTGCAACAGCTCGTAACTTTTTTTTCACTTACCCACTTCAATGACGATACAATACTCGTGTAGAAGGTGGAGAAAACACTGCAACTGTCACCCCTCCGCGTCCTCCCTCTCCAGCACCCAACCCCACCCTCGATCCCACCTCTTCTGTCGCAACTTCTCTTCCTGTTCTCTCCACCGATGTTCCCTCGACTGCTTCGACCGCCACCGCCATGCCTTCTTCAGCTTCCACTCCTACTGCTTCTACCACGGACACAACTGCTTCCAACGCGACCACCACCACTGCCACCACTGCCCCCACTGCCACAGCTACAACCACTACCACTTCCACTTCTTCCGCGACTGTCACTTCGACACCCGCCACTACGACTGCCACGCATACCACATCGTTAACGCCCAAAAAAACTGCTCCAAAGAAACCGCCACCCAAATCTCCGCCAACACTGCAAGACAAGCTCACCATGCTCGCCCAAAACTTGTCGCTCGCTGCCACCTCTTCTGCCACAACCACCACCGCTTCCACTGCTACGACTCCCAAACGAGTCACTGAGTCTAAGGTTGCCTCCGGGAAGGGCACGTTGAAGAGCAAAGCGAAGAAAGGTACTCTCGGTGCTTCCTCTCCCTCCACTCCCTCCACTCCCTCCACCTCCACTTCTTCCACTTCCTCCACTTCTTCCACTTCCTCCACCTCCTCCACCTCCTCCGCTTCCTCCATTACCACCTCTACCACTGCCAGTGTTGCCACCACTGCCTCCATCACATCAACTGTCGCCTCTGATTTGCTCGAGGCAGCTGGTGCAAACGACTCAAGTCCCACAGTTTCCAACACTCCAACAGAACCTGTCTCCCCTGCTGCTGCCGCTTCGCCTCTCTCACCAACCGCAAGCAAGCTTGGCAAAAAGCTTACACGCCCCAAAATGCCCGCTGCAAAGGTCCCCTGCTTCCTCTTCTTTCTGCCTTGTCTCTTTCCTCTTTCTTTTCTTCTTTTTTTTTTGTTTGTTCCTTACCGTGGTTGGCAGCCTCCAACGAAGCCTGAGCCAATCAGCCCCGCACTTGGTGGTTAAGAGAAGGAAGAGAGAAAGAAAGAGAGAGAGAGGAGAGAAAGAGAGAAAGAGAGAGAGAGAGAGAGAGAGAGAGAGAGAGAGATCCCAGACTCGACGGAGGGCGAGGTCAAGTCCAGCTCGCCCAGACCCGCCATTCCCCCGCCCTCACGCGAAGCCCCCAAGCCACCCCCGGAGGGGAAAATGAAACCCCCGTCATCTACAACTCCTGCCAGCGAATTGAAACCGCCAACGAGCGGACTCAAGCGACTTTCCACAACAGGTACATCTCTCCTCCTCTCCCTCTCCTCTCCTCTCTCTCTCTCTCTCTCTCTCTCTCTCTCTGTGTGTGTGTGTGTGGAGAGTGTGTGTGTGTTGTGTTTCTTTCTTTTCTTTTTTCTTTTCTTTCTTTCTTTTCTGCGCGTGAGACAAAATGCTAGGAGTGAAAAAACCGCCTCCAACAACTCCCGCGCCGCCTCCCCCGACACGCGCCTCAACCACCAACGGCTCTGCTGCTCCTGTTCCTCCTGCGGTTCCTCCTGCCGTCCCTGCCGTCCCTCCTCCTCCTGCCCCTGCTCCCCTCTCTCATCTCGCGCAAGCATTCTTAGATGCGGAGGTGGAAGTGGAGGATCCCCTCAAACCCGCCGAGCCCCTCAAGCCCGTCGAGCCCCCCAAGTCCGCCGAGACCCCAAAGGCGGCCGATGCAACCCCCAAATCCAAATCCAAAATTGCCAAAGCACCAGTAGTCAACAGCGCACGGCGCAAAACCATGTATTGAAGCTAACTAACACTTTTTTTTTTTTTCCTAATTCGTTCCCCCTTTTCTTTTGGCTCTGTTTGTGTTTCCTAGCGGGTTAATTCGTTTGGCGTTCCGATTTGTTTCTTTTTTGTCTTTTCCAAGTTTCACTATCAACGTTTTTTGGCAAGTTTGATTTTTTAAAACCGACGGCAGTGCAACAAGAGGAAAAGAGAGAAAGAGAAGAAAGAGAAAGAGAAGGAGAAAGGGAAGAAGAGAGAGAAGAGAGTTAACGGAAACCAAGTGCATGACAAATCGTTTTAGTTACAAAGGTAATAGAGGCGTTTGAGTGTTTCGTGTATGCGAGTAGAGCTTTCTGTGTTTTTTCTTCTTGATGTGAATTTTTCAGTAAAACAAGAACTGAACCAACAAATAACGGCAAAAAAGCGCGAACACGGAGCAACAACCCTGGAAAATCAACAGCTTGGTAGTGAGCTCTCCCTCGTTGGTGGGCCCAAGCAGCCGAAGGGCAACATTGATGATGGTCAGGTTGTTCATCTCAACACTCCCTGAACACAATATTTCAGCACAAAGACAAGCGAACAAACAAAAAACAAGGAAAAACAAACAAACAAACAGACTGACCATCATCTTTGCCACTGGGACGAACCACCACCAAGCGCAAAGTCGACAAAATACGAAACACGAGCCTGCCCACCGAGCTCAGGCCCTCAGGCTTGAATTCCACCCAGCTCATGCCTGAACAGTTAGGTTATGATCGGCACAGAAAATTCCCCAGTTATTAAACTTGTTGATTCAGAGAAAAAAAAAAGGAAAAAAGGAAAAAAAGAGAGAGAGAGAAGATTTACCAACCAAGCCCGTAGTTTCGTCAAACTTGGGAAGGCGGTGTCGAGGGCAGGGGATCACGCGGAAAAGCTGTGGGAAGGAGTACACGGTGTTGATGATCTGCGGGATAAAGAACAGAAGCATGGTCTTGCTGAAGTGGCCCAGAATACCCACCACCGCGAAGGTCATGCCGGCAAAGTAGCAGAACGTGTCACCAACAAACACCTACCGTGTGCTCTCGCTTTGTTCGTTTTACATACGAGGGAGGGGTATGTAGACAAATTGACAATCTACGAAAACTGTTTGCACTTCCTCTGTGGTACCCGCGAAGGATAGCGATTGTAGATGAACAGGCCCGTGGAGACTCCGATGAAAGGCATGATCAGGTACAACGCGAACAAGTGGTTCTCAACACAGCAGTCCACGAACAGCACTTGGATGATGCTGTTGATGGCCAGCGACACCGCGATCACTACCGACTGACCACTTTCAATCCCGTTGATCCCTGCAAGGATGTTGATGGCGTTGGTGCAAAATACAGCGAGCATGCCCATGTACACATAGTACAACACCCCCAAGTTGATAGTATTGGGCAACATTCCTCGGAGCGGGGTGGGGACCACAATGGTCGTGGAGCCAGAGTTGACCGTGTAAACCATCAACAAGGGAAGACTGGCGATAGTTGGCAGGAGAAGTTTGTCACGCCACCGCAAATCGAGCACATCGTCGGCGAAGCCCAAAAAAATCATGCAGCAGATAGACAACAATGCACATAGATACTCAGAAAATTGGTTATGGGCGAAACTGGATGGCGTCATCGTTGTTGGGCCCAACCAATACTCAATGAAAGGGAAAGGGATAAATAAGAACATCGCGATTAAATAGGAGGCTCCACAAATCATTCCTTGCGCCTCGGGTACTGGTTTTTTCTCCTTCTTGCTCAGGTCCAGCCCAAACATATTTCTTTTGATGAATATTTCTCTGAATGATGGGATAAGTTTGAATGTCAACCAGAATGCCAAAAATGATAACAGCACATTCACCACAATCGCCGTGCCCCGAGGGCAGGAAAGAAGCAAAGATTGGATCATTCAGTTGCTTGCGTCAGACAGCTGCGTAGTGACAGGGTAGACTTCACGCGGCTTCGCAACTTGCAGTCCTCATTTTTGGTATGCCTGCCTCCAAACCAAGGTTACTCCTTTTCTACCCACATGTTGTCTATTTCTGGTGATGTACAATTCTTTCCCCGTCTGACTTCGACTACGACGACACAGAAAGTAAAAATACAATTCACGCATGCCTTGCCAGGTGATGTGAGTTTGTCTGAACTTACTTGTCTTTACTAACATTCGCACTCACCCTTCCTTTGTTGCATGTGTTTTGCGTAGTAATGCCATTGATGCCCTCATGAGGTACAGTTTGAACACAACCGATACAATGATGAAAAAGAACCAAATTTATGTGAACCAATCTGATTTCTGATGTTCCATGTTCCTCTCTCTGATGACTCTAATCTCATTGATATGCAACGAGTCCCAAAAAAAGTGCAGGCAAGACATCTCCTTGACGTAGGGCTGAAGGATTTAAACTATGAAGACAATGGGCTGATCTATTTTGCAACAGGTTTTTCGCTTTCACTCACAGCGTTAACATTACATCACTGATGACTAACTCGAGGCATTTGTCCGACTAACGTGCTTGAAGATTATCACATAATTAGATGTCTGATGTCTTTAAATGAAATTTACCAACATTCAAACCAACAGTGTGAAACGCGATGGATAGGTGTTGACGCCCCTTTCGCCTCTCGATCAGGTTCTTAAACACATATCATCAACACTGCGCGTGAGGAAATTCGGATTTTTCAGACTAGAGTCTCTGAATATATTTGTTGAGAAAAGTCCTTTTCTGATGCACATCTAGCAAACTTGTTATTTTTGTTTTGTGTTTGTCGATCTCAATATCGCTATTCTAGAACTGATTCGATGCAATCGAAAAATCCTTCAAGACCAAAATCAGCAGGACGGATTTGGTAGTTTTTCTTCTCTTCTTTCTCGTACATTAATTCTGGTGATGTACAATTCTTTCCCCGTCCGACTTCGACTACGACGACACAGAAAGTAAAAATACAATTCACGCATGCCTTGCCAGGTGATGTGAGTTTGTCTGAACATACTCGTAGTTCTTTGTGTAAAGTAAGTCGTGACAATCAAACACCAATGGCCGTTAGGATCCAATATTCGTGGACCAAACCGGACTGTGGGGGTTCAACGTGTCCTTTGAAAAAGGTTCAAAACATACCAATAGACCAAATCTCGTTGCAAAGGAAGATATTTTTTCAGCTATCTCTGAATATTTTTTGATGTGCATTACTTCTGATGCAAAAATACTAGATACAAATGAAATGACCACGAAAAGATTTTGGGACAATTGTTTCTTTTCAGGTTGAAAGATTGGCCAAATATTACTCACGCGGCTTTTGGGCATCCAAGGTGCAACCACAAAAGTGTTTAAACAAATTATTTTCTCAAATGATGACTAACTCGAGGCATTTGTCCGACTAACGTGCTTGAAGATTATCACATAATTAGATGTCTGATTTGTTTTATTTTTTCTTTGGCTTCATCTACTCCCGTCCGCAATTCGCATTATCTTTTTCTAGATTGGTTTTTGCTGACATTTCGGCTCAAACGTCCTGCTTTGACTGCTCACGAAACCGGTATTGTTCATTTTTCGAAAGAATGAAAAATTTCATCAATGATGAAAAGAACAAAATTTATGTGAACCAATCTGACCTAGTCTGATGTTTGTATGTTCCTCTCTCTGAGGCATTCTTTAACATAAGACGAAACATGAACCAGCAACTAGCACAAATTCTTCTTCGTAGGTTTTACCGTTTCTGCCTTGTCTCCGTTGCTCGGCGAGCTGTAGACGAAGACAAATTGAAAGAATAAACTCATTTCAAACTATGTTTTTTCCCTTTTCGTGTTGCCCTCGAGGCCCAAAATATTGTTGAAAATGGCCGCCAAGACAGGGAAGAGAATCTGCGACAAAATACTTTTGCGATAGGCCTGTGACGGAATCGACCTCGATGTCGTATTTCTTCTTTCTAGTCTCTTTTCTTTGTATTAGACTTCTTTTTTGCTTGTGGGTTTTTTGATTGAAAAAATAGACAATAAGCGAAAAGGGGCCGGTATCGAAAAGCCGCTTTTTCAAGTCCAGTCTGGCGATTTTTTTGCCTCTCGCAAGTTTGTCATCGAGTTGGGAAGGAATGAGCAGGAAAAGAATGAACAAGTTTGCTCTCGCTGCAATCCGTCTTGCTTTGGCCACAACACTCAATCAGATTACAGGAAGGGTTGCCAGAAGGGCGGAGGGAAAGGGGAGGGGAAGGGGGAAAAAAACAACAAAAACCAGAAAGTCAAAACAAAATAAGAGATCATCAGCGCCTAATATAAATACTCCGAAGTGTTCGCTTGCAGAGAAAGAGCGAGCGCCAATGTTCTGAATGTCTTGGAACGTTTTTTTCTTCTTTTTTTTTTCTTTTTTAGAATGTTTTTTTTTTGGGGGTTTGTCTGTGGGGGAATTTTCAAAAAATCGCCCCCCTTTTTCGGTGTCATCAAATGGGAAGCTCAGAAGCACTGGGAGACACTCGTGGACGATCCGGGGTTTTTGAGAAGGCATAAGAAGACGGGAGTGCGACGAGAGGGGTGCGACCTCCTCTTCGCATTTGTGGAGGGAAGTCGATCTCACTCTCAGTGTGAGAACGAGGGCGGAGAATGTACCCCCACTTGATAGGGCTAGGAGAGAACGCGGCAGCGCTTGACGATAACGAGGAGCGAGAGAGAGGAGAAGACACAGTCCCAAGAGTTGAGGGCTTTTGCGGTGAAATCGGCGCTACGTCAGATTGGCTGCGGTTTGGACCTAAGGAGCGATGTAAAGCCAAAACGACAAGCAGGGTTTTTACGTGTGAGGGCGTGCAAAGGGCGAAGGCTTGGAGAAGCGCTCCTATTCATTCTCGCATTGACAATGGAGGGAAATCGAACCGATTGGAAAGCCGTTTCTCTCCATAGTCACTCCCGCTCCCCGAGCTGCTAAAGCCACTTGAGGCGTCAACATCAACTGGGTAATGTTTGGCGTGCCGAGGAGGAGTCGCTAGCACTCTACGGCTGACCGAGGTCAGTCGGGGCTCGGACGCAACCAAGCGTTGATCTTTTGTTTCGGCAGCCTCGGAATTGCGGGGTTCAGAGTTGGGTGGCCGACGAGAGGGAGGAAGACGTGCAGGAGAGGGCACGGGGGCAGAAGCAGAAGGATAGGAAGAACAAGAAGGAGAGGATGAGGACGAAGATGAAGGAGAAGAGGTTATACTGGCCGCTTTCAAGCGAGTTGTGATCTCTCCAAGGGACTTGGTAGGGTCTTTGGCTTCCCATAAAGGCGCGTTCCCCCTCAACTTGGAAGGGGTTGTCACTTTCTCAGTGGGAGCGGAGGCTGGGGCGTCAGTGGCAGGGGATGGTCCACTTCGAGAATCATCCTTCGTCTCTGGTTGTTTCGCTTTCGCTCTGTCCTTTTTGAACTTGTTCTTGGCTTTCCGCTTTTCCTTAATGAGTTGTGCGCGCAATTTGTATTGTAGTTCATGCTCGACCCCCTTTTGCTCTTCTTGGTGAATCTTCAAGGTTAAGAGTTGTTGCACAGTTGCTTGCACGCCACTTGGTTGTGGAGACTGCGGAGTGCCGGCGACTAGCTTTGATGGAGTCTTCTGAGGTGTCGCAGGGGCTTGCCCTTGCTCTGACTGTCGTGGGAAAAGTGGAGGAAGAGACTGTGCAGTGGGCCGATTTTTGACGAGGGTGGCGAGTAGGTCAGGTCTCTCAAAAACGTCAGTCATACTTCGATTCTTGGTCGGAATAGGGTTTGCTACTGCAGATAGACTCTGTGAACGCGGGCGCTCGGTCACATGAGGTTCCACAGTCTTTGCGAGTTGGGTTAATAACTCAACAACCCGACGGTGTTGTTCTCTTTCCATCAAACGCTTCTGTTGAACTCGTGAATGTTTCTGAGAGGGCGCTTGGGAGGCTTGCTTGCTGTCATCGGCTTCTTCAGGTTGTTGCGAAGCGGCGGATGAAGGCTCGGAAGACTGCTTTTTCTTCTTTGGTCGCTTTGCTCTTGTTGGGTGTGGGGGAGCAGCGGGGCCATGAGGAAGAGAAGCAGAAGGTCGTGTATCAGCCGACCTCCGCCTATTGGTCTGTTTCTGCTCACGTTCATGAGGTCGTCGTTGGTGTGGTGGGAGAGGTTGTGCCCATTGGGGAGGATAGTGATGTGGTTGAGCGAAAGCAGGGATCAGATCCGGTAAGTAATGCTCTGGGTGATCAAGAAAGCAAAGCCAGAGCGGTGTGAGGTGTGAGGGCTGCGGTTCTGGGGAAGGTGAAGAAGCTCTGCCACGGGCTGGAGGAGGTTGTTTTGGTTGCTTCTGTTGTTTTTGGGTTGCTGAGTGCTGTGTTGAGTTTGGCTGTTGTGTTACTACAGACTGTGTTGGTTGTGCGGATTGTGCTGTTGGCTGTGCGTGTTGCGAAGACTGTGTGGCTGTTTGTGGCTGTTGTGGGCGTGTTTGCGAAGACTGTGCTGGCAGGGTACTTGGAACCCGAGCCCCTGGGACTCCCCAGACAGACTGCTGACTGGATGAAGAGTTTACACGCGAGATATTGGACGAAGTGGAACTTGAACTGGAGGTGACGACGGCAGAGGTGGAAACTTTCTGAGAACTAGGGAGGTGAGGTTCAGGGACATTAGTGGAGAGGGTGACTGTGGTTTTACGAGAAGGTGCAGAAGAGGAAGAAAGAGATGACGAAGAAGAAGGCAGTGCAGAATTGTTCGCTTGCTTCACCTTTGACGTGCCCTTCGCTCCTTCGCTAGCACTTGTGCCATTTGGTTCTGGTTCTGAACCTATTACAGAAATAAACGAAACTAATTCAGGAGGGGAAACAGACCAAATGTGAGTTGTTTGCGCGCAGAGCCCCTTAAAAGTGCGAGTTAACAAAAAAAACTACTCAGTACAACAAACTACAATCAGTACTTCGTAGAAGGGGGCGTGCGCTTGCCCTATCACCATCAATTGAGTCTCATTTCCTTTTTTTCTAAGCGTCCTTTGTCTCATCTTCGTACCAGCGGAGATCCGACAGGGGTCTGAGCAAAGGTGTTGAAGCTGAAGAATCTCTTCCTTCTGGTCTTTGCGGGCACAAAAGCGTCCTAGACAACTTAACATGCTGCAGATGGCACTGCTAAATACCGGGTTGTCCATCGACCGGCCAAGCCCGGAGGAAGGGACTCCTAAGCATGCAATCCTCATCCAAAACCAAAGAGCAAAAAGTTTAAACAGGAGGTGCAGACTTCCTACATAACTACTCGCCCATTTCGGAGCTAGTCCCAAAAAAACCCAAAAAAGGAACCCGAAAGACACTCAAAAGCTAACTCCTTACAACCCGAAATTGAATATCAAATCACAGTCAACTCGAGACCGTGATATTAAAAATTTTCCTTTTTCCTCTGTAGATGCTACGGCCAGCCGTCCGCCGTTTGAGCACCGCCAGCCGAACTATGATGGCAGAGAGCAAGGCAGCTGCCCTCAAATTGCGATTTGGAACACCCCGGCTTGTCATGTACACGCACACGCCTTTTTATTGATTTAAAATTTTTTGGTCTGCTTGAGGCAAATTTAGTCATGTGTCTTTTTTTAGCGTCGATGCCGACATTCAGAGCGTAACTTTGCCAGCAGTTTCCGGTGATATGGGTGTGTACACACAGCACGTGCCTTGCGTGGTACAGCTGCGCCCCGGAGTTGTTGAGGTCAATTTTCGTTTTCCAGTTTTGTTGATCGCAGAGAATTCTCTGCGGGAAGAATGTGGGACTAGATGCAGTTGATGAGTCGTTCTTTCCTCACTCTTCCTCTTTTTGCTCTCATTTTTTCTCATGCTCTCACACCACCAAGTCTACACCTCACATCTTTCTCCACCTCACTGTTATGGATTACGTTGTACAACGGATAATTTGTTGTTTCGTTTCTGCTATTTGTGTTTGGAGAAAGAGAGGTGTATGCAGGTGAAGAATGATCCCCAGCCCATCGCCCGTTGGTTCGTTCCTGGAGGCTTTGCTGTGGTCTCGCCTGATAACATTGCATCCATCACCGCCCCTGACGCCATCCCTTTGGAAGACCTCGATGTGGCCAAGTCAACTTTGTTTTTGTTGTTCGTTTGTTGGTTGTTTGGTTGTTGTTTGGTTGCTTTGTTGTTAGTTTGGTTGGTTTGTTTGTTGTTAGTTTGTTTGTTTTGTTTGTTGTGTGTTTGTTGTGTGTTTGTTGTGTGTTTGTTGTGTGTTTGTTGTGTGTTTGTTGTGTGTTGGTTGTGTGTTCGTTGTTTGTTTGTTGGTTGTGTGTTCGTTGTTTGTTTGTTTGTTTGTTGGTTGTTTGTTATTGGTCGTTGTCGTTGTTGGTCGTTGCTTGTTGTTTGTTGTATTTGTGTTGGTTTGTGTGTTGTATCTGTTTGTTGTGTTTTGCTGTGTTGTTTTTTTTGTGTGTGTGTTGTCGTGTTTTGTTGTCGTGTTTTGTTGTGTTGTTGTGTGTTGTTTGTTCTTGTTTGCTTTTGTCGTGGAGGTTGGAGGTGTTGTAGTTGTAGGAGAAGTAGTGGGGAGTTTTTGTCGGGTTTCTTCTCACCACTCCTTTGTTGTAGGGCTCACGCCGAGATTGCCAAGGTCAAAGTGTTGGCAGAGTCTGGTTCTTCGCCTGAAGCCAAGGTCTTCATCCACTCCTCATATTTTCGTGTTTTTAGGTTAGAAGAGATTGTCGAAAACTTATTTTTGCGATTTAGGCGACTGCGCAAATTCAGTTGGAGACGTTGGATGCCATCACGCGAATTAAGTTTTGAAAAACACACACATTAGCAGTAAAAACGTTTTGTTGTTGTGCTCTTCGCTTTGCATGAGAAATTTTTGATTGAAATTAAATTCTTGAAAGAGACTTTTGTTTTGGAGAACTTTTCGGTGAATTTTTTTTTCGCTTGGAGTCACGCGCACAACAGAAGAAAGGAAAGAACACCAGGAAGATGGTGCCATTAAAGCTTTTGCTTCAAGCATCGAAGTTAAAGCTGATCGTTGAACATTTACACGCCCGAGATGTGTCGTCATATTACGGCATGTTTACGCACTTTCAACTTTTTCATACGTCCACAAACATAACTTGAACCAAACACAAACAATGAATAAACAATGACATCCAAGCCAAACAAGACGGAGAAGCTCCTTTTATTTTTTTGCCAACCACCGAAGCAGAAATCCACAAAGTCCTGATGCCACCAAATTAACTCACTTCACAATCTCCTTCTTCAATCCAGGAGGGAGAGATTGTTGAATCTTTTCGGCCTTCTGGGCATCGCTCACCTAATGGGTATTGTTGAGCATAAGAAAACCTAAGTTGTTGAACCTTCAAGGTGTACAAGTACTTCGACAAGCGGAGCTTGAACTTCACAGCTTTGTCGGGGCAGGTCTTGATCTTGACGACTAGAACAAATGATTACAGCTTAGCTAGCTAGTTAGTGAGTACATTTGGCATCTTTTTGGCGGGACTTCTTCAAGAAATCGCGAATATCAGTGGTTTCTTTAGGCTAGCACAAATTAGCATTGCAGCAGAAGACGGAGCAAACCATATCGGCAACTCCAAACTTTGGTGAATCACTCTGCTCGGGTTGCTTTGCGGTGATGTCTGCTACTATTGACAAAACAAAGAAAGGGGGCGAAACCACTGGTCCCAAACGAAAAAAGAGACATACAGACCCATGTATTGAAGCAAAATTGATTAAATAAAGCTCACAATATGTATTTGATTGACCCTTGTTATTAGAGGATGCCCCTATCCACAAGATCCGAATCACTTTGACCAGCCGCAATGTGAAGGCTTTGGAGAAAGTGTGTGAGGAGCTGTTGCGAGGAGCCAAGGAGAAGCGATTGAGATGGTCTGGCCCCGTGCGCCTCCCCACCAAAGTCTTGCGCATCACTACCCGCAAGTCGCCATGTGGTGAAGGTATTTCCCCCTTTTTTCCTACCTTTGAAAAAAAGACGTTGAATTCGACGCCTTGTCCATTTTTAATTTTTTCTCCCTCAAAAAACAAAACAAACACGCACACAAAAGAGAGGGACACATACATGAACCTAGTCATTGATGACCTATGTTTGGAAAACAACTAATATCGCAAAAGCAAATTCCACAACCAAAAAACATCACGGGACTTGCACCTCTTTCTTTTTTAGGAACCAACACTTGGGACCGCTTTGAGATGCGCGTGCACAAGCGATTGATCGACTTGCACAGCCCCGCCGAGATTGTGCGCAAGATTACCTCTATCAACATCGACCCTGGAGTCGAAGTTGAGGTCACCATTGCCGAGGCCGAGGCTTAAATTAGCCTTTTGGGCGTTTTAGTGGGTAATGTTCGTCAATAAAAGTTTCTGATCCGCAAAATAAAAAGCTAAGAACGAGACTTATGTGATGAGACCAAAAAAAAACCCAAACTTGTCAAATCAACAGCGCTTTAATATGCTTTCTCGGGACACTGCAACTTATTAGAGAAGTTCGGCACCTTGCTGAGCTTTGAGGCTCATTGGTAGTTGTGTTTCAATTTTTTTTTTTTTTTTTTTTTTTTTTTTTTTTTTTTTTATAAAGAAAACGAGGAGAAGGCGTTTGTTGTTGTGGTTGCTGTGCGTGTGGTTGCATTTGAGTGTCCTTATGGGCTAAATCCGGGAAACCTCACGCACAAATCACGTTTGAAAAATCTTTCTTTCCGAGACCGCTACCATTTCAGATTATTTCAGGATGTGGTGCTTCCTCTTGCTTTCCACAGCACTCGCAGCAATCCCAGAAGATGAAGTGACAGCCTTGCCTGGTTTCGTCATTGATTGTTTTGGTGCTTTGATTGGCTTGCAGGATGGAACGCGCCACTGTTCTCTCGCGTTTATTCGGGTTTTCTGGACTGTACACCAGCTGGGGAAAAACCCAACTCCATGCTCATGCACTACCTCTTCGTTCAGTCGGTAAGTCCTCTTTTCTCTCTCTCTCCTCTCTCTCCTCTCTCACTTTCTTTTCTTGCTTCCCTTGTGCCTTTTGGTTTCGACTTGGTCCATTGATCCTCGAAGGAGCGGAATCCCTCTCAAGACCCCCTGCTCGTCTGGAGTAACGGAGGCCCTGGTAAAAAAAAGAAGAAAAAGGAAGAGCGAGAGAAAAGCAGAGAGAGAGAGTGAGAGAGAGAGAGAGAGAGAGAGAGAGAGAGAGAGAGAGAGAGAGAGAGAAATCGCTCCATTGCATGTATTTTAAACCGTTTTGAAAAGCAAACAAAGCTTCAATAGGCGCGCCGTCTGAATTCGG